>Ga0247779_1000369_pt1 | contig 30591 bp, 34 predicted proteins | sample UWRJL221509R5_FD_179925 | JGI IMG/M metagenome (GOLD analysis project Ga0247779, IMG submission 179925) | Plant litter microbial communities from Arlington Agricultural Research Station in Wisconsin, United States - UWRJ-L221-509R-5 | ecosystem: Environmental > Terrestrial > Plant litter >...
TTGTACATAAGAGCCGCAACGCGTCAAAAGGCTCTCCTTTCAACAACTCCGTACCTTTTCCGCCATATCGTGGCGATGAAGAGAGGCTATCCTAAACGTTAAACTTTTGTTTTGTTTTTTTCTGAATCGTTGATATTTCCCCCGATATCATGATGGCACTTTGAAGAACAGCTGCATGTTCTCTGACGTTCGCCTTTTGTTGGGTTAGTGCCACAAAACCGAATGATTAACTCGGGGCAAGGAACGTGGCAAGCTTTATTATAGACAAAAGTCTCGAGCTACAATGGCTTACATATCGACGACATGAGTCAAAATTTACGCATCACTTTGTTCTCACCAATCATAACTCTATTGGAGCGAATTTACTTCTAATTTCAGCCTTCTAGTCAAGGTATTTAAAGAGCATCCATCAGCTAATGTTTTCTACGCATGTGACTGGGGCATGAATAATATTTACTATTGGATCAAGTAAAAACACACATCTCAAACTCTGATTTGTATGTTCCAGCGTGCAACAAGGTGAATGGGCGCTTCTGCCTTCTTGTGTGGCCGCCAACGTTTCTATTAATAGACCACATGAATTGTAAATAATAGCCGGGCGCTTACACTAAGACTGTCGAGAGTCACAGAAGACTGATATGATAAATTGCATATATTGGCAATAAACTTGTTCTCCAAGGCAAACGAGGTTAACCAACGCACAGAAATTTGCAGGTACACAACACAATAACCCCATATTCCCAAAGTTGGCATCAAGGGAAAGCTCACTGCACAAGTGTTCAATTGACGGTAACATGCTCTTACAACTTCGCTCTTGCTAATGTAATAACAAGCAGCAAGAAACCCATTTGGAAAGTGAGAATCAAGAAACAAAGCCTGGCAAAGCTTTCCAAAACCCCGACCAATCGCCTATTTGACTTGGTCTGACGAAAGTTGTATAGATACCAGATTCGTTCATTCGCAAGATGCACCCTTGGTAGTATACCACAAGTCGAACGAGTTATTCATTTTTGTTGTTTACGTCTAGGCAAGTTTTAATACATATGTCTGAGGATTGTCATACTTCCTTCCTGATGGCTTGAGAGACGACTCTTGCCCTGTGAATGCGTGAACTATTTGGTAAGGCTTGACCAGTGCAGTATAACGAGAACCACAAAGCCCCGAGACTCTAAAGGACTCAAAAGAGGTACAAAATGTACTTCACATCGATGAGTAGGACGTACTTTATTCGTTTGCATGCTGACCTTGCACTTTATTTTGCTGGAATTTTGGTCCAAGTAGAATCCGCAAGCAGGTCAACTTTTTCTGCGACACTGAGACGCCTTTAAATGGAGAGCATTCGATTGAGATGCTTGAAAATCATCCATCTGATCAGGAGACCAACATAGTAAAATGATCATCTGGAAGTGAAAAATAAACTCGCCTTTAATATTTGAGCCTAGACCGCTTTTACATACTCTCGATGAAAGTGCATTCCTGTAACGTGAGATTGTCGAGGGTGTCAAGTACAAGTAGTATTTGCTTCAATGGTTTGCTGCAAGATATAACTCTTCTCTGGTTCTACCACAGAAAAATTGGGGTCAGGGAAAGTGAGGATGGTTTCCTTTGACGTCACCGTATCTGACTTCTCTTCATTGGGATCACAATAGAGCGTTCTGTGTATTATTTCGTATATAGATGGATTCTATTGAGCACTGTTGGTAGAAAATGCTTCTGCTTCTAGGCCTTCAATAATTTGTCGCCTCGACGAATTCCTCTGATTTTCTTCACATCCAAGTCTCTCCATCCAATCATCCCCAAGACACCCGGGAATTGTAGCTTTTGTATATATAAATTTGAACGTAACAACGATCCAGTACCTGGGACCACTGGCATCGCTAGGCTTCAATACATCTTGCAAAGCTATAAGCCGAAGTTTGATATTTCACGAACCTTGCATCTCGGTGTCATATAGCCTCAACCTGTAGTACTTCAAATCAGCAAAGAGTACTATACCAGCACTGTCCTGTGTAAAACCTTACCCCAGATATTGGATTACTGTGAACTAGTAAGCCATATTTGTTTTTGGGCTCAGCCCAGGCTCTGCGTCCTTTTGACACAACCTCTAGCTTACACTGGTGGGCATTCTGAGCAGATAGGCCAAGTTTGTGATTAGGCTAAACCAAAAAGAATCCGAACGGGGACAAATTCGCACGGAGGCTGAAGAGAACTGTTCTCCGCCAGGCCATCGCCCGTTTCCGACTACTGCTCCCATCTTTCACTTGGTTCGCGCTGTTTGGACTGAGGGAAAACAGCTGTCAGCTTTGGAGGTCGTCGATATCGGGTGCTACGACTCTTGAGAACTGATTTTTGGCTTCTGGGATGGCCCTTACTCAATCAGCGCGACCGGCAGGTCCTTCATGGGAGGATGAGGTTGTGCCTGCTCTCCGAAAACGTACGTTTTTATCACTTTGAAAGCACCAAATATTTGATCTTTTACTATTACAGGCTTGGAGAGCGAAAGTCGAACTTTGGCCCGACGCATGTCTGCCATTTCGTTATCGTCAGTCGATGAACCCTCGCCGGCGACGAGTTATGGTATGAACTACACAGCCTACCCAGAGAAGACAATGCGCTCGAATACGCAACCAGCGGGAGTGCCGACGATGCAATCTGTTTATCAGCAAAAACAGCAGCCTGTGTCTGATCGTACCATGCCAACGACTACTGGGGGCCAGCGTTCAAGAACATATTCAACGCCCTACGGAAATGTTAATGGCCACGCAAACGGAGCTGCAGTGTCCAAAATGGCTTCCAACAAATCACCGGACCCTTCTCGTTCACTCTCTCCCCGACCGACTGACGTTAAGCCCACGCGGATACCAAAAGCATCCCGTCCGCCTGGGACTTCTTCCTCTTCCACCTCTCCTCATTTCACACCAGAGCTAGCTTATCAGCCAAAGCCACAATTAGTTCATTCGGCTTCGAAGGCCTCGACGGTAGAGATTTCTGCCGCAGGGAACCAGCATACGCCGGTTTTGTTAAACGAGTCACCACCTTTTCCAACGCATGCCACGATGTCTTCAGGTTTCGACCAAGAACCACCACGGCCATCAATGGATTCGGAGGAGCGGCCGTTTGAGCATTGGTATCGAGGAGAGGTGTCGAGGAACGGAGGTGTCGGGGAGCTGAGAGTAGGGCGAAGGCAGGAAATGCTGGATATAGCTAATTACGGCCACCTGATTGGAAATAGGAAGGGACCTGCGCCGGTAGAATCACCAGCGGAACGAGTTGTTGCACGACATCGGCAGAGAGCAGGGAGCATAGCTGGGCTGACGAACAAGGAGAGGGAGCGAGGAAGCGTGTATCTCGACGATGAGCATGCGAACGAGGTTGGACGAGTGTTGGACGAATACCCACCGACAGACCTGGATGAAGCAGGTTCTGACACTTATTCGGTGGACGACCAGAACATAGTAGCTTACGCTTACATACCTGGAGAAACGGATGACTGGATACACAATGCACGCAGCACGACTCCCACTCCCAGCATGCTGCCTCGGCCATCCTCACGGCAGCAGCAACAACAACAGGTTCTTCCTACTCGAATACCAGGACCTGCCTCACGGCGCTCTTCAGAGTCGCGCTCAACATCCACCATGTCACCTCAGACCGTTGTTGGCATGTCTCGTTACGGCGAATTTGGCGCCTCATCCTCAACTGCGAATACGACACCTTCACCACCATCCATACAATCGACATCTTCTAAGCAGGCATATACCACTTCAACAGTACCAAATCACAAGCAGCCGCAGAAACGGGGAGCATCACCTGCTGCTTCAACCCCTTCAAAGAAAGCAAAACCACGGCCAAGTGCCGGAAGAGCGGCCACACAAGCAAACATTGCAGGGAAAAAGAAAGAGGAATCAAGTAATCATAGGTCTAGTGTAGCACAATATCCTACTCCGGACGGAGACGAGGATGATATGGCGGATGCTATCCCGTCTTGGACACAACCCGTTCCTCGAGAAGGAAACTGGGACGAAGTACGTACCTTCCCCCCTCTGTATGAATTGGAGTCGCGTCGTTGCATAGATGGTGACTTGACCCGCTTTTCTTACCTACTTCCCGTCTTCAGGTTGTGTTACCCGTTGTAGCTAAAAAGAAAGGTCTGGATGGGTATTACGAAGATGCAAATGGTAGCCCACAACCTAGGAAGGTCACCAATACTATTGAACCGGTGAGTATCTTCTTTTTTCGTTGTGATTAGATTTCTTACCCGCCATTCTTTTTTTAAATATTAATTATAGGCACCCGGGACATTTGGATTTGACCATTCCAAATATCGACCACCACGCACTGACGTCGAATCAATACCCATGGACGAGTTCGGCCGCCCAGCAGAACCACTTGCAGAAGAAGACATACCGAATTCTGAACACAGGCCGCTCCGGCCAATGACATCTACCCCTCATGACGAAACTCGTCTGCCTGTACGACAACCACAATCTCCTTCGCCTGTTCCATTTTCTCATTATGTTCCCACCGATCCCAAACCACACATTCGGGCAGCTAATGATCTGGAAGCGCAGACAATGTCTCAACAAAATCAGAGGCCGCAGCAGCAAGTGGACGAGGACAAAGACTCTGGTGGTTGCTGCAAGTGTGTCATCATGTGAATCTCTTGCCATGGACCTAGGATTCCATCATTGTGGTAATACAGACCGAAGGGTTGTTATGTCAAGGATTTTTCTCGATTTCTGTGTACTCGTTATTATCATTCCTTCAATCCTTTACCTCTTCAATTCAGACCCGATCGCCATTCTTCTCTTTGCATATCATTTTTGGGTTCCTGTTTTCCACTCTTTTTTCTTTTTCTTTTCAGTATATCTGTTAACTGCCTGCTATCGATTTTATCCATAACCCACACATCCCCATATCGACATATCGACAGCCCCATAGCCCCACTGTTCTACATTCCTTCATCAATCACCCTGACTCTTGCCATCGTATCCTATTCATCCTTATCCTATGCATATGTCATTTTCAACTTTGTTTCTGTTACTCGAAAGCATGCGTTTGGCGCTCACTCTTTTTCACCCTCTTTCGATCTGCAGTATACCAAAACGTTATTGATTACCCCACTAGATAATTTAACGATATCATGACCCCAATATTCAATATCTTCCGGTTTAAGCCTTTTCTCAACTTGGATCTATCTTACGCATTATTCTCACTCTTTATGAGTTGTATCTTGCCTTGGCAATTTTTTTTTCTCGATTCAACAGTTGGTGCTGATAAGATCGTCTCCTAGTCAGATCTCTTTCTTGACCTGACGCTAATTTATCGTGTACCTGCTTATATTCTAAAATTCTGGGACTTCTCATATCCTTCGCAGCGTTTATTACCGTCTACAAATAATTTTATACCGCTTTCTGTTAGCTGGCTTTTATTAAGCCCTCAGTTTCTGCTTTAGTTCTCAATACATATCCGAGACAGTATTGTAGTTGATGGGCCTGAAGGGTTGACTTGCGCGAACTAGGCGAAGATTCAAGAGACCCCGGGACTGTGCCTCTTATTTGATTCAATACTACCAAGTATGACAAATCGAGTAACACTTATTGGCAGGCCGACAGCGCAATGGGCGGAGATAGCCAGCGCGACGCGCAACGCGTCACGATCATGTGACCCTTAGCTGCTTCCAAATCCCTGATTCCGATTGAATGCCTTTTAACTTTACTGCACGTTCAGCGCTCAGCTGCCAGCGGGAAATTCGAGAAATCTTGAAGCGTACATGTGCACCCTTTTTGATATTATACAGCTTGGTCACCCGCGTGCATCGTTCTGAGCTATCAACTCCTTTGCTGCTTGGTAGGATTCACTTGCGAACCCTAACATATCCTCCGCCAGCTTTTTCTCGGTTTCGTCTAATCCTTCTGTGCTCCTTAGTCTTGCTATATCGCTATATTCAACATTTCTTTGGATTCCAGTGGAAACACGTTCCTTGACCTCTCGCCAAACTGAAGTATCGTTTGGAATAAAACCATCGAGTACTCGACGGGTGTCCCTCGCTTGTAGAACAGTCGCGGCGAATACGGCTAAGGAGGTATACTTCTCAAATCGTATCGTCCAAGAATGTGCGTTCTTGAGTAAGACATCCATCACGATTTTAACTTGCAATTCTTCTCGGTCTACCGATGCGAGATAGGCATTATGAATCCAGGAAACGCCCAGTGATGAAAGAAACATAATTTGTCCGAATAGTTGCCCTTGCGGAACGATGAAAAGTTGAAGAAGGAATTGCGCTATAAGGATGAAGGCACTGAACCCCATGTCGTTATATTGGGGTTGGCTCTCGAACTCTAAGGCAAAACTGCCTCCAGTCAGCATGCCTATGATCTTAGCGTCTCCTTTGACAACAATGACACGCTTTCCAGCGCCGTCGGAGAAAAAGACACCATCCGCGGGCGGAGAATGCTTAGACGGAGTAGGACCTTGCATACGAAGAACGCCGGATCCAATGATTAAGGTAGCAACACCATTGCAGAAGATGCCCAGAGCGATCATGGAAAAGCAGAACCAATCTTCAAAGACTGCAGAAACAATTGCAGCACCAAGACTATATATAATAGGGACGACTGCAATTGGGTCGAAAGGAGAAAGCCGCGAGGAGGAAATTTCGCCTTTAAGGTCGTCTATTTCTTTCGGAAACTGTCCCAAGTGAACGATTGTGAGAAATAAGTGTGATTGCGATCCCTCCCCAATCAGCTGGTCCTCTTTGAGGTTACTGCAATGATCCACGAATAAGCTGGCCAAATGACCAGTTTTATCCAGCCGTGTCCCCGAATGTACGCCTAGAAAACGCGGTCCACGTTTGCCGTTCAGCCCAAGCATTTCCGCAGGCTCGACATTAACTCCGGGGAAGAGGCCATCCCAGAACCTTCCGCGAGCAAGTACGCCATATTTCTTCGCTACAAAATAGCTTCCTGGCGAATTATACCACCCTAGCCACCGCCTTCCTCGGATAAGGTGTACATTTGAGATCGCAGAAAAGGATTCTTCTCCTCCGAAAAAACCTGCTATTCCTGAAACGTCAAGGTCGAAAGAGGAGTCTTGAAGAGGAATCGGAGGCATCTCTGGACGGTCCCTGGCGATTCACATATCTTTTAGACATCTAAATTCTGATCATAAACAAGCGATCTGCACCTAACATACCTATAAGCACCTTCCGTTCACAAATGGGCGAGGAATGGGATGGTTGGTTAACTTGCGGCTCTGCATCTTGGTCACTGCCTGATTTTTATACTCATGGCCTCGTGCCGCCTTACGACACCCATCAGCTCATATCGAGGGACTTGGATCCTGGCGGGCTCCTGTGAGAACGATCAATCGCTTATTCTTTGCACTGCATTCTCAGTTCTGAGCCACCCTAGTGGACCTAAACTTGAGAAATTCAAGGTAGCCAGCCATAATCAAGAAAATGTGGCTTTTTCTCCAATACAGAATTGGTATATTACAAGGAGAACTACTACTTATTGCGAACAAAAACACATTGCAAGGTATCATGAACGTATGTACATATAACAGAAGTGAATAAAAGTTGTTAACGTGGCACTGTCCATTAAAACGTCAGCGGAATAGGTATCTTATGCAAAGTTCAAGAAGAAAACGGCGGCAAGAAATCAAGTAAGAGCAAGGTTGTAAGATGTTGGGACATTGGTTTGCTCCAGCTTGAGGAAAGGAATCTCATAGCCTCCTTCACCAACTCTAACTGTAGCCGCTGCAGATACATCCAGGACTCCCAAAGGAACAATGTCCAGAGATGCAATAGCACCTTGTGGTAAAACGACATTGTCAAATACTCCAGAGCTGACGCTTTGATGTGGGGGGACAACGAAATTCGTGAATGCTTGACTGAACTGAGCGAAGATTACGTCGTTGACCTTTCCATCAGATTGGACGAATTCAATAACGAGGGCTGCGTCGAGGGGGTTCATGAGCTAAAAGGAGACGTCAGATAGAAAATTTAGAATTGAAATCGATTTGCACGTACGATGAATTCGACAGAGACGAGATTGGTGACCAGCGAATCAAGAGTTATCGTTACGAAAATTTGGGTGATAAGGTTCGGCTGGTTAAGACCTGTAAACATTTTAGTATCTCGCGAAGGCTTGATAAAGTCTATGAACGTTACCATTCAAAGACGAGGATAATTGCAAGTTGGCCAGACCCGCTTGCAATGAACCGAAAGGAGAGCTATCGTGATCGCCATGAATTGACAACGCAATAGCGTCACCACTTTGAATGAACTCCGACAAGAAGGACTATTGAAACATGGAATCAGAATACGATATGAAAGAAATGTGATTGCTCATACCTGAGCAACAGTGTCGTTCGCATCTGCAGGTTGATAATGGAATTCAGTGTCGATGACATTTTCACCCGGTTTCAAGTCAAATTCCTATAAAATGAGATATTTAATCATGCTTTACCGTGAATCCATTAGTGACGACACGTACATCAATGACAGCGCGCCCAATTCCGACACCATTGAACGTAACGGGAAGAGCGATGTTGACTGTATTCAAAGTGACATTCGACGGATTCTGTAGAGTGGTCTTGAGTGGAGTAACGATAAATTGATCACCACCGTCGCCACCACTGCCTGCAACGGACACATTGCTCAAATCGGCCTTTCCTCCAAAGGAATTAATCCCTGATAAAATGCCATTAGCATGCAAACAAAAAGCAAAGAAAAATACATACCTTTCAGTGATGACGTCACGTCAATAGGTATACCTGCAATGGGAACATTTCCTATGGATGTCTTGGCGACTACGTCTGCTGATCCGCTCAAACCAACTTGCACATCATCCGTGAGCGTGACAGCAGCGAAGAGGTTGGCGAATGCCGTGTTGTCGAGGGATTTCAGAGGAACATTGGACCAGCTGACTTGCAAATCTGCGATATTTCCGGTTGATACTCCTCCAATTGCTGGGGTGTTAGGTATATCAAGCTTGGGAGATGATTAGAACAAAGTCTCGGGTCTTTTGGGTAGATAACTCACCTGAGCAGCCTTGACTCCTTGGGTGGACAAAATAATGGACTGAGCAGCTTCAATAACTTGTAAGGAGAATCCGAATGGATTCTTGTATTTCGCCAAGGTATTTGAAGAGCTTGTTGGTGGATTGAAATCTTGGTCCTGCGTTTCCAATGTAACTTGCAAGTCATTAAGATCAATCTCTTGAATGACCTTTGTGGGATGAGATGTTAAAAATCATTATGCATGTTGAATTTCCGGGTTTACGTACTTGTAACTTCTCTCCTGGTAGGGTGACATCCAGTGTCAATGACTTGAACGCAGTGGTAAGCCAGTTAACGGTTCCAGTTGTACCGTCCGGCTGTACAGAGTTACCGACAGTCTGGAGGGTGGTGTTCTGACCGGATAGGAATTGAGAGAACAGTTTGCCCATATTGTTCAGGTCGTCGCCGCTTTGAGGGACGATACGACCTGAAAGATGTGTCTTGGTTACGCTGCTGGATGTGAGAACGAGATGCGTCGCGGAGAGAGCTGACGAAGATAGGTTAATTAGATTTTATCACATTACACAATGTAAAATGGCTCACGCCCAACGAGAGTTCCTTCGAAGAATGCATTGAAGGTTACCGTTCCAAGATCAATTCCAATTTCTAGAATGAACATAAGCACATCAGGATGCTTCTCACCGACCGAGATAAGAAAAAGAGCTTACGGGCGGGCGATGGAATTAAAGCGTCTGTCTCAATGTGAATACCACCCGCTTCATCGTCAGATGGAAGCTGGAAGTTGCTGATGGCTACACCAGGCAATCCGTTGAAGGCCTTGAACGTAACAACCTTCGATAGAGCAACATTATCGAAGATGGTGCCGAGTGCAGAGACGCGAAGTTTAGGTGAAGAAATCGTCCAGTCGAAGCTGGGGTTGTGAAGTAGGAAGACAGCAAAGTCGGTGAACCTGAGAAAAGTTAGCGCAAACCATCATTTCGCATAAATACTACGTACGAGTCTTGATCCGTAATCGTAACATGGGCTTTAGCCTGGTAATCAGGAACTCCGTCATTTGCAGCAGCACAAACTGCAAAAAGGACACGTCGATATTAGTACGTGACATATACAGTTTTATTAGGCAGTATAAATTCACATACTCGGTGGAAGAGTGATCTGAGCTATATCCTTGCCCTGGAAGTTAACGCTGCGACAGTGTTAGAGTACATCCAGAGTATTATTAAAACAACCGTACTTCAAAGGTTCTGTAAACGTGATCAAAGCATCCAATGGACCAATGTTTGTCAATGATCCTTTCAGAGCGATGTCAAAACCTTCATTGGAGATGTTTCTACGATAATATGAATAAGACTCGATTTCGGAGAGGAATATGCGGTCTCACGAAATATCTGCTTCACTAAATGCTAGGACCGAACCATCGACGAGATGTTGAGCGATGGGGGCCGCGACCGCACCAATCAAGAACAAGACGGTTTTGTCGACCTTTGAACTTGTGAGTAAGGGTTTGATTGGACTGGGGGATCTCAATAACTTACGACAGCAGGCACACCATTCTGGGCGAATGAGAGGTCGGTTGAGACTGGTCAAATACACCAAGTTAATTAGGATCTAGGCTGGAAGGTAAGAGGCTGACTGACAATCATCCAACTTCACTGAGCTTTCAACGCCCAGGTCTACCTTGAGACCGGAAAGCGCTTTCAAGATAGCACCGTTAACGTCGAATTGATGACCGCTGAGAAATATACAATAAGTAACTCTGCCCAGGGAAGGGATGATCCAGCTGATTACCTCGAGCAAGTTGAGCCTTGACTGTCGACGCTGGTATTGACCTAAGAAGACATTCAATGGACATTCTCCAGGGGAAAAAAACATTACTTACGGGCGGTTTGAACCCAGGGTTGCTGAGGACAAATTGGAACAAAGGGGGAAGGGGTCCTAGATCTACACCATTTTGTTGAGACGTTATCAACAACAGTTGAATTATGGTAGCTGGATCAAGATTGAAATTAAGAGGCAAGGAAGAGGAAGTGACCTGGCCATGTCCATCTGCATGAATTGGGTGCGCTGAAACGTCTGTGGTGGGAATGGAACCAAGAGTCAAATTATGGAATTTAGCAGTCGCGGCAACCTTCAGGAGGTTGATACTGGCTGTGAATGGATTAGCAAGTGTGAACGAAGTCGATGCAATTCCAGTATTGACGATGTCGGTAGGGAAGACAAGTGACGCGGATTTGATGAGAGTCTGGTGCAGAGCAGGGATAGTCACAGGCGAAAGGCGGATTTGCGATAACGCTGATTGAAGAGATTCAATGGGCGTGGAATCAGTTGATCCTTGAATGGTAGTATCTACATCGACTCCTTGAAGGAAGTTTTGGAGCAATGTTCGTCCCGCGTCAGCTGCTCCTCCTTGCGGGGAGTAGTGTACATCTGAAATTTCTGTCAGATCATTGCATACCTAGAGTTCTACGGGAGCATTTACCGATCGGATAGCTTGCATTTCCCGGCTTGATGACAAGGTTGCTCTAACGCAATGTAAGTAAGATATATAAATAAACTGGATTGAAAATAATGCTTACAAGTTGGGCAGAGCCAATGGTTTGGTCCCTAAATGAAATTCGATCGGCGTAAGGAGCAAGGCCGCAAATAACTCTGACTTACTGGAATTGGAGGCCAAATGATACGTCTCCAGTGCCTACCCAGAATTTTGTGAGCTTCAACTCTGGACAGGCCATCTTGTCAACAATTATACATACCAATTGTTAAGTTACTAGTAGGCTGTATCAGCATATCATGCAATCCCGAAGGTGTGCACATTACCTTGGGTTGAAGAGCGAACTATCGACCTTGATCAACAAGAAATCAGGGAATCCATGATTGACGTCGAGATTAGCTATTGTGACGGGTCTCGCGTTCAAGCCTTGTAGTCCTTCGATTGTGGAGTCGACAGCAAAATTAATGCCAGTTAACGATAAAACGCCAACCGCTGTCTTTGCATCGGCACTAGCCGATCCAGACAGTCTGAGCGTTTGTTCAGTACCAATTGTGGTGGCGGCGACGAAATCTTCGAACACAGAATGGCCGTTATCGAACACTGCGAAAGGAACGTTGCTGAATCCAAGATGAATAATTCTTGCTCCAACATCCGTTGACGCAGGGCCCTTGGGAATGGCCAGTTGAGCAAAATCGTTGCCTTTGAACCCGAGAGTGATGGTTTGTTCCAACGCCGAGATGTCCAGCGGGAATCCGAACGGAATCGTAAATGCAGCATCGGTGGATTTGCTTCCAGTAACAGGAGCGAAAGGTGCTTGTTGTGAAAATGTTAACGATAGTTCATTCAGTTTAATGGACTTAATCAGGTTTTGAGGTCCTTGATTAGGCAACACAGTCGCCACTTGAAGTGCTTGAATACCCTGATTCAACCATGTAACCTAGGAGAATCAGATAAATCAGTTTGCAACAGTGTATTATATGTAGAATCAACATACATCCTTGGAACCCGCGCTTGCGCCTTGTACCATCACGTTACTATCCTTGCCAGCGACAAAGCTGTTAAATATATCAGAAACGGTAGCAAGGCCTGCCGGGCTGTCTTGGGGTACTAGTCGGCCAGCAAGCGCTAGTTCCGAGGAAGAACCAGGAGCGAGAGTCACAGTCCCGGTACTTGCTACTGGTGCGATCATGACATCCCCGACAAACGTATTGAATCCGATGGAAGAAAGTGAGATACCAACTTGGGAAGGCTAGATATGAAAGTGGATAAGTTTAGGTTGTCGATAAGGTGATAATGAGCTCAAAACGCACGTTAGTCACAGTGGTCTTCAAAGTGAGATGGATACCTCCAGCGGGGTCATTCGATGGCAGATCGAAGCTTTCAATTTTTACGCCATTTTGCAAACCATTGAAACCCTTGAGAGTAACCGTCCTGGATGCAAAAGTAATCCCGGGTACAGATATACCTGAAAATAACTTGAGCGACCATCAAAGAAACCCTTGCGCGAGAAACTAACCCAGAGCATTGACTACAGCATCATACCAGTGAGTAAAACCCTTATAACTGTTTTGTGAGAAACATACCAGTCAAATTATCGCCCGAGATCTCCCAGTCAAAGGATTCCGTGGTTAGTAAGGTCTTGGTGAAATCTGCGAGGTGATCCACGTCCGCAACAGTAAATGTTGATTCAGCATCAATATCTCCGCCGACATCTCCAGTAACGCTGATATCTTTCATAGATACGTGTCCGATAGGTTTACCTTCCCATGAGATGGTAAGACCAGATGGGAACGATATTTTGGCGTCAACTAAGTTGAAGAAATGCCACTGATAAGTTATTATACCAAATTAAATCAATCGAATGGTACACACAAGGTCCAGCGTTAGCGATGGATCCTTTTAATTGAGTCTCTGAAAGATAAATATATATATGAGTCGCATATTCCGGTTTTGAATAGACGATTGTGACGAGAACGCACGGAAGGCATTTTGCTCAGGGTTAAGGATGAGGACTGTGTCAAGTCCAAGAGAGGCACCTCCAACAATTTTCTGCACGATCGGTGCGGCAAGAACGGGAAGGATGAAATCGAGACTGTTGTCAGTGGCGGTAGGGACACCGGGTTGAGAGAAATCAAGCGTGGTCTTGTAATCACCTGGCGACATTGTCAGCTCGCACTTTCAGCAAGAAAAAAGGTACTAAAATTCCCCTCACCAATCGTGACATCGGTAGATAATGTGACGTCTGACTTCAACTGTTTAAAGGCCTTCTGTACAAAGGTAGGCAAGTCAAAGTTCCTGATACGACGCATCAATACTAATCAAGGGGAAAGGGGTCAAGCGAGAAATATGGCTTACTTGAATACACTAGCTTGTCGTTTCCTGTTCGAGTTGGTGTTATCGCCGGATATTTGAAGATACTGGATACCGCCTAGTTGTACGATCTGATCCAGAGGTTCTACATCGAGTCCTGCTTCCACAGCGAGAGCGCGAGTCACCGTAAACAAAGCAGCAGGATCAAAATTCATATCAAGGTTCAACACAGGGGACTGGCTAGTCGTGTGCGGTTTCGCTTCAAAGTTGACATCTTGCTCGATGGACCCGAGGGGGATACCAAAAGAAGTGACCGTCGATGTTACTTTGGTGACCTGGAGAGCCGCGCTGAATGGATTGGACAATGCCACGGTGACATGACTGATATTGCTACCCTTTCCGGTGTTCGAGAGAACTTTCATATATAATTAGCTATATGCGCACGGCCTAGAGCTAGAAACATACTTTGCAGAGCGGCAGAATCGAGCAAGTCGGTCTTCAAAGCTGGAAGGACCACGTCCAAAGAAAGAGATTCAAACGCCTCAGCTAGTGACGGAATTTGAGTGCTGCCATCGAACCCGGCAATTTGTAGCTGCACATCTAATAAATCGATGGTAAGAATGCGAAGCTGAATGACGCGTCAAAACACGTCTCGAGCGTGTTTCTTACCTTTTTTTCCAACGAAGTCATCTAGAGTCTGTTTGCCTTGGGGGCTATTATTTGCCTGGGAAATAATTATGTAAGCAACAAGTTAACTTGTCGGCTAACAGCGGTCACTGTTGCCGGTTTGTGTTCTCTCTATTCTTACCTGGAAGCTCGATGTTGTGTTTACCGTGTTGTTTCCCATGTTGAGGGTCAGATTGGGTAGGAGGGCCGTACCGAGGACTGATCCATTTCGTAGAAGCTGTAAAGCTGTTCCGTAGGTTAGATATCTATTCTTATAGCCCATAAAAAGACCAAGTGCTCATACTCACTTAAATCTCCAGTGGACAATATCAAGTTCGACGGGTTGACAATCGACACTGGAGTTGGCGCTTAGGTAAGAGGCTGTAACTCATGTATGGAAACCAAACTTACCTTGTATTGCAAGGTTAATACCGTCGGTCGAACCACCAGTCACATCGACGCTGTCAATAGTCGTCTTTCCCTTGAGTCCTTGTAATCCGTTCAAGGTGGTGGACACATTGACTTTAATGGGATCGAGGGTAATTTGACCAATGCTCAAGTTGGCAATGGCGCGGGATTGACCAACGAGGAAGAAGTCGGCGACCTCCGAGTTAGTCAAGTCCTTGTCTGGTATTGCGAAATAAGTCAAAGGACAAGGCAAAAGAAACAAAACGAAACTCACTGAAATCAGCGAATGCGGGATGCTGTGGGTCAGGGCAGGAAAGTCTTGTATCTTGGATTGTGATGTTGATTGTGCCTTTCGTGTCCGTCGAACTCAACACAGAGATGGAGGACTTTGAAGCACCAAGTGGCTAGACCCAGTTCCGTTAGTCCAAAATTCACTTCCCATGATGTATGGTTAATTACTGTTGATAGGCCCGCCACTGGATCGCCATTTTTCATAATCATGAAGTCATTTTCGATTTGTCCAATGCTTAGTCCAAACCCAAAAGGCAACTCTACGCCACACAAGAAAAGATGTTTTCATTAGTTCATTCTTCAAGATTTTAGGAATGTGAACCAACCCAGTGATGCTTGGACAGTGTTACTCTCTGCCGCTGGTGTCCAAGGCTGCTGGGCATCGAATTGGAGCGCAAGATTGCCGATATCAATGCTGCGAATTGGGTTGATGGGAATCTTGGACACAAATGGCACATGGAGGTTGAGACTGGTTAGACCTTCCGACAGCCACGAGATCACTGTCCCGTCCGACTGCAGTGTCGACACTCCTGTGGCCACAACGTCCGATGGTTCGCCGTTCAGGTAGTTTGTGAATAATTCCGAAACGACTGCGAGGTTGTCAGCACCCGTCTGGGGCTTCAACGTTCCCTTCAAAGTCACGGTATTGTTGGCCCCGGGACCCTTTCGCAGGAAAATCAATTAGGTGGGCGTCTTGTTCATAGAAAAATCATGTTCTTACGATTTTAGTGTTTTCACCAGTTCCAATTCCCAGTGAAACGTTCTTATATGAAAGAGCGAATACGACTGTGCCCAAATCTAACGAGAATGGACTGTGGGATTTTAATACTTCCGACAACCAATGTGCACACGGCAAATTTCTCACCTTGTGTTATTCAACTTCGTAACAGCGACAAAATTTATTCCCCCTGCTGGATCATCACTGGGCAACTGGAAGTCATCAAGGATTACTGCACTGCTGAAGCTGTTGATGCCTTTTACACAAGTGTTCAGTTTCTATAAATGACGCGCGTTCTGAACGCGAATGATCTCACCGTTGATGGTGACTTGCTTGTCAAACGTAATCCCATGCGCGACAGGGAGCTTCAACGCTTGGACACGGAGGTTATGGCTCAACAGCCTCCATGTGAAGTTCTGGGCCGTAATCAACGTCGAGGAGAAACGAGCGAACTGGTCTTCCTGACCAGGTGTAATGGTGAATATGGTCGTGTCGTTCAGGAAGGCGCGTTTGCTTTTCGTCTGCACAGGCGTATTTATCTCGAATGACCCTAATCCAGTTTCCGTCCCGTCAGCCTCGATCCAAGAAACTTGAATTGGCTCTTTGAATTGAATGTTGGCGTTGATTATCCCTGCATGGAAAATATTCGATTCCATGTGCAGATTGAACCTTTTAGAGTGTGTGAGCGCGTTGGAGCGCGTTAAAAAAGTTTCCACTCACGAATTATTTGCTGGTTGGCTGATGGAAGCCAGGGTGACATCCAAAGTCGTACGCTTGACTACTAGTTGGATAATGGCCTTGACTACTGGAAACAGAATCACGAATAGCAGAATGATGACCAAAGGGATCAAAATTAACTGGGATATGATGAACCATCGCCTTTTGTAAAATGGTGTCCTGGGAGCAACTGCAGCTGGTGTTGCATTCAAAGGCCTGTCTGATTCCTCCCATCCACTCACTGCACCGCTAGGCAAGACTGTGGGTCCACCCGCCGGCTGCTGGGCGTGATCTACGAAAAAGCATTATAAGGGCATGGACAATCGGCATTGCGAACAAAAAATATACTTCTCAATGCCTCTCCCGAGCCAAAGCTGACCGTGCTCTCTCCGTTATGAGCCCCATATACCCCGCTATTTCGTCGCTCGGGACGTATCTCCTCCATTCTTGTCGCTTTCTCCGCGTCTTTTTTGACTTGAAAACCTAGTCAACGCGAAATCCGTGAGGAAAAGAGAGAAAGACGGTTGGAAAGGAAACTCAAAACGTCCGGGAGGCGTGGAGTAAGTATAAGAAGTCAGAACAATTTTTTCAATCCCGTAATCGGGTCAAATTCAGATCCATGAATCTTAGAAGGGAACCACATGGTTCTAGGATTGACCAACATCCGTGAATACGTCAAATTCTCAAAATTAGAACGTTTCGTGGAGAATAAATGTTGATGGAAGGATTATGCGAACATCACAAGACCGTTTGAATGGTGTAAACTCTGTATGTTTTCCCAACAAATTTAGCTGCCGCCTGTTTCCGTGTGGGAATGGGATGCCTGTAAGACGGAGATGGGTGCAATACACCATTTAATATGTCGTTACGCACCATCTCATTGGCTGAACACAATCGTTGCTTGAGATTCTCGATGCTTTCTATAGACTGGTACGCAGCAAGCCAAAATTATGAAGATACTAGTTTACCCAAATATGCAAGGCACCCTTTGATCATCCGTATTAACGAGGAAGAAGGTACTCTACCACTTACATTGTAATGTTTAAATAGCCAGATTTAACACAGTATATCCATGATATTCACGACTCGGCGGCCTGATGATAGAGACAACGGAAAGGCCTGGGATTAGAATCTGTCACATCTCCAAGAACGAGTGGATACGCCAAAGAACCACCATGCAGCCACTGATGAAATCGAGACCCATCACACAGAAGAGAAGAGAAAGGATCAACTACTAATCATTTCACATGCTGAAAAGTGGGATTAGTATTTCTGTATACGCTTAATTATACATCTCCTGACCAGGTACAGCATTTTTGGGACATGCGCGAGCTTTCTCAGCTACAGGAGCATTAAGATGTCCGGGTACAGATCCTGAAATGGTATCCCCTGGGCCCTGGATGAAGACCCGAAAGGTAAAATATGCAGCAATCCGGTGGCTTCTCAATGCTCCCCTTAGGATCGTCGGATTCTTCTAGCTACGGGTCCTTATAAATTGGGATGAAGCGCAGTGTCCTGGTGCAGTAAAGAGAGAAGAATAGTACTTTTCGATCTTTCTTTCGAGAGAACCAGCGTTTCTAAGATAGACTAACAATGTTTGGGCGTCAATGCGCGACGAATCACCGCTGCCGTCCTTTAGTGCGTTCAATATTTTTAGAGTCATTCAATTGTTCAAAATTTCGTTGGATTTCATTATCGGAATTGTGTTCTAGTAGTCATAGAACAATATTTACCGAGTACACACATAGACACATTGAATGGAAATGTGTGTATAAATATTCATCAATGACCTTTCCTGAAGGAACTACACATTCCTGTCTTCAGGCGACCGATAAATACCGTATTGTAGCTGCGTCTGTGATTTGCTGTAGAGTCCTAGGGCCTGGACAGAGGGTTAAAGGGGAATCTACCCCACCTCCCCCACCCCCATGGCACATATTAACGCAATATCACATGAAATAGGTGAATGAGAAAGTCGCGGAAGTATTTACAAATGTACATAACTGTACAGTTTCTTGAGACTCCAAGCGGATACCGGATATGCCGACATCAGTAAAGCGCGCCGTTCGGCAGTATGCACGAATACTAATAGACATGTACTCATGACCCAGGTACCCCACATATGAGATGTATATGTGCGGTCCCGAATCCTTATACATATCTGGTGGTTGATCATCTGCAGGACATATAAGAGCAAACAAATGCGCTTCATATTCGCTGTTGACTACATTTACGTTGCAGTACCTCCGCCACTCCTGTTTCAGGACCAGGAGGCTTCAAAATGTCGGCTTTCGATGGTTTTGGGAAAGCTCAAAAGGCTAGCTGTGATTGTGGTGATTGCAGAAGTATAGTTAATCAAGGGTGCAAATTTGTTACTCAGTACCTCGGGCATTCTCTGGTTACTTAAAATTTTTGATAGATCTATTCACAAAATCCCCTGAAATTTTGCCTTGATGACAATGTGCGTTCATTCAAAGAACTTTCGAAGGTGGTAGGGCGTCTAATTCAGGTCTGACGGCATCAATTTTTAGTATGTTTGATTAATATCCGCCACAGTACTAGGCTTTTAGCCTGTTATAATGTCCCTGACGCGACGTGCGTCATTGTATACACCCTAGTGTGGCAAACAAAGCAGCAAAACAGTTTACAACTTGAACAATTTGAGAAGGATGCTTCGGAAACGTAAAGATACCAATGCTAGTGAACTATTGATCAGCGCTTGAGGATGTCAAACCAAGAAAGTAGGACTATATGGCGCCCGTGGCATGGTCTCTGTTGTCATTCAGGGACTAGAAACAGCATATATTTCAAGACGTCAGAGGTCAATCCTTGACAAGATTAAACAATATAATTTTGTCAGCGTGTCATAATATATAATTGTATGTAGCCGGTCTGTCTTGCTTCGAGAAGTTTAAAGCACCGAAGCCTGTTTTGTAAGATGATGGGGTTCTTCTCTGTATTGCCGTAGGTAATCATGATAAAGATAGGATTGGACTCTTAAACCTCGCCTCGAGGAATGACATATATAGATTACTTTAGCAGGTATTTCGGCCTTTATCAGATATTTCGGCAGTTATAAATCTTCCTACAAGTATCTCAAAATAAGTACTTAAAATCTATCCACTTGGGGTGCTCAAGGAAGACTTTGTCGATCGTGAAGTTCTTCGCTTGTTCGGCCGTTAATTTATGTTCCAAAGAAATTCGAGCGGATGTGTTGCCTCCGGGACCTAATAAATGTTACTTCGGGGAATACGTACTACGTCGAAATACCTCTTACCCATGGAGTTAAACTCCGCATAAAATGTCGTATTCATGATAACCGGTCTAGGAGTTAAGAGATATAAGCTGATGTAGATATAGAAGTCGATAGCCAATGCGTACCTGGCACTATCAAATGGAGTCCATCCCTCTGGACGAATGCTGTTGTCCATGAAAGTGTTGAGGTATACAGTCGTTGCTAAATCATTCCACGGACGGCCCAGGAAACATTTGTCGGCTGTGACTGTAGTTGCGTTGGCATCCGGAGACTACAAAAGCTCCTGTGGGAGAATGAACAATAGGGAACGAACTGCATGAACATACCCTCGTAATTGTGGAATCAGAGATGTATGCTCCATAGCGATTACCAGGTGCATCAGTAAGGTTTGTGCCTTTCCAAGCAGCGATACCACCGCCGCATGCGCGATTAGCGAGTATGATGTTTTGGAACCATCTACGTTATAGCAAGTTAACTGCGTGGATTTCTTTGCGAAATAGAATACATACGCTGTTCCAAATCCGAAGACATCTATCATTCGAAATGGATGTGTAAGTAACCATTGGTACGAATAGAAAATTATGCAACTCACAGTCCGTCTGTCCGTATATAATGCTATCCACTACGTAGGTACTTCCATTACGACCTGTATACCAAGTATCCTGGAAGCTAGCAAAGGAGCATCCATAAAACGACGCATTTGCGTAAGAGATGTCGGTCACCAAAGCTTGAGATATAGAAAAATTGGCCTGTATATGGTATTAAATACAAAAACCAATAGTGGGTGGGCTTCTTACTTACGGCTCTATTTTCAAAGTCGATGTTATAAGCCTTGAAGTCGACGTTTCCAAAAAGTGGCTGCAGAGGCGCGCCAGTGGGTCCCGCTCCAATGAGTGATGCATTGAAGGATGGTGCAACCAGAAGAACCGCAGATGCCGCATCATCCATTCCGGTATGAACGAATTGGTTGCTCCAGATTTTCACCAAGTTTTGGTTGAAAGGAGTTTCGGACGGATCTGCGAACGGCTTGTCGACGCATGCTGATGTAGGAAGTTGGCCCTTAGTACGAGGTCAGTTTCTTTTCTCTTTTTATGCTGTAATGCGCCAATATCTTAGCATCTCACCAGAAGCGTAAGAGCGCCTTTCCGAGTTACGTTAACAACTTCCTGGTGCTCTCCTTCCCCAATGAGGATGGTAGCAGCGCCTAATTCAGGTCTGACGCCATCAAATGAATTGCATAAGCGATCGATCGGGATCGCTTGGCGTCTAATAACACAAAGTAGATCACTTACAAGGATAGTACGGCGTCCTGCACACTACTGAAATGAGCAAAGCGACGATCCTTTGCGTTTTGAGAAACAAAAATAGTTCCAGATGGGCATCCAGTTAAAGGCGAAACATCTGTTGGTTTTTGCACCTGGCAGGCGATGAACTCAGGAGAGAGAGCATTCACGACGACGATACCAGTTACAACAAACAGAGCACTGCAGTTCAGGCGCATTTATAAGCTAAGTGTACTGAGGCGGTATGCAGTTCAGAAAGTGAAAAAATGGAAAATGGAATGTAGGGAAGAGTTAGGTGGCTTGAGGTGTGCTTCTGACTGCGTCTTATGTACCTTTGTGTGTAGCCTTTAAGCACCCCCAGTGACTCTCTTGAACATCTAGCACGGCCCGTCGACAAATTCATTCTTAGGTATAATGCATTAGAGGTTGAACGAGCCGGTAGTGTTTTGGGAGACGGACCGCTAACGGTTGGGGTGCTTGCCGTAATTAATTATCCGAAAACGGAAGGTAGTAGTCACACACACGGAGAACGAATAAGAGGGCATTAAAGTCATTAAGGTCATTATAGCTCTACGTATGGGTACCATAAGAGCTGTATTGAGGAGTCATCATGAGAGGCACATCCATAAATCAAAGAAATAACTTAGTAAACTCGAATGCGAAAGTTCAAGTCTGTGCTTTGACCCGAACCTCACGCCAAAACTCTTCCCATCTTGGAGACCTCTCGCGTGTCTCGACTGAACCTCCAGCCTCTGCATCCTCGGGTGTAGCACTTTCAGTGAGTCGCGATTTTGGCTTCTGGCGCGTAGGTGCTCCCTGTATCGAAGCTGAGCGGGAAATGGCAGTAGGGGGATTCTGGACGTGTGCTTGGTTTCCAGCTGCAGTAACACCAGCTGCAGCGGCCATTTCAAAAGCCTGCCGTTGAGCGACGGCCAGTCTGTCGAGTGCTTTGATTAGAGAAGGTGTAGCGGGGACAGGGACGGGCATTGATGGATTTGGTGCAGACAGAGCTGCAGCTCGGTCGCTCTGATGACGCTTCAAGAATGCAGGACTCCAAGCGTCAAAGCCAGAGCGATCCCCCGAGTTGATATGTTTCGATCTCAAAAGCCCCTTGGAAGCAAGATCCTCTTCGTAATCAGAGTAATCTAGCTCAACATCACTCTCAAGTTCGGCGGCCTGTTGAGTGTTCATAAGTCGCTGTTTTCGTTGCTTCTTCAACTGCGCAATTTCTTGATCGTAGTCCAAAGTCTCGAGACCGTCCAATTTCGGATCCGAGGCCGGAATCTGCATGACGCCAACAAGTGTGGGTGTAATTGACGCCGAAGTCGAGTGATGTGTGTCCTTGAGACCCGGTCTCTTTGCATGTCGATGGATAGGAGAAGATGAACTCGAAGCTCGCTTGGTCAAGTCATCGTCAGATTCGTCAGAGCCATCACTGACTTCACCAAACTTAATTGGCTTGCGTTCCTTGCGGTCGCCGACCTCTGCGTTTATATTCCATCCAGTGCCTCGTCTTCGTGCCTTTGATTTCTTCTTCAGTAATTCAACAGCCACAGGGACACCGGTCAGCTCCAAGCTACTCCTATCAGGCTTGCTGGATGTTACATTTTTAAGGGTGATAGGTAAAGGAAGATGTTGCTTTGATTTCGACTTCATGTCGGAATCACTTGGGAAGAGAATTTCCTTCGAGTAAGGTGGTGCAGGCGTGGAAGAGAAAATCCGGTCCCAAATCGAAGTCAATGGCTGGAATTTTCCTGCGCGATCAGCTTGATTCGGTAGGTTGGCAGCATACTGCGCAAGGTAATTGTCCCATTTCTATTGAACAAAAGATTAGACAAAGCAAGAATTTAAGAAAATAAACAAACCTCGTCAGGACATTCTCCAAACCACCGTCTCAGAGCCCAGTCTGCTGCTGTTCCCACGGCCAGGAAGATGGCATAACCCGTGCTCAATCCTTGCTCTTTGCTAGTTCCCCATGGTGCATTTGGCACAGAGGAGTTCCTCATGTAAAGTCTTTCCCACACATTCGCCCATCCCTCTTCCTGAGGATTGAGTAACAATGCTATGGACACAACAATGCCAAACGAGCCGGTAGAAGCAGTACAGAATCGCAGGAAAGGATGAAGAATGGAATTCGTCAACCGTGGGATAGGTAACGCTACAGAGAGCAGCAGGAGTATGGTGAAAAGTGGTAGGAAAATAGCGACAAGAATTATCCGAGAAGCAAGGGAAGGATGCGTGATCACACAAAGAGCGAGAGCCGTCAAGGCACTGTGACACTTGTTAGCAGTTTGAACGTAGTTGTAGAAGGGGGGGCACGCACCCTCCTGAAATGCCGAAAAACAGAAATGCAGCGTAGCGGTAGCGGCCTGCAAACAGGGTCGTCGTGATACAAGACAAAACCCATATGGCTAAAAAGGATTTCGGCGACAAGGGAGTAGTATTTGTCGTCGCTGGAATCAATAATGCGAGTGCGGTCGCAAAATGAACTATCAAGGTCATAAGCAAAAGAGCGAGAAAATATTAGGCTTGAATCACCTCCAAATACATATCCACCTGCTAGACCACCTATACCACCTTCCAATATCCAATTAAACCGCCTTTTCGATGGTTTCTCAGACATGTAAGAACCAGGTACGAAATCGTACCCATTGCCGCCGCCAGACGCCGAATTAGCTGGTGGGAATGACCTCGACCGATCGAGAGTAAAGAAGGTTCCTGAAAACGTTAAAAGTAGGGAAAGAAAGAGCAGAGGTAGCACATAGGCGAGAAGATAAGGTGTAGAGGCTAACAGCGGGGTTAGTTGTACAACAGAAGACATCGTGGTCCGTTCGTATGGGGTGTGGTCGTAAATTCGTAAATTCGTAAGCTGGATCGTAATAAGTATGACAGATCAAACAAGACAGAGAACAAGAAGAATAGGTGTCTCAAAGAAGATGAAGAGCTTTGCAGCCTATGCGTGCAAGGGGCCCGGGAGTTAAATGTCTCTCTTGATATCACAATGAAAGCATCCAATTAGTTTTCCTTGTCCTGGACTCCTTGCCTAGGCATGCACGTCGTTCAGAGGCCGTCGAATTGGAGTCCTAAGGATTGTGGAGTTGTGTAAAGTCCAAGAGTCGATGAAGCCGATAGGATAACAGGCTCCCATAACATATTTGTTTGGCACAGACTTCGGACTCTAACACTTGCGATCATATGACATAGATCTGTACACCGTCATGGAAGAGCTATGAATACACAGCTTTCCAAATACAAGGAATGATTGGACGGGATGATGACGGTAAAAATGACAGGTAAGTATATACGTACAGCCAAGAGGTAGTGTACACAGGCGAGGTCTGTCGTATAGGGGTGAATGAGAAACCACTAGCTAAAGACAAGAAGTCAAATAAATAGATACTGCCCAAAGTCTCCAGGTATTCACGGCCTTGTAAAATGCACGTCTTAAGCGAAAGGGACTATTGTGCACTCTCCCGCTTCTGTCTGTACTTCAGGATCCATGGGTGTTTCTGGACCTCCACGAGGGGCAAACGCTTCTGAGGATCATATCGTAAAAGCTGCAAAGAATACACAACATTAGTATGCGTATTCCTCACAGAGAGAGAAAGATGAAAAATCATACACGCGTGATTAAATCTTTCACTTCTTCAGAGAGACGAACTTCCTTGTCCTGGAATTTCAAGTCTACTTTAGCGATACGGCGGTAAGTATCTGCGTGGGTTAATTGTAAATACAAATGATCCAGATCTATAAAGGGAAAATTTAAGCTTACTAGGCACACTGTCCCGGTCTTCGAACGGCGGGAAGCCAGAGACGAATTCGTACGTCAAGACTCCGAGAGCCCAGTAGTCAACCTTTTCATTGTGCTCCTTGCCTTCAACCATCTCAGGTGGAAGGTAGTCAAGGGTTCCGCAGAGCGTCATGCGTCTGTTCCCAGGAGCATGCACACTCCATCCAAAGTCACCAATTTTCAGCTCTCCATTAATTCCAATAAGCAAGTTTTCTGGCTTGATGTCACGATGAATAACGTGTTTGCTATGCAAATAGATGAGTGCGTCAGCCATTTGGTCAATGTATCGCGAGCTGCGCCTTTCCGAGAACCGGCTAAGCTTGGATAATTGCTTATAAAGTTCTCCTTTCGCCGCAAATTCGAGCATAAGGAAAATGCGCTTCTCATCGTGGAAATATCCGTATAATCGAAGTATATTGGGGTGGCGGAGGTTTTGCTGGATTTCGATTTCTCGTCGAATTTGCTTCTCCACCTTGGATTGAACGATTTCCGACTTGTAAAGGGTTTTCAGAGCAACGATGTATTTGGGTTCAGCCTTGGTCCGAACCATGTACACGCGTCCAAATTTGCCCTTTCCTAGCGGGCGACCCATATCAAAGTCGTGTAACGACCATTCACGAGTTGGAGAGCGCCTAAGAGATGAGAAATGATGACTAAATTGTCGTTGTCTCTGCAAATTCGGCCACATACCTAGATACACTCGAATCCAAGGCCAATTCCTCGGCAGCTTCGCCATAAATGCGTTCTCCTCTTTTCTCGTTTTCGAGTTCCAGTCCTCCGTCATAGTTACCAATATCAATTGAGGACTGAGTGGCATGGCCGGGTTTGGAAGAACCTGATGCAGTGGTTTGGCTGGAGTTGGGAATGGGGTTTCGCAGGGATGATGGATTTGTAGGTTTGTTCGTCGAACTAGGGAAGGGGTTTGGGGCGGCATATTTCGTAAGAAGTTTCGTGACATTCGTTTGAGAGGGTTGTTTCATAAGTGGCTGACGAAGGGAAGATCCACCTGCACCCGAAGCAGGTTTCTTGTTCGATATTTCCATCGCAGCTATCTGTCTTGTTACGGATCCAACTGAAGTCATGGCTGGTTTACTTTCTGATAAGATGTGTGTTCCAGGATCAATTTGTTCTAAAACATGATTAGTGGACCTGAAGTCACCGTAGAGCAGGGAGCAGGCATTGGCAAACCTTTCAAACCCAAATCCCCTCAATATTTCCTGTAAAATGCTAAGTCACCGATGAGAAGTTTACGAGGTTTAAGAGCGTAAATAACATACTCAGTGACTCGTAGTTTATGTAGCCTTGTGCATATAACCTAGAGAGAAAATTGAAAGCGCAAGAGCTGGAGAGCTCTGAGCCGAGGCGCGACACAACATCTAGATTCTGCATCGGGTCGAAGTCGAACATTGACAGCACGTGACCGCTCATTCAATTAAATCAATGCACTGCCACTTCCGTATGCTAGTAAGTAACACTTTCCGTTCAAGTTTCACCAAATATCAATGAGTCAATGAAATTCGAAATGCATGCTTGCGAGGAGTTGAGAAAAATACTAGACTGTCATCAGAATAGACATGTACTGAGTACATCTATCAGTGTTTCAGGCAGATAAAAAAGCTTTTATCTACTGGATGAAAATACAAATAACAATAAAAAGAAAAACTCGGAAACCGATTCATCTCTTACTACTACCGCGTTCGCTCTCAGGCTTTACAGAATAAGGTTGTGTAAGGGAGTCGTGCTTGACAGAGAAGCCCCTACCACTTATCGCTTTCTGGAGTTTGTATCTTCTAACAAACGCAAGAGCGGAAGCAGAGAGGGGGGCCAATCCTGAACCCGAATCATCCCACTCGAGATAGTATTTGATTCTTGACGCGCTTAATATATTTGCACTAGCTTCTGAGTCACCGCCTTTGTCACGTCCAATCTCGACAAAGTAATATTGTTTACTACTGGTTGAGCTCTGGCCGCCAGTTTCCTCGCTAGATTCGCGACAGCTTTCGACGGAGGAGACATTTTTGGAGGCAGGGGAGACTTCGTCTTCCTCTATGTCCTTTGCTGGACGACCAACATGAAGGGGTCTGGTTTTTTGGGTGGTACTATCAACGAAGGTAAAATGTTATAGTAGACGTCACAGAGACAAAGGGACATACTCTTTAAGAGGATCCAGTTGGTTGTGACGTTTCTCGGTAGCATGCACTCCGGTAGTGGAAGTTGCAATTGAGGGTTGCTGAACAGTTATGACCCCGGCAAGTGTTCTGCTGGCACTCAGTAGGGCACTCCCGTCAGAGGGCAACATCATGATGCCAGACGAACAGTTAAGGAAAGAAGGGAAAAGTCAACGACAGATGAGATGAGAGTCTCTGAGTAAGAGAGGAAGAAACCTATGTAGTATGTTAATGTGGACCCTATTGTGATTAATGACAATCTCATCATGAGACAAAGACTTGTCGCCTTAATCGCGGTCTCATGATTGGGTATACTCTTTGTTATTGAAGCAAGAGGTGAGAGCCTATCTGCGTATAACTGCATCGAGTCAAGAGGGATGTGGATTTTAAACAGGTCATCAATGGGAAACATACCACATACAAAGCGACAGGGCAGATGAGGTCCCAAGAATGCAAATAATTTACAAATTTAGACGTTTTTATGTTTCAAAACGGTCATTGCGTTGTCAGTTAGCAGGCTAAGGCCCAACAAAAGCAGAGAAAATAGAAGAGCTGATGAATTAGCTCAGGCTTCTGGGGTTACCCATCATGGTAAACAAGCTTCGAGATTAGCGAGTGTCAAAAAAAGGTAGTATCAGTCGACAGTTATGCTGGCAATTCGTAGTTATCGATGTACTGTGTTTGTCGAGAAAGTCTGTTTAAACACGTACAGGTGCTCTGGGACAAGTTAAGGGGCCACTCAAGATGAATGTGCTTACCTATATGGACTGTGTCCTCATGACTTTTCATAAACTGTAGTCCACAGTATGGCGTTGCCGACCACATTGAAACAGCGCACACACACAATATGATGTTTCCATTATGATATTAAGATGGTTAGGTGAGTAAGTACAGCACCACTCCACGGATACGTCTTTCATGCAAGAGTTCAAATTAGCATGCTTTCATGGAGTCTTCCTAAGAAAGAGAGAGAGATGCTAGGACTCACCTAATTATACTTTTGACTACCGGCGTACGAACGGAACCTGGAAACCTGATAATAGTGCCCTTGCTTTATCTTGCGCGCCAATGCCTGTCGCGTTTGTGACAAAGTGAATGTGCATGCCGTACAGCTTAGGATACGAGTCGACGTTGACTTCAATTTGGGGGAAGAAACCGATAGCGTTTGGTGGCAGGCCAAAGGAGACAACACCAGAGACGGTGCTGGGCGTGTTTGAAGACGATGACTGAGGAGGTAGGACGACACCGTTGAAATCTCGCAGTCTGGGGAGAACAAACTCAACCAAGGAACCCAAGAAATCGTACATGGCCTGCCCCTTCAAGTCGACCTTCACACCGATAGGAATTCCCGGTCTCACCCATCCTCCAACCGACTTCTTACCACGCACAATCTGCACGCCTTCAACAGCGTGATGTCCTCCGCCTTGGAACGTCTCTCCGGAAAGCGCTTTCATCTGCATAATAGCGGGCAGAAGCTGTCCCTTGTTTTGGATTGCCTCCTTCACCATCGTGTGTAGCTGAATCTTTTCCAACCGCACCGTGTTCTCGGCCGTACATGGTGGTGCCGGCTTCTTTCCGACCTGTGATCCACCAACAGGCGGGTTGTGTCGGTGTTTCGTGTACGGGTCATTGGGGTCGAACTTGAGACGAATTTGGCGTGGTGGTGGACGCTCTCCAGCCTCATGGGTATATGTCATGTACATCAAGTCGTCGCGCAGTGTCGTGTGGTAATGGTCTTCTAGACGGCATGGCGCGAATTCGCGGGTGATGATTTTGACTGGTGGTTGAGGAAGACCAGTTTTGGGATTCTTGATTATTTGCCGAGATATCCGTGGGGGACGTTGAAAACGCGTTAGTGAGTGCCTCGTCGCCGTTTTCCCAACTTGAGAAGCCATTTGTGATTTGTCGTGTACAACTCGCTCGGCGGCGGCGAACGTTGCAAAAGTTTTGGATATTTGCTAATGTCGAATTTGGCAAACAATGCTAATCGGTCCGCTAATCCGTTACGCGTTACGCCTCTGACAATACCTGTCAATGCCATCCCGTACAGGCTACAAGTTTGAACCGGTAAATCCAAGTACAATTTCACGTTGTAAGAGCAAACGACATTGTCGCTTTCAAGAACACTGCGGTGTATATATTATGTTTATCTCAGATGTGCCAGTATGTGGTTCCCCTATCACAGAAGAAAACTAAATCACCATGCTCTGTAGTTCCCACGAGGAGGTAGAAGATGTCATTCTCTGTTTGCAGTCCTTGGATCTCATTCACATCATATAATTGCGGGGACTTTTCGAGATGCGCTTCACTTATAAGACAGCTCTCTATTCTGCTGCCCTTATTGCAACTGTAACAGGTACGTTCAATGCTGTCGGTCTCTACGCGATTAGTTTATAATCATGATTCATTTTAGCCCATTCCAGTCGCAATAATAATCTCATGGGCTGGAGCTCTTATTATGATCATGAGCTCTTGCGCCAGGCAGGCAATAACTTTAAGGAATTCAACGAACACGTCTTTTCTATCCCTCAGCCCCCTCCTTTGGAAATGATACCTCTGATCATCTCAGGACCCTCTTCAAACCGCGTTGATTTGGTCTTCTTTTCTGACGGATGTACGCCAAAGGATTGCTCACCAATGATTCTCTGACTAAATGCTTTGCAGATTTACCAAAAGAGCGGGATAAGTTCATTGACGATGCTTTCAGGCTAGCGGAAGATGTCTCCAAGAACCAAACTTTCAACACGGTGCAACCTCTTTTGAACTTCTGGGCCGGTTTTTCTCCTAGCGAGGAGGTGGGATCAAATATATAAAAAGATGACGCACTTTAATGACTATCTCTATCTCTAGAGTGGTGTGGGGACACATGGCCAACCAAAAAAGTACGCGCCTGGTTTTTTTGATAGAAAACACTCGTCTCATTATGGGGGCATCAGAACACCCTTTGGACTCTACAGGGACGGAACAGAACTGCGTGGCGTCTACTATGCACACCCAGAGGTTGGCAGAGCTGCGTGTGACTCTTTGGGAGAGCAATGTGATTACCCTATTCTGCTAGGTGAGTATTATATCGTGTGCAATGAAATATACTAACCATGTCGAAGGAAATGACCCGTTGTACGGTGGCAAGTTCAAGAATATGTATCATGATTTCTTTTAATGACTTGAATTCACAGGTCTCGGAGGAGATTTTACGTGAGTACTTCATTTCGCATGCCCTTCATTTGACTGACAAAAGCAGTGTGATAACAGCCTCAATCCTCAATGGACCCCTTGTTCTTCGCCACGAACTTGGGCATTCCATTCTCGACGTCGGGGAAGAATATGACGGCGGGTTTGCATACTTTGGACGGAACGCTGCACATGACCGGAAAAACATTACATGGACACAGTGGCTTTCTGATCCGTCGCGAGTCGACGGTGAGGGAGCTCCTTTGGTCGAGAACTCAAACATGCCTATGCAAGCCTA
>Ga0247779_1000370_pt1 | contig 30513 bp, 19 predicted proteins | sample UWRJL221509R5_FD_179925 | JGI IMG/M metagenome (GOLD analysis project Ga0247779, IMG submission 179925) | Plant litter microbial communities from Arlington Agricultural Research Station in Wisconsin, United States - UWRJ-L221-509R-5 | ecosystem: Environmental > Terrestrial > Plant litter >...
ATGACCGCGGTGCCAGCTACGCTAGCCCTGGCAGCGCCTGCCGCGGTCCAGGTCGCGCCGCCGGGATGGGTCAACTTCGGTGGCATTGTCTTGCCGGCGATCCCAGGGCTCACCGTACCCGCTCTGAGCACAGCGGCCAATGCAGGCACAACGACGGCATCAGCGCCGGCTCCCGCGTCGAACGGCTGGGTTTCGATCGCGGGCATGCTCGTGCCTGCGATCCCCGGCCTCACGGTGCCGCTCGCGAATGGCGCGGCGCCCGTGATCGTAATGGGGAGTCCCGCGCTCGTTGCTCAGGGGCGCTGCGGCGCCGTGTCAGTCGGCGGGCACCGAGTTCCGCTCGACTGCATCACTCCCAACTACGGCGAAATTCCCTGGGCTTCGCGTTTGACGCTCGGTCGCGCGGCGCTCAGCGCGGGCAAGGGCTTCGTGGGTGCGGCTGCCTTGCCGACCAGCGTCGACCACCGCCGCGACGGCACGGAGGGCCCCGTCCGCGACCAGCTAGAGGTCGGGGCGTGCACGAGCTTCGCGCTCGCCGCCGCCATCGATCACGCATACGCCCGTCTGAGCGGCAGCGTGACGCCGGTTGCGGCAATGCACATCTGGTCTCGCTATCACGCGCCTTTGATGAACGAGGCGATTGCGACCAATCAAGGGCGTCCGCTCACCACCGAGGAGGCGTGGCCGTACGATCAAACGCTCGCCTGTTCCTGGCGTTGCGACGACTCGTGTCACGACACCTTGCGCGTGAGCTGCGGAGCGCCCGATCCAGCGCTGTCGCGCTCGGCGGATTCGCGGCCGGCGGTGACCGTCTCGAACGTCACGCGCCTGGATACGACGACCGATCTCGACGCGATCAAAGAGGCGCTCGCAAAGGGGCAGGACGTCTGGTTTGGGATGAGCGTCGATGGGGACGTGCTTTCCCGCGTCCGCGGCAAGGACGCGGTGGTCCCGGATGGAACATTTCGCAGTGGCTCGGGGCACGCCATGCTGCTCTCCGGGTACAACGTACAAGCGAGTGGCACTTACTACCTGATCCACAACAGTTGGGGCGAAAGTTGGGGTGACCACGGCTACGCCTGGATCCACGAACGTACGCTGATGCAGAACTTGCATGCCGCCTACCTCGTGGAAGTGAGCGCTTCGAACGCCCGTTCGCAACCGTTGCCCCAGCCCGCGCCGCCCCAGTCCGCGTGTCCGAGCGGGCAAGTGCCGGACAGCATCTTCGGTTCCTGCGCTCCGGTGTGTCCGGATGGCAGTCCGCGCAACGCGAACATGTGCCCGATCGCCAATCAGTGTCCCCCGGGCTACGTGAACCTGACTGGAACCTGCGTGATCGCGCCGCCGATCGTGACCGGTCGAGACGCAAACAGCGGCGTCTTCTTCAGCTGTTCGGCTGGCGGCTGCAGCTATGCGATCCCGTACGGACAAGCGGGTTGCAGTCTGCCGTTTTGCGCCAAGTCTTGCCCAGCTCCGAAGTTTCAGCTCACGTTCAGCCCAGCCGGCGCCGGCTGCTCGGAGTAGTGACGAGCGACGTTGCGTCCGCTCACCGGCGCTCGTACCCGCGCCAGTTCGGCAAGCCGGCGACCAGCTCAGGCCATACCTTTTGTAGCCCCGCCTGCATTTCCCGGTTCAAATTGTGCCCGGACGCGGGATCTCCGCCGATCAACGCCTGGATCCCGGCGGCGCTGAGCATCGGCTCGGCGGCGCGCATGCTCGTGAAGCAGGCCGGCGTGCCGCAGGCCAAGAGCACGCTTTCGACGCCGCGCGCTTTGAGCTTGCCGAGGAAGGCGCGGTCTCGCACGAGCCCGTAGCCGCCCTCGGCCAACACGATGAATGGGAATGATTGCGCGGGATCGAGCAGGGTAGGACCCGCGAGTGTCGCACCTTGGCTGAAGCCGACGTACAGCGTCGGGCCGTCTGCGATGTAGTCTCCGAAGCGAGCGCGAGCAGCGACGATGGCGGCGGCCACGCGGCGACGGATCGTCTCGGCGTTGTCCCAGGCAAAGCGCGTAGCGTCCATCTTCCGGCCTTGTGGGCAGACGACGAACGCATACTCGCCGGCCACCATGCGCCAACCGCCGCACGACCACTCGGCGCGATCGCCTGCGCCATGCACGGCCACGATCAGCGGGCGCCGTTCGCGAGCGCCGATGGGCGGACACACATAAGCTTCGTGCCCGTCGTCCAGCTCGAGGTGTTCGATCCAAGCGACGCCAGACAGCGGCGGAAGTCCGGCAGGTGCCGGCGCGGAGGAGACCGGCGCGGAGGCGGAGGAGACTAGCGTCGAGGCCGAGGAGACCGGTGCGGAAGAGGGCGCTGGTTGCGAGCTGGGTTGCACGCGGTCGTTCGACTGTGGCGGCAGCTTGCAGCTCGCGGCGCCCAGCGCAGCCAAAAACAAGGCAACGCGCACGACTTACTGCTCGGCTGGCGGCTCCGCCGGAGCGGCTTCGCGGCGGCGCTTTTTCCGCTTCGGGCTCACGTCCGGGGCAGGGTAGTCGTAGCTCGTGACTTTGGTCGAGGGTGCCGCGTTGGCCGGCTTCCAGCGGAAGGCCAAGGCTTGCATGGGGTGCCCGAGCGCGTAAAGCACGCTGGTCTCGGAGATGGCCAAGGGCGGCGTGTCGGTGCCCGTGCGTTGGACGAACGCGGGATGGTGCGAACCGCGGTCCAGCTCGACCACACGTGTGCAGCCCACGCGCAGCAAGGCGGCGGCCAAGGTATCGCTCGTATCGTGCAACGCCGAGGCAACGATCAGTCGCTCGCCGGGCGTGATGCATAGCGCTGCGCGGCGCCGCATGTCCCCGCGTTCACGCGCGCGCGGTTCTAGCTTACCGTTTTCGACCAACAGCGGCAGCTGTACGGCTTCTTCGTCCGGGGTGAGGGTGGGCGTCACACCGGGGGCCTCGATGCGCGCGGTGGCGATGGGCGAGAGCACGAGGGTTGCGTAGCCCGTGCGCAAGGGCAGCGGGGTCTGAGTGCCGAAGGCGAACCCGTAGCGCGTCGATTCGGTGGTGTGGCCAAGACCGATGGCCGCCAGCACGCGGTGCTCGGTGGCGTCATCGAGGCGGGTTTTCAGGCCCGGGGCGCTGGACGAGACCGGTTCGCGCGTGCCGGCACGAAATTGAAATTCGACGTGACCAGGCTCGAAGCTGAGCAGGTCGACCTGCACGCTGCCCAAGGTGAGCTGGCTCCCGTACACGCCCGGCAGCCAATTCGGCGTGGCTTGCGTCCCGTTGTCGACGGCCCAGGACAGCTCGGATGCGTCATGCGGGGTCGCGTCGCGCACGGTGACGTAGAAAAAATCTTTGGCTGACCAGCGCACGAACTTCTCGGGCGGAATCGTCATCCGATCGTCGGCGAGCTTCAGGTGATACTCGGCCTTCTTCGGGTTCACCACGTCCGTGTACACGAAGCCCGCGTGAGCCGGGTTCATGTCCAAGTGCATGGCGTACGAGCAGCCCGCTTGCCGCAACGCTTTGCCGAGCGTCGGGCCGTCGATCTCTTCGCCCCAGGCGTAGTACAAGTGGCCCGCAGCGGTGACGCACAGCGCGGTGCGTTGAGTCATCACGCTGGTGCCTTCCAGCTGCCACCCCCACAGCCTGCGGCCCGTCGGGTTGGCGATGCCGTCTTCCACGAGCGGATCGAGATTTTGACGAAATGATGTGATATTCGCGGGAATTTCGTCGCTCGGCGGCCAGCTGCCCAGACCCACCGCAGACGAGCTCGTGACGACGACGGTCGCGCCTCCCTTCACCGGTGGGAGCAGCACGCGTTTATTGACCATCATGCCGTAGGCGCCATGTTGGGTCTTGAACGCGCCGTTGAAGGTGCCGACGACTCGACTGTACACGGCCGGGTCCTGCGGGATGTGCCCCTCACCCGGGGAGCCGGTGGTCGGCTTGGGATCCTCGTAACCAGCCTGCATGCCGAGCTCGAGCTGGCGCATGTCCATGGCGACCAGCACGAGCTCCGAGTACGGCCTTTCCGGATCGGGCCTGATCACGGTGCGATAAAAGTACGCGGGCGGCTTCGCACCGGCGGGCAGGCCGCGCATCGTTTTCAAGAAGCCGTAGCTGACGGGAGACCATTGACCTTCGCCGGGCTTCGGATCCTTCCAGATCGACGGCACGCTCGGCGGTGGCCAAGAATCGGCCGCATGCGCGAAGTCACTGCCATCCAGCACCTTGGCGACCACGGGCTCTGCGGAGGGAGCCTTGAGCGCGCTTGCGGCCTTGGGCGTGACCAACGCAAAGCTTGCCCGCTTGAGCTCGTCTTTTAGGCCAAAAACCTTGTTTTCGAGCCAGGCGATCGGCTCTGGCCCGACCTCCGCGCGTACGGTGTCGACCAACCACAGCACGAGCGGCTTCGGCACGTGCACTTCCGGCACCGCGCGTGCCGCGACGGGCTCGCCACCGTCGGCAGCGCGCAGCGAACGCTGTTCGGTTTGATAGTGAAGGCCGCGTTCCGTGTCGCCGAAGTCGATCTCGAGATTGGGTGGGTCGAGCGTCAGCTTGGCGCTCTCTGCGGGCTGGTCGAGCACGATGTTCGTGCGCCCGAGCCCGGCGAAGCTGCCCGTGTCTTGATAGGAATTGATCGCCAAGAGCAGACGGTCGAAGAAGCGATCGGGACGATCCGTGCGTGGAATGCCGGATAGATCGAGCACACTCAAGCCTTGAATGCGCCCAAACGCGAGCGTGGCGAAGGTGGCGCGATTGCCGCGTGCTTCGAGCGCTGCGTCGTCGCCGACGGGCGTGTCGGTCACGTTGTGTAGCGTTCCCACCGACAAGGGTTGCCCGTCGAGCGTCACGCGCACGCGAGCTCGGTACAAGTCGCGTGCGCGACCAGCCAGGGTCCTGCCCAGGAACAGCACGCGCCGTCCGAGCAATAGCTCCTCGATGGCGCCTGGGCTCGGCTCCCAGATCAGCTCCTGTGGCACGACCACGCCGCCGATGGCGTCGCCCAGCAGCTGCGCCACACCCGTGAGCGAGCGCTCGGGGGGCTTGGGCAGGGCAGCGTGGGATACCGTTGCGAGCAGCGCCACGAAACCCAGCAGCGGCCCGCGGCGCTGAAAAAAAGCCGACGGAAACTTCATGGCGGAGGCGTTCGAGCTTCGGGGTCTACTTTCGGCGGGCCTCTGGCGCAAGTCGCCGGGAATATTCTGGCCGTTCCGCTATCGGGCGATGCCCCCTTGTGAAGCGTGCAAGTGGCTGTTACCGAAGGGCGTCTTGGCCGCGAGCAATCTAAAAGTTCGACTTCTCACCGCAGCCGTCGTCGTCCCGCCGCTGATGTGGCTGCTGTTCCTCGGGCCGGCCTGGGGTTTCTTCGTGTTGGTGCTGGTCGCCGCGGCGATTTCCGCGGACGAGCTGTTTCGCATGACCCACCCCGATGATGGGATCGCGCGCGCGGTTGGCATCCTCACCACCCTGGGTGTGGCCGTCTCCTTGTACCTTTGGGGCGGCGATCCTCGAGCCCTGCTCACGCTGGTGTTCGTGGTTCCGCTGCTGGGGCTGATGGTCCCGCTCTGGCGACTAGGAGAGATCCCAACCGCGGCGCTCCGGACGTTCGCCGGCGTGACCGGCCCACTCTACGTCGGCGGGTTGCTCACCGCGCTCGCGCTGCTGCGCCGCGATGCAGGCGCGAGCGGTCCGCACTACGTCTTCATGTGCTTGACCTTCGCCTGGCTAGCGGACACCGGCGGCTACTTTTTCGGTCGCTTCCTCGGCAAGCGAAAGCTGTACGAGGCGGTCAGCCCCAAGAAGACTCGCGCCGGCTTCGTGGGCGCGCTGATCGGCGCCGAAGTTGGCGGGCTGCTCGGCCATTTCTTGTACTTGCGCAGTATCCCGCTCGAGCACGTCGTCCCGCTGGCGCTGATCGCCGGCGCGCTCGGTCAATGCGGGGATCTCGTCGAATCGCTATTGAAGCGCTCCACCGGCATCAAAGACTCGGGCTCGATCGTGCCCGGGCACGGCGGCATGCTGGACCGCATCGACGCCCTGATCATCGTCGCGCCCGTGGTCTACCTGTACACGCTGTGGGTCGGGGTGGGGCGTTGAACGCCGCACCCCATTTGCCGTTTGCCCACAAACGCTAGGCAAAACTTACCTTTTTGCCGACGGGCACCGTTACTGGAACAATGACCCGCATGCAGACGGTTCCTCCTAGCTCCACACCCTCCCCTCACTCCGGTCACCCCGCCAAGTACGAGTTCTTCAAGGTCATCCAAAATTATCTGGATGACGCCAGCAAGCTGATTCAGATGCCGGAGTACATCCGCAGCATTCTGGCGCAGCCGAAGAACGAGATCATCGTGCACTTCCCGGTGCGCATGGATAGCGGCGACTACCGCGTGTTCAAGGGCTACCGCATTCAGCACTCGAACATCCTCGGCCCGTACAAGGGCGGCATGCGCTACCACGAGAGCGCATCGCTCGATGACTTCAAGGCACTGGGCGCGATGATGACCTGGAAGTGCTCGCTGATGAATTTGCCCTTCGGCGGCGGCAAAGGCGGCATCAAGTTCAACCCGCACGGGGTGTCGCGCTCCGAGCTGAGCCGGATTACGCGCCGTTTCTTCCACGCGCTCGGCTCGAACATCGGTCCGGACTACGACATCCCCGCGCCCGACGTGGGTACGAACGCGCAGACCATGGCTTGGGCGCTTGATACGTACATGAATTCGGTCGGCATGGTCTCCAAGCAAAGCGTGATGGGCGTGGTTACGGGCAAGCCGGTCAGCAGCGGTGGCACCTATGGCCGCGAGAAAGCGACCGGCCAAGGCCTCGTGCACTGCATCTTGGATTGGGCCGATCGCGCGCGCTTCGACATCAAGGGCAAGAAGCTGATCGTGCAGGGCTTCGGCAACGTCGGCTCCAACGCGGCCGTCTTGCTCAGCCAACTCGGCGTGTCACTCGTCGCCGTCGGGGACCACACGGGCTACCTGTACAATCCGGAAGGCTTCAACGCTTACCGCTTGAAGCAATACGTCGAGCAAAACGGCTCGATTGCCGGGTATGCGAACGGCGCCAAGATCGAACGCGAGCAGTTCTTCGGCACCCAGGCCGACATCTTCGTGCCCGCCGCGCTCGAGAATCAAGTGGGCGTCGCCGAGGCCGAGGCGCTTCAGGTGTCGTTGGTCGCTGAAGGCGCCAACGGTCCGTGCTCGCCCGAAGGCGAAGAAATCTTGAAACGCCGCGGCATCGAAATCTTGCCGGACGTGCTGTGCAATGCCGGCGGCGTGACCGTCAGCTACTACGAGTGGGTCCAGAACCGCCGCAGCGAACAATGGACGGTCGAAGAAGTCGATCAGCGCCTCGAAGTCGCGATGCACGACGCTTACGACCGCATGGCTCGCTTCGCCAAGCTACACAACTGCGACTACCGCCGCGCCTGCTACGCGGTCGCGCTGCAACGCATAACCCAGGTCTACACGGAGCGCGAGATCTTCCCCTGAAAGAAAGTTTGGGTTGATGCTCACGGAGCACGCCGAACGCGCTTCGCGATCCCCGACGGGGGAAACGCACCCAGCCTTCGGCGTCGCGGCCGTCTCCCTAAGAGCCCACCGCAGATCGCCGCTGAACGCAGTAGCGGCGGCTCCCAGAAGGCCGCCAAGATCGCCAAGATTTCCAAGACCGCCAAGCACTCAGGGGGGCCAACCGAGACGGATGGTCCCGGAGAGCTCGAGGAAAATTTGGGGTTAGCGGTGTGACGCTTGGTTTGCCATTTTATACTGCGTGAGCGCCTTCTGTGCGGACCGGGGCGCAAGACCGGGTGCAAGGTCCCAAGTAGACTGCACACAGAAACGCCAGCTATCTGCTCGGTTGCACATTGCTCGGTTGCACATTGCTCGGTTGCACATTGCTCGGTTGCACAGCGCCTGCAACTCCCGCGGCGTTGAAAACCTAGGGGGCTTGCCGAGCGCGTCGAGCTGAGCATTTTTTACGGCGGCGCCCCCCCTAGCTCGCCAAAACTCGAGTTCGAATTCGAACTCGAGTTTTCGTGCGAAGACGCTGCCATTTTAGTCGCTGAAATCGCGAGTCGCTGAAATCGCGAGTCGTTGAAATCGCGAGTCGTTGAAATCGCGAGCAAAGCACACAAAGGCAACCCCCAAATTCACCGAGTTCTTCGGTTCGATACCGCGTTGATCGGTCGCTCCGAGGTCTCGGCGATCTTGGAAATCTTGGCGATCTTGGCGGCCTCTCGAGAAGCCGTCGCATCGCTTCGCGGTTACCGTTTCTCCGTGGGTCGTCGGTCGTCGCTCAGAACTGACCGGAATAGCCGAGACCGAGGCCGACGCAGCACGGACTGTCTGCGAGCGGCTCGCCCGCCTGCTCCCCCGCGGGTGGCGCTCCCGAGCAAACGCCCGGCGCCAGACCCACGAACACTGCGCAACAGACCGTGACTACGGTCCCCCACCATCGCTCCACGCACGCCATTTGGCTTGCATTGTCGCACGCCGGCACGGGCCGCGTGAAGCTTTCGTTCTAAGATGTGTCGTCGAAGCGGAAGTTAAGGACGACTCAAGCGGCGGACTTGACGATGGCTTTGAGGCGTTGAATGGCGCGCGAGTGCAGCTGCGAGATGCGCGGTTCGCTGACACCGAGCTCGATGCCGAGGTCCTTGAACTTTACGCCGCGGAAGTAATGCTGCGACACGATGTGACGCTCGCGTTCCGGCAATTGCTCGACGGCTTTGGCCAGGGTCTCTTGGGCGAACTTGGCGGCGACCGCGGCTTCACTGCTGGAGGAGTCGGCGAGGCAGCGATTTTGCTCCCACTCGCTCACGTCGTCGAAGCGGACCACGGCGGGCGGCGGAACATAGGCGTCGGTGCCACTCGCGGCTTCGGCAGCGGCGCGCGCACGGCGCGGCAACCAATCTTGTGCGCGCAACTCGTCGAGGATGGCGCCGCGGATGCGGACACGAACGTACCACTCGAAGCTGTCCGTCGGTCCGTCGGGGTGACGACGAATCGCGTCCCACAGGCCGCTCATGCCGGCCGCGATCAGATCCTCACGCAGCACGTTGCGCGGCAGCTTGCGTTGGAAGCCGCCCGCGATCTTGCGCACGAGGGGCTCGTACTGAAGGAGGAGTTGAGCGCTCATCTGTGGATCGAGGGCGCGGGGCTTCTTGGCGCGGGGGGCCCGGGGGACGACGGTCGCCGGCACGGTCGAGGCCGGACGGTGCGCGGCGCGAGCGGCGAGCGGCGCATGACGGCGCGCGGGACGAGGGGCCAGGGACGGCCGGACCAAGGCAGTAATCAGCGCAGGCGGAATCACCGACGCGAGGGGCGGCAGGGAGGCTCGCCGGGGCGCCACGGAGGTGCGGGCCTGCTCTGCGGGCTTCACTTTCACGCTGCGAGCACTCTTCGGTTTCGACGACGACGTGGCTCGGTTTTCGGTGGTGGTTGCGGGCATTTACTGAAACCTCCCTTGGGGTGTGTGATGAGGCTTCTTTGCAGTGCCCGTGCCAGATCGAAATTAAGGGATATTTGGCCAAAACGCCGATGTGGGCGAAATTAAGGGGGGGTCAACTCTGACCCGGGGATCCCCGCGGCCAGCCCGCTGCCTACTTTAGGGCCAAGCTTTTGACGCTGGTTTCGCTCCCATTTGAGACAGCTGGCGCACTGGGTCATCTTTGACCCGGTACTGGGTCAATTTAGAATTGCTGTTTAAGATCATATGGTTGAGTGCGGTTTTTCGCCTTTGACTCGGTGCGGCGCCGGGGTGGTCAGTTGTCTCCGGCGTCTCGCTTTTTGTTGCGCTGGGTGACCGCGCCCGTTTTGGAGAGTCCCCGGTTTTTTGGCTATCCGAGTCTGCGGATGCCAAAGTTTTACGGCACGCATTCGTGTGAGTCGGTTTTCCGAGAGGCATCATGGGCGAAGGACGAAACTTGGTCGGCGTCGACATCGGCACCGCGTCGATCAAGGTCTGCCAGGTAAAAGAGACCCGAAAAGGCCTGGGGCTCGTACGCCTGGGTTACGCCCCGCTGGGGCCACAGGTGATTGTGGACGGGCAGGTGATGGACTCGGCGGCGGTGGTCGAAACCCTGCAAAAGGTCTTCCACGACGCGAAGATCCGGCAAAAGGAATGCGCCCTGAGCGTCTCCGGGCAAAGCGTGATCATCCGTAAGATCACCGTGCCGATGATGACCGAGGCGGAGCTGGAGGAGCAGATCCAGTGGGAGGCCGAGCAGCACATCCCGTTCGACATCAAGGACGTGCACGTCGACTACCAAGTGCTCCGTCGTCGCGCCGAGGCCAGCCAGATGGATTTGCTGCTCGTGGCTGCCAAGCGTGACCAGATCGAGGAGTATGCGCAGCTGGCCCGCAACGCCAAGCTGAAGCCGATGGTCTGCGACATCGACGCCTTCACCGTCCAGAACCTGTTCGAATACTCACGTACCTTGCCCCAAGATCAGACGATTGCGCTGATCAACATCGGGGCCAGCCTGTCCTCGCTCAATATCATCGCCAACGGTGTGAGCGCCTTCACGCGTGAAATCGCCAACGGCGGCAACGGCATCACGGAGGAGATCCAAAAGCAGCTCAACGTGCCACACGACCAGGCGGAGGCCTACAAATGCGGCGGTTCCGCGTCTGCGGACGACCCCAGTCGCGCCGGCATGGTCCCGCAGCAGGTGGTGCAGGTGATCGAAGCCGTCAGCGACACGATCGCGGCCGAAATCCAGCGCAGCTTGGACTTCTTCATGGCCACCAGCGGCGAGGGTGAGATCGCCCGCATCTACGTGACGGGCGGCTCGGCCAACTTGGCGGCCTTGGCGCGCGCCATCGAACGTCGTGCTCGCGTCTCGGTCGAGACCTGGTCGCCGGTCGAAAAGCTGACCATCGAAGCCAAAGAAGTGGATCCGATGCTGCTGCAAGCGCGCGCGGCCCAGCTCTCGGTCGCGCTCGGCCTTTCGCTCCGTAAAGAGAAAGAGGCGCGCGCATGATTCGCATCAATTTGATGGCGCAGAAGCGGCGCGAAGGCCGCGCCGAAGGCTCGCAGCTGTGGCTGGCCGTGGCGATGGTGGCGATGCTCGCCGAAGTGGTAGCGCTGTTCGTGTTCCACGGTTTCAAGGGCGAGGAATTGAAGGAACAGGGGCTGAAGAATAGCGCGCTCAGCTCGCAGATCGAGCAATCGAAGAGCGCCGTCGCCAACCACGCGGACGTGCGCCAAAAGCTCGACCAACTGCGCGCGCGCGAAGAGGCCATCGGTAAACTGCAAAGTGCCCGCTCGGGTCCGACCGCCATTTTGCTCGAGCTGGCGCGCTTGCTCACGCCTGGGCGTGGTCCGAGCGTGGATCCGGATCGCTTGAGCCAACTGCGCCGCGACAATCCGCTCGCCGTGTTCAACCCGTCTTGGGATTCTCGTCGGCTGTGGCTGGTCAAATTCGTCGAGCAAAGCCGGAAGCTTCGCCTCGAGGGTTTTGCCCAAGACGGCGAAGACGTGAGTGAATTGGCGCGGCGCATGAACCTCTCCAGCTATTTCGCCGACGTGCGCCTGCTGCCCGCCGTGCGCCAAGTCGACGCCACGACGCACATGGAAGTCGTGAGCTTTGCGCTCGAAGCTAAGGTCAAATACTGATGGCTCGCCAGACTTCGGTCCTGAACAAGTTGCCCCTGGCGGCCCGCATCGGTGTCGGCGTCGGCTTGGTGCTGCTGGTGGGCGTCGCTTATTTCGTGGTCTTCTACGGCGACATCGAGAGCTCGATCAAAGCCGCGCAAGGCCAAGAACAACAGCTCCGAACGGATCTCGCCGATGCTCGCAAGAACGAGTTCGCCTATCAAAAGGACTTGGCCGACCTCACCGAGCGCCAGCACCGCCAACGCGAGTTGAACAAGGTCTTGCCGATCGACACCGAGTATCCGTCGTTCTTGAGCGCCGTGCAGTCGGTGGCCAACGTGTCTGGCATCGGGCTCACCTCCTGGACCCCGCAGCCGGAAGTGAACGAAAAATTCTACGCGCGCGTGCCAATGAAGGTGACGCTCGTGGGTCGCTACCACCAGGTCGCCAAGTTCTTTTACGGCGTGGGCCAGCTCGACCGCATCATCAACATGGAAAACATTTCGCTCACCGAGCCAAAGGTTCAAGGTGACGATGTCGTGGTGAAGACCGAGGCCCTGGCCACGGCCTTCCGCGCGGTCGAAGATGCCAAGCCGGCCGCGGCCGACAAACGCGGCGCTGCGATGGGAACCTCCCAATGAGGCACCTGCTTCGCTATCGACGAGGCGCTGCCCAACTGCCGCTCGTGCTGGCGGCTGCCTTGCTCGGCTGTAGTGATCCGCCGCTGGTCACCGCCAGTGCGCCAGCGACGGTTCCTGCAGGCGCGACCCCGCCAGCGGCGGCGTCCTCGGGGGCGACAGCTGCGGCCGCGTCCAGCGCCTCCGCGAGTCCTGCGCCCAAAATCGAGGTCCAGGAGACCGAGTTTACGGAGAGCGAGCGCTCGCGCGACCCGTTCCGTTCGTTCGTCAATACTTTTGCGCAAGACACCAAGACCAAGGTGCACTCGCAGCGAGAAGTGATCCTCAGCCAATACGCGCTCGACGAGCTGAAGCTGATTGGGATCGTGACCCGTGTCGAGCCCGCGAAAGCCATGCTCGTCGATCCATCCGGCAAGGGCTTCGTCATTCAACGTGGCCAATTCGTCGGCCGAGCCGACGTCGTGCAGGCCCCCGGCGCTTCCGGCACCGTTTACGAAATCAACTGGCGCGTCGATCGCATCCGCCCGAGCGACGTCGTGCTGGTGCGTGAGGACCCGGCAAATCCCGACGTCCCGAGCGCAACCCGAGTCATCCCGCTGCGCCCCGAAGAAGAAGCCAACGCGTCCGGCGAAGGCAAGAAGTAGCTCGGTTCCTGGGGCTGCCCCGCAGTAGCCCCTCACTGTCGGGGCCGATGCTGACCACGGCCACGTCGCGGACACGCACCGATTGGTCACATCTCTCCGCGTGGCGACCGTCGGGATCAGACAGCCCTCGCCGCACCGAAACGATACTGTGTTCGCACAGTATCGTTCATCCGACGCAGATAGCCCTCGCTGCACCGAAACGATACTGTGTTCGCACGGTATCGTTCATCCGACGCAGACGCGCTGCACCGAAACGATACTGTGTTCACACAGTACTATTTCCGCCGCGAGCGGCGTCCCTCGAGTGCGTGGCGTTCCGGCGGGTATCGCAAGCCAGAGACGCATCGTGAGCCGTGCCCGTGCCCGTGCCCGATCTCTCTTCTCCCTCTGAACGAATGGAGTTCGAACTCGAACTCCATTTTCTGCTCCATCGAGGTCGTCCTACGCATGAACCGAACGCCCAGCGAGGTGCGCTGCTGGATAGCGAGCGCCCCTCTTCCCCTTCAAGTCTAGGGGCTGCCTCCCCGCGGCCCTGGGCTGCTGTGAGGCAGCCAGCCAACAAGAAGAGCAAGAGAAGAGAGAGAGAGAGAGAGAGATGAGAGCGGGCACGGGCACGGGCACGTTTACGGGGTGAGATGGCGTCGCGGTCCGACTTAATGAAGCGACCCGAGACCCACGCGTTATTTGTTCCACTCAGTCACAAGCAGATACGCTTCGATTCGAACCGTGGTGAATGCTTTGAATTGCAATAAGCCGGTCAGATTGTCCTCCGGAGTCGCACCATGAGGCGGACCTCGTCCCGATCCCTAGCGGCGATATCGCTGCTCGCCTTGCTCACCGCGCTAGCCGTCCCGAATCGGGCGGAGGCCGAGGAACGAGCAAACCATGCCACTTCCGTGCGCATGGTCCGAGACGCGGAGCGCGACGTCGTGCGCATCGTGGTCGGCTTCGACGAGATCCCGACGTTCACTGCCCGGCTCGATCGCAATGGCTTGCGTTTGGTCGTGGATGTGCCGAATGCGGACCTGAAGGGTGCGCCCAGCGCGCTGACCGACCGTCTGGGCGTGGTCGGCGGGGTGATGGCGCAGGCCTTCCAAAGCGATGGCAAATCCACCACGCGGCTGCTCGTCACGCTGCTCGAGCAAGCCAAGTACTCGATTAGCGTCGATGGTAGCGATTTGGTGATCGCGCTGGCCAAGGACGGCGCAAACCTTGCGGCGCCTCGCAAGGCCACGCAAACCATTGCCGCGCCGCACGGCACGCCCCTGATCAGAGCCGTTCGCTTCGAGCACGGCGACGTCGAAGATCGCGTGCTGATCGACTGCAGCGAGATGCCGGAATTTCGGCAGGCGACGCTTGCTCCGGGTAAGAGCACCCTCACCCTGACCGGCAGCGAGCTCGGCAAGGATCTCTCGCGCACGCTCGATGTGTCCGCGTTCGGCGGGGTGTTGAGCTCCGTCTCCAGCTTCGTCTCGGAGAAGGACGCAAAGTCGGTGGTGATTCAGAGCGAGGGCGACAAGACCGCCCTGGCTCGCGTCACCCGGCGCGGTAACACCTTGATCTGGTCGTTTGCCAAGCCCGGGGCCTTGCCGTCATCCATGACCGGCGTCGGTTTGGATGGTGGGATCGCCCGCCGTGCGCGCACGGTCCACACGGAAAACCAGGTCGAAGACGACATCCCACTGGTGCGCGACGGGTCCGAGGCCGAGGGTATGCTGGCCAAGAGCGATGGCAGTCGCGAAATCGCTTCCGAGCCCGCCGAGGCAGGGGCGTTCGCGCCCAACCTGCTCGGGCAGACCAGGCGCGCGTTCACCGGACGGCGCATCGATCTGGATCTGAAAGACGCCGACGTGCACAACGTGCTTCGGCTCTTGGCCGACGTCGGGCAGGTGAACATCGTCACCGCCGACAACGTGTCGGGTACGATCACCATCCGCATGCGCAACGTGCCCTGGGATCAGGCGCTCGACGTCGTGCTTCAGGCCAAGAACCTGGGCGTCGTTCAGCGCGCGAACATGCTGCGCGTCGCGCCGCTCGCCGATTTGGAAAAAGAGCGCGAGCTGCAGATCGCTCGCCGCCAGCAAGAAGTGAAGCTCGCGCCGCTCGAGACGCGTTTGATTCCGGTGAGCTACGCGCAAGCCTCGGAAATCCAAGAGCGCGCCAAGCCGTTGCTCTCGGAGCGTGGCTCGATTGCCGTCGACGACCGCACGAACGTGATGATCGTGCGCGACCTGGCCGGCAACCTGAATCAGATCGAAGAGCTGACCCGCTCACTCGATACGCAGACACCCCAGGTGCTGGTGGAGGCCCGCATCGTGGAGGCAACCAGCCGCTACATCCGCGACGTCGGTATTCAATGGGGTGGCGACACGACGTTCTCGTCGGCGACCGGCAACCCCACGGGTTTGGCCTTTCCGAGCTCGATCGGCTTGGCTGGCGGCGCGAGCGATGGCAACACGCCGACCGCGGGTCTGAGTCCGTTCACTCGAACCGTGGCCAACCCGAACTTCGCGGTCAACCTGCCGGCTGCCGTCGGTACTGGCGCCGGTGGCGCGCTCGGCCTGACCTTGGGCTCGATCGACAACACGGTGAACTTGGCCGTGCGCCTATCCGCGGCCGAATCGAGCGGCATGCTGCGGATCTTGAGCAGCCCGCGTATCTTGACCTTGGACAACCGCGAAGCGCGTATCTCGCAAGGTACCTTGATTCCGTTCTCACAGGTCAGCGCGCAAGGTGTGCAAACCACCTTCCAGGAAGCCAAGCTTCAGCTCTTGGTCAAACCGCACGTGACCGCCGACGGCAGCGTCAGCATGCACGTCAAGATCAACCGCGACGAACCGGACTACAATCAGACGTCCGCGCGCGGCGACCCAACCATCCTGAAGCGCGAAGCCGAGACCGACCTGCTGGTGATGGACGGTCACACCGCGGTCATCGGCGGTATCTTCACCCGGAACACCGGGCGAAACTTGGATCAGGTGCCGTTCTTCGGAGATATCCCGTTGCTGGGTGTATTGTTCCAGCGCCGTCGCGCGAGTGACACGCGCGGCGAGCTGGTGATCTTCCTGACGCCTAGGATCGTCAACCGCGCTGAGGCACTCGGTCGCTGAGGGGCGGGCACGCGGCGCTACGCGCGCGGGATCGGCTGTTGAGATTTTTGGCCTAGCGGCGCGCCGCGGCGCTGGGCCGCCCGCGCTTTGCCCACAGATCGCACGCGCCTGTTCGGTCAGTTCTTGTAGGTCTGCGCCTTATTGGCAGATCGTGATCTGATCCTGCCAAGGTCGGCTGACCTCGACGTATTTCCGGGCATGCGACTGAACTGCTTGGCGCGCGCTCCGGCGCGAGGGGGAGCGCGGCGCTACGCGCGCGGGAGGGGACGCGGCGCTGCGCGCGCGGGAAGAGAGCGCGGGAGGGGGACGTGGCGCTACGCGCGCGGGAGGGGACGCGGCGCTGCGCGCGCGGGAAGAGAGCGCGGGAGGGGGACGCGAGGCTAGGGCGCGTTGACAATCCTGGCCCCACTCGATCATGCTCGCGGCTGCGGCGGCGTGGGTTGGAAGACTTTCAGCTCGCGCCCCGAGGGTCATGGCCGGAAAGCTCACGCGCACTCTGCTGAACGGTCTCGCGCTGGGCGTGGGGTTGGGTGCGGCTAGCGAAGCTCGAGCCTTTCAGTCCGAGGTGGACGCCACGCTCGACGCGCAGTTCTACTCGCTGCAGAGCCCTTACGGCAGTCCCCTGCTGCAGCGCCGCCGCTACACGCAAACGCTGGCGCTCAACCTGTACGACATTCAAGCGGATCGGCGCCCGCTCGGGCCGACGCTTTCATTCAAGTCGCGCTTGCGGCTCGATGCGGATTTCGGGCAACGCCCCGAAGAGCGCAATCCCGACTCGTCCTCGTACATTCCGGGCTTGGTCGAAGCGCCGGTGGACGTGATGTACGCCTATCTCGAGGGCTCGCGCTATCTGGACGGCTACCTCGGCTTCCGCCTCGGCCGCCAGTACGTCGTCGACAGCCTCGGATTTTGGTCGTTCGACGGCGTGGAGGCGATGATCACGACGCCCGCGTACCTCGCTCTCGAGGCGTATGTGGGCTTCGAACAGCGTGGAGGCTTGCCCATGCTGTCGACTTCGCGCTTCGAGGCCGGCGGCGTCTCGCGCGGCGATCGCTCGGGCCTCGGTTTCGGCCAATCGCCGAGCTTTTTGCAGGAATCGAAGTTGGCACCCGCCTATGGCTTCGCGCTCGAATCGAGCGGCGTGCACTTTCTGCACAGTCGTTTCACGTATCGCAAAGTGATCAATCGCGATGCGGTGTTGGTCTCGCCGTTCTTGGACAATGGCGGCGGGCTGACGTACGCGCTGGGCGACCGCACGTCGAGTGAGCGGCTCGGCTACTCGTTGCGTGCCGACAAGTCCGATCTGGGTGCCGTGCTCGGTTCGATCGTGTACGACCTCTACAATCGGCGCGTCAGCCAGTACAATGCGGGCCTCGATTGGTTTGCCAGTGATCGCGCAGTGATCGGCGCTGGCGTCGATTATTTCCTGCCCACCTTCGACGGTGACTCGATTTTCAACTGGTTTACCCATCGCGGTACCACTTCAGGCACGCTGCGCGCCGATCTGGCATTTTCGCGACAGTTCGAGCTCGCGGCGTCGGGGGGCGTACGCATGTTCTCGACCGAGGGCGACCCGCACAGCTACCTCACGTCGCCCGACCTGAATCAGAGCGGCCGAACCTTCGACTACTTGGGGACGTTCGGCGGGCGCTACCGCTTCTGGGACGGCAGCCTCGCGCTCAACACGATGGCGGAGGCGGGGGAAGTGGGCCACCGCTACGGCGGCGATCTCACGGGTAGAAAGCAGTTCGACGGTGGCTACTACGACACCCTGGCCGTGCTCTCGCTGTACGATTGGGAAGACGCGTTGCGTCCGGAGCGCAGCGCGACCAGCTTTTCGTACGTGCTGGGCGGCGCAATCGCTCCGAATTTCTTGTCGTTCAGTCGCGGCCGCTTGGGGGTGGAGTGGGAGCACACCATGAATCACCTCGTGGGTCAGCGCTTCCGCATGTTGGCCACGCTCAACTTCTCGGTGCTGCGATGAGCTGGCGAGCGACGCGCGCTGCGCAGCGTCAGTCGGCGTGGCTGCTCGCGATGGGCTGCGTGCTCGCGCTGTGCCTTTCGTTGTGCGGGCAAAGCCCGTCGGCCTATGCGGAGGTCGCGCCGGCCGTGAGCGCGAGCGCGCCCGCATCGCCCAGCGCGGCTGCACCGGCAACGGCGAATGCGGAGCCCGCCATGGCACGTCTCACGCACGGTCTGGGCCCGGTCGCGGACGGCCAGGCCTTGCCCGAGCGCGATCGCCCACCCGGCGCTTTGCCCGGCGACAACGGCCCGAGCCCGGCGATTTTTCCCAGCCAAGAGCTGACGATCCGCTTCGACCATCGGCGTCACGTCAAAGACCTGAAGCTGACCTGCACCACCTGCCACGAGAAGGCGCGTAGCAGTCGCAATAGCGCAGACTCGCTCTTGCCCAAGGGCACCCGCTGCGATGCTTGTCACGGCAGCGACCATCGAAACACGCTCCAGGTCCGCCCTCACCCCACGGAACGCAAGGGCCAGTGTGCGTATTGTCACTTGGGCTACAGCAGCTCGGCCGGCAACCAGGTGGCACGCCTCTCGCTACCCAAACCGAACCTGCGTTTCGATCACGCGCTTCACGTCACGCGCAACATCGGCTGCGCGCAGTGCCACGGCGCACTCGAAAATCTCGAGCTTGCCACGCGCGACCAGTTGCCGAGAATGCGCGGTTGCTTGAATTGCCACCAAGCTCCAGACCCTGCTGCCGGCCGCGCGCGCGCCGAGTGCCGCACCTGCCACCTCACCGATCCGAGCGGTATGATCAAGGTCAGCTTTGCCTCAGGACCGCTCTCACCCCCAAACTGGCTGCACGACGCCGGGCACGGTCCGGATTGGATCGAACGGCACAAGGTGGTAGCCGGCAACGACAGCCGCTTCTGCGCCAACTGTCACACCGAGAAATCGTGTGCCGACTGCCACGACGGTCGAGTCCGGCCGCGTCGCATCCACCCCAACGATTGGCTCAGCATGCACTCGGTGCCTGCCCGCGAAAACCAGCAGAAATGCGCGAGCTGCCATCGAGACCAGTCGTTCTGTCTGAGCTGCCACCAGCGGGTCGGCATCACCATGTCCGGACCGCTCGCCAACCTGGCTGGGCGCGGCCGTTTCCATCCGTCGAAGTCGGAATGGACCGACGGCCCACGAACACCCCGCCATCACGCCTGGGAGGCGGAGCGGAACATCAGCGCGTGCGTCAGCTGCCACGTCGAGCGCGACTGCGCGATTTGCCATGCCACCGCAGCCATGGGTGGACGCGGCGCAGGCTTCCCGGCCGGCCCTGGCCAGGGCACCGATCCGCACCCTCTCGGGTTTCGCTCCCGCTGCGCGTCCGCGCTGCGTCAGAACGCGCGTCCGTGCCTGGTTTGTCATACGCCCGATGACCCAAATTTGCTGGATTGCCGGTGATTTATCGCGAAGATGCGTGCAAAAACCGGGAGCCTCCCGCAAACTGCTTGCGTGACAGTTCCGCGGACTGGTATTGCGAATGCCGCTCGCAAAGCTACTTTTTCCCGCCGCTGAAGGAGGCTCTTCGTGAAGGAGCTTGTTCGTTTTCTGTTCGAGAACCTGTACTTCGATTTCCAAGGGGACATCACCGTGGAGAAGGTGCGGGAGTTCTTGCGCGAGGACGACAGCCGCGAAGCTCGCCAACTTTTGTCGAAAATCATCGAGGAAAAGGGCGTGGACGACCTGCTGATCACCTTGGCGGATTGCCTCAAGGATCAGATCCGCAACGGCGTCAGCGAGCAGTCGATCCGCGATCAGCTGCACATCTACACCGACAGCTGAGGTCGGCCTCTGGGGTGCTCTGGGGTGGGCTGCTGGCGATCGCCGCGCTCACTTCGGGTTGTGATCTCGGCCCGCGTGACGAGGCCGCGGCGCATGGTCCGCCACTGCACTTGGTCGCGAGCTACCCGGCGGACGGGCAGGGCACCAACGCGCCCTTCGGCGCGGACGTCAGCTGTGATAGCCCGACACCGGATTGCGCCGTACCGACCAATGTCGCGATCGAGCTGCGTTTCGACCGGTTCCTGCGGCCAGGAGGCCTGAACGCGGCCTTTGCCCTGTACTCGGGTAATCCGCCGGCCAACGGTGTGCCGTTGCAGGCCGAATACGACATGATCGAGCGGGTCGTGGTGTATCGGCCGCTTCGCCAGCTACAGCCCAACACCCTTTACACCGCGCTACTCGTGTCCGGCACGGATCTGGGGCAGGGGTTCTGGGCGTTCGACGGGGCACCTCTAGAGGAAGGGCCGGTGCGGCTGCGATTCAGTTTTGGGACGGGCAGCGGCCCGCGCCCGGTGCCGCCGCCGGTGGCCTCGCCCGTTGACACCTGCGAGACCATGACCCAAGGCCCGCTCGACAGTTGCGTGAGCTGCCACAGCACCCCCCCACCCGACGCGCACAACGCGCCGTCGACTCGCTTGCCACCGATGGGGCTCGATCTGTCGAGTGAGCGAGGGCTCTTTTACACCGCGATTCGTCAGGTGGCGCACCAGACCGAGACTGGCAACAGCGCTACCGGCGAAGGCTTGCAGAGCCCGGCACGTTTCGGCGTGCAGATGAACATCGTCGACCCGGGAAGTCCCGCGACCAGCTACTTGATGTACAAGTTACTGAGAAAATCCGAGAGCTTCGCCGTTTCGGGCGACGCGCCGAGCTGCGTCACCGGTTACCACTCGCCGGTCTCCGATCTCGATTGCCAGCCTCCCCCCGAAGACGAGCGCGTGCGCCTGCGCGAATGGTTCGTATTGGGTGATCCGATGCCGAAGGACGGCACATCATCAACGGGAGAGCCGATCCCCGTGGCCACGACCCGCGAAAACCTGGTGCGGATCTCGGCCTGGATCGCGACAGGCGCCGAATGTCCAGCACCCCCTTAACCCCCTTAACCCTCGCAAACGTGCCCGGGCACGCGCTCTGCGTGAGCCGACCCAGCCTTCGGCCTCCAAGCCCGGGAATCCATCCCGCCACCCACGTTGACGTTCGTACAGTTTTGAGCTAATTTCAAGGCTGTTGGGGCGGAGTAGCAGTGGCAACACAGTTGACAGTCCTGGGCCAATCGGTGCGCTGGTCAGAGCGCATCGGTCAGGGCGCGACGAGCTCGGTTTGGCTGAGTGAATCGGCCAGCACCCCGTGCGTGTTGAAGCTCGGCAAAGGGCCGGCCGAGGCACCCCGCTTCGCGGACGAGGCCGAGCGGTTGTTGTTCGCGGCGGCCCCGGAGTTTCCTGCGTTGCTCGCGGTGGGTTTGGCGGGGCCAGCGCTGGGCGCGGAGCTAGGCCAACGCATCGAGGCGGGGACGCCCTATTTGGTGCTGTCGTCGGCGCCGGGCAAAAGCCTCGCGGAACTGTTGAGCGAGCAAGCGCTGAGCGCTGCCGCCCGTGAAGAGCTCTCGCTGCTCGTCGCACGCGACGTGGGCGCCGCGCTCTCTGCGCTGCACGGTTCCGGGGCGGCGCATGGGGACGTGAAGCCTGCGAACATCATCATCGCCGCGGATCAAGCTCGCTTGGTCGATTTCGGCTTGAGTGGGGCCGCCGAGCAAGCCGAGCCGTCTGGCGGTACCGCGCACTACCTTTCGCCCGAGGTGTTCGCTCACGGCGACGGAGACGCGCGCGCGCGGGATCTCTGGGCGCTGGGCGTGACCTTGCTCGAGATTTTGGAGCCTGCTTCCGCGTCGCGGCAAGATCGAGACTTTCAGGTACGCGATCAAGGCGCGCTCGCGCCGGTGGTTCGTGCGCTTCTCGCGCCCGCACCGGGCGCCCGCCCCTCGGCGAGCTGGGTTTTTCGTCGCGCGCTAGCGGCCGCGGCCAACGCCGAACGCGCGAGCCCGGCGAACGACGCGAACGCCGCGTTGCGGCGGCGCGCCAGTGTCCGACGAAGTTACCTTTCGACGCGCAGGAACGAGATCTTTGGCGCTGCGCGCAGCAAGGACAAGCGCATCGATGTGGAGGGGCACGCGGCCGAGTGGGTCACTGAGTGTCGAGCGCTGGCCGAGGGCATCCTGAAGCTGCGCGGCCGCTCGCTCGACGACGCGCTCGTGCCCCCGATTGCGCCGCTCGACGAGCTTTCACGCGCGCGTTTTCTGGTGTCGTTGATTGGGCCCGCTGCCGCATCCTGGCCGTCGCTGCGCGATTTGCGTGAAGAGCAGCTGTTGCAGCGCCTGCTCTCACTGGCAGATCTGCGCGAGCCCGAGAGCTTCACACTCGCCGCCATCGAGCACGGTGCCGTGCCCGAGTTGCCGCACCCCCGCGCCGAGATCAGCGCGGTCGACGTCGCGCTGGCGCTGGGCCGCGCGTTGCCCGATCCCGCATGGCTCGATAGCGGGGAGTCGCTCGTGAGCCGCGAGGGTGGGCCACTGAGCTTGGCCTTGGCGCTTGCGCGTGCATTTCGGCTACGGGGCGAGCTCGGCCGAGCGCTGTCGTTTCTGAGCAGCTTTTCCCAGGTGGATGCCAAGGTGGCGAGCGCCGAGCTGTGTCGCCGTGCCAAGGACGGCGCGTCCGCCAGCGCACTCTTGGCTGCGCTCGAGCCGAGCCTGCTCGACCAAGAGCAATGCGAGCGGGTCGCGGCGATCCGCGCGCGCATCGCGCTCGACGCCGGAGATACCAGCGAGGCGGGCAAGCTGCTCGAGCCCTTCGCGCGCGGTACGCACAGCCTCGAAGTGCGGGCGCTGCTCGAGCTGAGCCTGGGACATTCGGCGGCCGCGCTCGACGCCGCGGCGCGTGCGCGCCTGCAGGCGACGGGTGACGAGGAACGTGCGCGCGCCGAGGGCGTGCTCGGGCTGCTTGCCCACGCCCGTGGCGAAGCGGAGCCGGCCCTGCAGGCATTTCGTGCCGCCAGTGATTTGGCCGCGCGCACGGGCGCGTTGCTGGAGGAAGCCACTTACCTGACCGGCCTCGCCGCGGCCGCGACCAACCAGGGAGAGCTCGGGGAAGCGCTCTCGGCATCGCGGCGCGCGTTGCTTTTGTTCGAGGCGCTCGGGCGCACGGGGGATGCCGCGCGCGCCTCCTTGTCCGCGGCGGTCGTGTATGCCAGCGCCGGCGCGCAGCACGACGCGCGGGCAGCGGCCTTCGACACCGTGCAGCGGGCCAAAGCATCCGGCGACCAGCGCTGTCGCGGATACGCCCACCTGGTCTTGTGCGACACCGTGGAACGCAGCGACGACGCGATCGAGCACGCAGCGCGTGCGCTGCAATTGCTCACGGCCGACGACGACGCGCTGTGTGCTGCAGCGCGCTTGTGGGCGCGTGGTTCGCTGGTCGATGTCGTGACCTTCGACCAAAGTGCACGCCGCGAGGGCGCAGCCGACGACGCGCGCTTGGAGTGGTGGGCGGCGCGTGCCCTGCACGAGCTACGCGAAAGCGAACCCTCGCGCGCGGACGTGCCCATCGCCGAGCTCAATGCGCTGAGCTCGGCGCGCGCCTCACTCTCGGTGCGTGGCCGCGCCCTGCACGCCGGAGCAACGCTGGCTGCGCGCGTGGGAGACGCGGACAGCGCGCGCCGGCTGGGCGCGGCCGCGGGCGACGCCGCGCGCGAGTTTCTGCGCCGCACGCCCAGCGAGCTGCAGACCGCGGTACGTGCGCTCGATTGGGTGCGCGCCCTCGATCTCGGTGTCGAGTCCAGCATCGTTCCGGCGCAGATCGCCGACGTGGAGGCGCTCGTGCGTAGCTTGAGTCAACGCGACCGGCTGCGCCCGCTCTTGCGGCAAGTGGTGGACGCGCTGGTGTTGTGGACGGGCGTGGAGCGAGGCCTGTTGCTGCTGCGTGCGCCGGGCGGAAAGTTGAAGCCGCGTGCGGCTCGCAATCTGCGGCGCATCGACCTCGGCCCCGAGCAGATGGCCTTGAGTCAATCACTGGCGCAGCGCGCGCTCGACTTGGCCGAACCGGTGGTCGCGGTCGACGCGGCTGGAGATTTGCCCCAAATACACGCCAGCGTGCACGCCCTAAAATTGCGCAGCGTGCTGGCAGTTCCCCTGATCGCTCGCGGTGAGGCTTTGGGCGTGGTCTATCTCGATGATCGCGTGCGTCGTGGGGCCTTCGGCTCACGTGAGCTGTCCTGGGTGCGCTTGGTCGGTACGCTGGCCGCGGTCGCGATTCTGGATGCTCGCAGTCAGTTGCTGCTACGCCGTGCGGCGCGCCGCGCCGAGCGCGCAGAGGCCAAGCTGACCGAAGAATTGGCGCACCGCGAGGCCGAGCTGGACGTTGCCGAACGAGAGCTCGCACGCTCGCGGGACGCGCGCGAGACACGCTTTTCCTACAACTCGATCATTGGCCAGAGCGAAGCCGTGCGCGGCCTGCTCAAGTTGGTCGATCGCGTGACCAGCGCCGAGGTTCCGGTGCTGATCTTGGGTGAATCGGGCAGTGGCAAGGAGCTCGTCGCGCGCGCGATTCACGAGAACGGTCCGCGCGCAAAGCAGCCATTCGTCACCGAGAACTGCGGTGCGATTCCGGAAGGCTTGCTCGAGGCCACTTTGTTCGGTCACGTGCGGGGCGCGTTCACCGGCGCCACTCGCCCGCGCGCCGGTCTATTCGAGGTCGCCGACCAGGGCAGCTTCTTCCTGGACGAGATCGCCGAGATGAGTCTCGGCATGCAAACCAAGCTGCTGCGCGTTCTGCAAAATGGCGAAGTGCACCCCGTGGGCGCCGACGCGCCGCGTTTCGTGGATGTGCGCGTGATCGGCGCGACCCATCGCGACTTGGAGTCGCTGGTGGCGGCCGGCAAATTCCGCGAAGACCTGTACTATCGCTTGAACGTGGTCAGTGTGCGCGTGCCGGCGCTGCGCGAGCGGGTGGGCGACGTGCCACTGCTCGTGCGCCACTTCGTGGCCCGTTACTCGTTGAAGCGCAAAGTGACGATCTCCAAGGCTGCCATGGACGCGCTCTCGGCCTATCGCTGGCCGGGCAACATTCGCCAACTCGAAAACGAAGTCCGCCGCGCGCTGGTTTTGGCGGACGACGTCGTGACCCCGGACATCCTGTCCCCGGACGTGCTTGCGCGTGAAGGCGGCGACGCCACGCCGATCGACGCGCTGAACCTGCGCGGACGAGTCGACGCGCTCGAATCCGAGCTCGTGCGCAGTGCGCTCAAACGCACTCAAGGCAATCAAACGCGGGCGGCCGAGTTGCTCGGCCTGTCACGTTTCGGGCTGCAAAAGATGATCAAGCGCCTGCAGATCGGGGCAGATTAGCGCCGGGAGGGCGTCGGCTATTGCGCTCGATCCGGGAACGGGAATGTCCGATACTCGGCGGAGGAGGACCATGCCACCACCAGTTCAGCTCACCGCGCGCGAGGTGCTCGAGAAGATCGCAGGCGGAGGCGCGCAGAAGGTCAAGGTCGCGATCACCGATGTCGACGGCGTCTTGCGGGGCAAGTACCTGCACCGGGAGAAGTTCCTGTCGGCGGTGGAGAACGGCTTCGGATTCTGCAACGTCGTGCTCGGCTGGGACTCGAGCGATGTCTGTTACGACAACGTGGGCTACACGGGCTGGCACACGGGCTACCCAGACGCGCTGGCGCGGCTGGACCTGGGGACCTACCGCTGCGTGCCGTGGGACAACGAGGTGCCGTTCTTCCTCGGCGAGTTCGTCGAGGCCGACGGGCGCACACCGCTCGCCATCTGCCCGCGCCAACTGCTGAAGAAGGTCGTGGGGCGCGCCCACGACATGGGCTTCTCTGCAGCCTGCGGGATGGAGTTCGAGTGGTTCAATTTCAAGGAGACTCCGCAGTCGTTGAAGGACAAGGGCTACATTCGTCCGGAGCCGATCACCCCGGGCATGTTCGGCTATTCGTTGCTACGCGCCGGCCAAAATCGCCCCTTCATGAACGCGCTCATGGACGAGCTGTTGGCCTTTGGCGTGCCCATCGAAGGGCTACACACCGAGACGGGGCCGGGCGTTCTCGAGGCAGCCATCCTTTACGGAGAGGCCGTCGAGGCGGGTGATCGCGCGGTGCTATTCAAGGCGTCCGCCAAGGAGATCGGCGCGCGCTACGGCATCATGCCGAGCTTCATGGCGAAGTGGAACGAGAAGCTTCCCGGCTGCAGTGGTCACATCCACCAGTCGCTGTGGAACGCGAGCGGCGACAACGTATTTTACGGCGCGGGCGAGCCGCACAAGATGAGCGCGCTCTTCCGTCACTACGTTGCGGGGCAAGTGCAGCTTCTGCCCGAGCTGCTGCCGTTCTTCGCGCCCACGGTGAACAGCTACAAGCGACTGGTCGAGGGCGCGTGGGCGCCGACGCGCTCGAATTGGGGCGTCGACAACCGCACTACCGCCTTTCGCGTGATCCCCGGCAGCGCGAAGTCGACCCGGCTCGAAACGCGCGTCTCAGGCTCCGACGTCAACCCGTACCTGGCGCTCGCGGCAGCCTTGGGCAGCGGCCTGTACGGCATCGAGCACAAGCTCGAGCTGCCGAGCCCGGTGACCGGCAACGGCTACGCCGACGAAACGGCGACAAAGCTGCCCGCGAACCTGTACGAAGCGGCCACGCGGCTCAGCGGCTCGCAGGCGGCGCGCGAGATCTTCGGCGAGGCATTCCTCGAGCACTACGTCGCGACACGCCTTTGGGAATGGCGCCAGAGCCAGACGGCCGTTACCTCGTGGGAGATGGAACGTTACTTCGAAATCATTTAGGACCTGCACCCCGGGTGCGGTCGCGCGAGTGCGCTCTCGCGAAAAAACAAAGTGTGTATGCAAACCAATGCCGATCGGTTAGCAGCCCAAGGAATCGAAATCATTTAGGAAAAGCGGGCGCGCTCTTTTTGTCGGAGCTGAGAACCACGCTCACATTGGCGCGGCAGGGGTCGACACGCGAAAAATCGAGTTCGAACTCGAGCTCGATTCTCAAGTTGTGAACGCGCCCTTCGCGCGAAATTCGGCGCGAAGGGCGTAAGTGGACGGCATTGGAATTCGAGCTCGATTCTCAAGTTGTGAACGCGCCCTTCGCGCGAAATTCGGCGCGAAGGGCGTAAGTGAACGGCGTTGGTATGCAAACTTTGTTTTTTTGGCGATCGCGACCCCGCATCGCACCTCGCGTTACGCCGTGTTCCCGCCACTTTGGCGCCGAAGGCTGAGCCGGCCGCGGGACAAATTGGACCCCGACCCCAAAACAATTGTTACGTCTGTGATGCAGCGGTAGCTTTCATCAGCAGGAGAGACCCTCGATGTCCGTAGTGCAGTTCAATTTCCCGACCGTTGTCAAATATGGCCCCGGCGCCGTGGGGCTGCTCCCCGCAACGCTGCGCGAGCACGGCGTCGAGCGTCCGCTGATTGTCACCGATAAGGGGATCGTGGGCCTGCCGCCCGTGACCGGACCTGCGCAGCTCATGCGCGAAGCGGGTCTCGCCGTCGAGGTGTTCGGCGGCGTGTGGGGCAACCCTACGGTGTCGCAGGCGGTGGCGGGTGGCGCGGCCTACCGGGCGCACGGGGCGGACAGCATCGTGGCGATCGGCGGCGGCGCCGCACTCGACGTCGCGAAGTGTGTGGCGGTGCTCGCGCACCACACCGGCGAGCTGCTCGAATACGAGGCGTTTTTAGCCAAGCCCCTGCCCATCGACGGCCAGGTTCCGCCCATCTTCACGGTGCCGACGACCGCTGGCACGGGCAGCGAGGTCGGGCGTAGCGCGGTCGTGTCCGACGATCACACGCACCAGAAGAAGATCATCTTTTCGCCCAAGCTGCTGGCAAAACGCGTGTTCCTCGACCCCGAGCTCACACTCTCTCTACCCGCCAAAGTGACGGCGGCGACGGGCATGGACGCGCTCACCCACTGCGTCGAGAGTTACCTGCACACGATGTTTCACCCGATGTGCGACGGAATCGCGCTCGAAGGGCTGCGCCTCGTGGCGCGCTCCTTGCCAACGGCCGTCGCTTTCGCGAAACGAGTCGAGGCGGGCGACCGCAGCGTGCTCAGCGACGCCGCGCACGTTAGCGCGCGCGGTGAGATGCTGTGTGCCGCCATGATGGGTGCTGTCGCTTTCCAGAAGGACCTAGGCGTCGTGCACTCGTGCGCGCACGCATTGTCGACCGTGGCGGACCTTCACCACGGCCTCGCGAACGGGATCATGATCGTGCCGGGCATGCGCTTCAACAAGCCGGTGAGCGAGCAGAAAATGGCGACCATGGCCCTCACGGTGGGCGCGAGCGACGCCACGGCCGATGGCTTCATCGCTTGGCTGGATCGTTTCCGCATCGAGGTAGGCATTCCGCGCTCGCTGCGCGACGTCGGCGTGAGCTCCACGCAAGTCGCGGAGCTCGTGAAGAACGCGCTCGCCGACGCTTGCCACACCTTCAATCCGCGGCAGCCGGTGACGGCGCACGATTTCGAGGCACTGTTCGGCGAGGCGCTCGTGTGACCCGCTTGCGTCTGGGCGTCTCGGCGTGCTTCTTTCACGCCGATCCACTGCGCGCCGTTTTCAAGGGCAAGACGCTGCTCTACGCCGAGGAGTCGCTGCTGCGCTGGCTCATGACCGAGGGCGTCGTACCCGCGCTCTTGCCGCGCGCGTCTGGCGCGGTGTCCGTCGACGATCTGGTCGATGGCATCGATGGTCTCGTGCTCGCGGGCGGGTCGGACATGTCACCGCTCAACTACGACGAACAGCCTGCGCAGCCCGAGTGGGGCGGCGACGCCGCGCGCGACCTGTACGAGCTCGAGCTCGCGCGCGCTTGCGTGCGCCGGAACAAGCCCGTGTTGGGCGTGTGCCGGGGGCTTCAGGTATTGAACGTCTGTTTCGGGGGCTCGCTGTACCAGGACATCGAAACCATGCACCCGCAGGGCCTCGTGCACCGCAACTGGGAGGTTTACGACCAGCTGTTCCACGATGTTGCACTCACGCCGAACGGCTTCCTTTCGGACCTGTACGGCGGCCCGCGGACTGCGCGTGTCACGAGCGTGCACCATCAGGGCATCAAACGCCTGGGACGCGATCTGCTCGTCGAGGCGGTTTCGACGAACGACCAAATGGTGGAAGCCATTCGTCTGGGTGGGGGCGAAGCGTTCGTGTTGGGCGTGCAATGGCACCCCGAGTTCCAAGACGCGGAAGACCCAGAGCTTTTGTCGTCGCGCGTGCTCCTGCAAGGCTTCTTGAACGAGGTGCGCCGCCGGCGCGCCTAACCGCAACTCGCATCGAAGGATCGCCTCATGTTGAAAATCCTGAACCCCGCGACGAAGCAGCTGATCGCTGAGTTGCCCGAAGACAGTGCAGACAGCGTGAAAGCCAAGGTCCTGGCCGCGCGCGCGGCGCAGTCTGCCTGGTCGCGCACGCCCTTCGAGGCGCGAAAGGGCGCGATCGCAAAGTGGAAAGCTCTGGTCGCCGAGCACAAGGATCGCCTAGCTCGGACGCTCACGGCGGAGATGGGCAAGCCCCTGCAACAGGCGCTGAACGAGCTGAACGCTCTCCCCGGGCGCGTGGATTTTTTCCTGAGCCATGCGGCGAGCGTGCTCGAAGACGAGATCGTGAGCTCCGCGGGTGCCGGTACCGAGGAGCGAGTGACGTGGGAGCCACTGGGGGTCATCGCCAACATCTCGGCCTGGAATTACCCCTACTTCGTCGGTTCGAACGTGTTCGTGCCGGCGCTGCTCACCGGCAACGCCGTCGTCTACAAGCCGTCGGAGCTCACGACTCAGACGGGCCTCGCGCTCGCCGAGCTCATGTACGAGGCGGGTGTCCCGCGGGCTGTGTTCCCGGTCGTCGTGGGCGGCGCTGCTGCGGGGGCCGCGCTGCTGGCGCAAGCGATCGATGGTGTGTTTTTCACGGGCAGCTACGCCACGGGCAAGCGCATCGCCGAGGCGACCGCAGGGCGCATGATCAAGGTGCAGCTCGAGCTCGGCGGCAAGGACCCCGCTTACGTCTGCGACGACGTCGATGTCGAGACGGCCGCAGCGTCGCTCGCAGACGGCGCCATGTACAACGCCGGCCAAAGTTGCTGCTCGGTCGAACGCATCTACGTGCACGAAAAGATCGCGCGCCCGTTCATCGAGGCATTCGTCAACACCGTGCGTGGCTTCGTCGTCGGCGATCCGCTGGATCTCGCGACGTACATTGGCCCACTCGCGCGCGAGCAGCAGCTCGGGGTTCTCGACGAACAGCTGGCTGACGCACGCGCCAAGGGCGCGAAGGTGTTGGTGGGCGGTCAACGCGACGAGGCACGCAAAGGCTGGTTCCAGCCAACCGTGCTCAGCGATGTCACGTCCGAGATGGCCGTCATGCGTGACGAGAGCTTCGGTCCGATCATTGGCATTCAGATCGTCCCATCCGACGACGAAGCGGTGCGCTTGATGAACGACACCGAATATGGCCTGACAGCAGGTGTTTACACGAAGAGCCGCGAGCGGGCAGAGCGTGTCTTGCGCCAGGTAAACGCCGGGTCAGCCTATTGGAACTGCTGTGATCGCGTGGCGCCGGCCCTGCCCTGGACGGGGCGTAAGCACTCGGGCATCGGCTCGACGCTGTCCTCGCATGGCATTCGCGCGTTCGTCCAGCCGAAGGCCTGGCACTTGCGCAGCCCTGCCTAGGGGGCTCTCGCTTTCCATGTCGTTGCGCTTCGCGATGTCG
>Ga0247779_1000371_pt1 | contig 30491 bp, 29 predicted proteins | sample UWRJL221509R5_FD_179925 | JGI IMG/M metagenome (GOLD analysis project Ga0247779, IMG submission 179925) | Plant litter microbial communities from Arlington Agricultural Research Station in Wisconsin, United States - UWRJ-L221-509R-5 | ecosystem: Environmental > Terrestrial > Plant litter >...
CCAAAGGCAAAGATACGATACGACAAGAAGATTGAGCAACCTTCCGATTCGTCTAGTTCGACTCAACTTGAAAAACCAATCGCAACTTCGGTAGAGGGATTGACTGCATTACGGCAAAGACGATAATTATCACACCAGTACTTGATCATCGATATACTTGTAAACTTTTCATCAATAGTGACAAATACCAGCCGGTTAATCCCCAAACTTCTATGCGTCCGTTGACGCCAGGGCCCACTTCATCCTTGAACTCTTCCTCCGCTGTCTTCTCTGTGACAGCCTCCGCTGGAAGAACAGACCTGACTATATCCGTGACATCAACAATCCAGTACGGTGTTTTCGCGCGAAACAGAGATGAACGGACTCGGGACGGGGATGTAAAGGCTTTCAACGGGAGATGAATTGCAGTTGCAACTTCTGATGGTGATGCTTGTGAACGAATGTCGCCTATATCTAGTGATGGAAGGGCTTCATCCCCAACAGCCTGCCTGCTATTAGAAGAGTGTACATATCCCTAAGGCACTAATATTCAGCCCCAGTACCGCGTTACCAACGACAGGAGACTTACGACAAATGTATAGACCATCATGTTACCTCGCAAGTTCAATTCTGGGGGACCAATTTCTCCAAGGACTTCCACACGACGTGGATCTATCCCTAACTCTTCTTGGGTTTCACGCAGGGCTCCATATAAAAGTGATGAGTCGGTCTGAGTATATCAGCTTTATGATATAGAGTGAATATCGATTGATTCGAATGCTTACGTCGTCAATTCTTCCCCCAGGAAAGCTGAGTGTGGTGATTAATGGCAATATCGCTATGGCACGGTTTGCAAGGCATTACATACCTGATTTCTCCCGAGTGCGATCTCAATGTCTTTGCTCTTACTTCTAGGAGAATTCCGGGCTCATTATCCACGTTACAAAATGGTATTAGGACAGCAGCATTCCGTGTTTCCCCATTGAACGTCAGTCCATGCACAGCACTGTCAGAATACGCATTTTCTTTCAGTAGACTACGCAGAGTTTGCAATGTATTCGGTGTGATAGGCTTTGTCAATGAGATAGATGCTGCGGAAGATAAATAATGTGAGGCTCTAAATGAACGGAAAGTCATGACGGTCGTAATACGGTGTATGCCTGATGTCATGAACCCCTATCTATAATTGTGCGTGAGAATAACAAGTACATGCAACAATGACATAAGATTGCACAGCCACGATTATCCTTTGGCGAGAGGACCTAATGAATTGACAGTTCTTCTTTGTTCACCAATGCCATGCGTCGTGGTTACCACATCCGTATAACACTGAATCCAGAAACACGAACAAAAGGACCATCGTCATCCCATACACCCGATACGTTCATACCGGCCTCTCTATTCCAACCTCTTCCCAGTCACTCCTCAAAGTCTACTTTTCGGCGGAACACATTATCTCGACCGCCAGCATCCAAGAAGGATTACAGACTCGGACCTATAACAATTGACTGGATCGACTTTGACTATATGGGCTCTCTTTCGCATCCAAATAAAGATAAAAACCATGCGAGAGGTATGTTCTGAGAGCATCAAGAGAGATAGAGTTCCCTCTGAGTCTTCGTTATCTGCAGGACCTGCGGAAGCAACTTTTGTACCACATACTCATAGCAAAAGTGGTACAACAAACCTTCCTGAAGGGACTGTTCATGTTTTCCGTGATGGGCATAGTAAACCTACACTTGAAGAACTTGAGTCGAAGGTGGCAGAGATGTCGTTAACAGAGGGCATCGATGATAACTCTGACGGAATAATGCTTGGTGTACTAGCTGTCCCCTCTTGGATGACTCCTTCTGACTTTCTCACCTTCGTTGCGCCAGCGGTGGACAGTATAGGGCATCTTAGAATAATTAGGTGCGTACTAATCTTTGGTTTTGCTTTGCAACTTTCTCATTTGTCTATGCAGAGATTTTGCGCCGAACCGTTCTATGGTCGTCATCAAATTTCTGAATCCAGCAGATGCAGCCGAATTTGCGGAGGCCTATAATGGAAAACCTTTCAACTCTATGGAGGTCTGCATCAACTACCTACGAATCCTAAGGCATTAATGAACTGATCATATCAGCCAGAAATTTGCCATATCGTCCACGTTCTATCGGTTGTAATTGACGTAGAAGATAGCATTTCGCATGTTATTTCTCGCATCGGAAGCGCGCAGAGGACTATGTATGAATTGCCTACCTGTCCCGTGTGCCTCGAAAGGATGGACTCGGCAGTTACAGGCCTCATCACCGTGCCTTGTTCGCACACATTTCATTGTGCATGCCTCAGTAAATGGGGAGATAGTCGGTATGCATTTTGCTAATTTCAAATATTGGAAATAGGCTGTTGATTCCTTTTTAGCTGTCCAGTATGCCGGTATTCTCAGACGCTTCTATCTTCGCATCCCTCCTCCTCAAGCTCTGCTCGTACAATTCCATTTGCAGATCCATCAAGTCCGAGTCAATCGTCTTGTTCGACTTGCACATCAACTACAAATTTATGGATTTGCTTAATTTGCGGGAACATCGGTTGTGGCCGTTACGGTCAAGCTCATGCACAGGCTCATTACCAAGCAACCACACATCTCTACGCACTAGAACTTGAGACGCAACGCGTTTGGGACTATGCTGGAGATGGATATGTACATCGTTTGATTCAAAACAAGGCAGACGGCAAACTTGTTGAACTTCCTAGTGCAGCAGCATCTGTATCAGCAACACCACGGGAGGGTGGCCTTGGACCAAGCCAGGCAGATGCCTTAAGCGCTGAAAAGATAGAAGCGATTGGAATTGAATACTCCTACCTCCTTACATCTCAGTTGGATTCCCAGAGATCGTTCTATGAAGAACAAACTGCCGAATTAAAAACTCAAGTAGACCAACTTAAAACATTGATCGAGAAGTTGAGCGAGGAATTCAAATGTGAAAAGGAACATAGCAAAGAAGAGGAACAACGTATTCGTCGGGAAGAAGAAGAGAAGGTGGCGCAAGCCCTGAAGGAGAAAACCAAAGCTGATAGTCGGGCAGAAAAGGTTACGGAGCTTGCAAGGAGATTGGAAAAGGAACTTCGCGAAGAACGCGCCGTCAGCGAAGGTTTGATGAAGAACTTGGGAAAGTTGAGGGAGAAAGTGGAAGCTGCGGAGAGAGAGAATGAAAATTTTTCTTCTAAAATGAGAGATCTTGAAGACCAATTACGCGATGTAATGTTTTCCTTGGACGCACACGCAAAGATCGAACAGGGCGGAGGCCTTGAATCAGAAGCAGCTGGCGGCTCGATCGAAGTACCTGTTCCCCCGTTTACTCCCACATCTACCACAAAAAAGAAGACGAGGAAAAAATAAGCCATAAAGCACCCGCTCCTAATTACTCTTCTATTGTAATGGTAGAGTATGCATGTATACATCCCCTTACTTGGCTATTTGCATTACAGTACTGGGGATTACAGAACTATGTTTCTCGGGAGGGTGGAAGCCTCCTGCCAACTACGTTTTATTCATAGGTACTCCTTTCGACCAGAGTAGATTCGGAAAAAAGATCACACGCGTATGTTTTGTATAATTAATCTTGACGGAATGATTCTACACCAATAATTTGAGATACTTGTGTCCAGAGAAGAACAGGATCGGTAAAACACACCGCGTTTCCTACGTGTTAGGAGTCCCCATAGTAGAGCAACGTAGTCAATATCAAACATCCATGGCATGTTGTGCATTGCATGCCTTTCGTATATACCAAGCCAATATAAACTGCAAGTGTGGAAAGTAAAATTAGCGCCTTCCCTACTGGGCGCATCAATTGAGTTCGGGGCAGAGCACTTACATGAGGAACGCCACCACGCCGTAGAGCCAATCCAAGGTATTGGGCGCTGTGGAATATCCCTGATAAGATAGCTTCGCTTTTGACAAACCAAATCCCGCAGTAAGACTGATGACGAGAATCCGGTAGCCCGTTACTCTGGGATAACTTTGTCGATCCTGTGCAGTTCCGTCAAGTGAAGGAACTAGAGTTGCGCGGTTCATTGAGGGATATATGAAGCTGAGAAGCTGTGTTTGCGCGACAGAACACTGCTGCAGTGAAGCTAAAAAATGTTTAATACCCTCTTATGTACGATTACAGAATTCTATTACTTACTTCGATGTTGCAGTTGGGGATTTAAGGGAGCAGTGGCGTATTGAATCAACTGAATGGCCAGGAAACTTATATCACCCGGCCTGTATCATAACCTCATCGTTGGCAATGTTAGTGACAAGATGGTGTATCAAATCAAACCTCGACGTGAGTCTGTGTGTGCGTGCGTGTGTGTGTAGATGAATGCGGTGTAAAATACATCCCCGATTGATTCATACCCCGCCCCGGACTTAGCATGAGTATGGGTAGTAACGAAAAAATGAATACAACTCTCAAGTTCTAATGAGATTCTTACGAACCGTAGCAATAAAGTCAACGAATGTTTTATATACGTACGTGAATAGTTATAGATGTCACGAACAATCAAACAACATGAAGATATAGAATTGCATTAGATAAACATGCAATTTGCATCCTAAAGGCCCTCGAAAAAAGAAAGATCCTGAGCCGACAATCCACCGGCTGTCGCAGTAGTCGGTTGTGACATAAATTCATTTGATTTAATCGAAGAGAGCGTCGATGACTTGTGGTGCTCGGAAGACACTGGGGCAGGGAGGATGGGCGGGGGTGATGGCCTTATATGATTTGACCCAACGAACATGGAATTAATGGACGGGGGAGGAGGCAAATTCAATCCATTGACAGACTGGATCGTAGACAACGAAGTGGAAGAACCAGTAAGGGAAGCAACTGCTCGCGCCTGCTGCTGTTGCATACTTGACCCACCAGCAAAAATATCCAGAGTTGTACTCTGTTTCCCAGATTCAGGGGGAGGTGGAAGTGCCTCTGGTAAAGGAGAGGGAGGGGCAAGCCATCTTCCTCGTGATGCTACATTTTCCATTAAACTCAAGGTCCTGGAGTGATCCGCTACCCTAGAAGATTTAAGAGGAGGGTTTACTTTACCCTCGCTAGTTGACCCATTGGGTGTTGTCTTCAATGGTATGGTATAATTTGGTGCCTTGGCAGGAGGTTGGGGAGGTGGAGGACTTGTAAAATCATCAAAGTCCTCAAACATATTGTTTGAGGCTGTTACTGGATATAAACCTTGAGAATAACCAGGCGCAAAGGCACCAAAGGACATTTGACTTGTTTGTGGAACTTGTGAGGGGGGAGACGACAGAAAATCGGAGAATTCATCCTCTTCATCTATGGTGATTATTTGAGAAGAAGGTTGTAGCGGAGTCATAGTAGATTGTGATGCATGTGATGGGGCAGGAGGTTGCAACGACGGTATACTGTACGAAGCGGAGCTTCCAACACTATTTACCACTGGCTTGTTGGAAGATGGCGGTGGTGGCAACAGCGGTGGTGGGGGTATGGAAGAAGTAGAAGGCGTCGGAAGGATAGAGGAAGATGCCCTGGATGATGAAGATACCATGATCGGTACGAAAGAACGTTTAGTCGTCGTCGTCTTCTTCGTTGCAGTGCCAGGATAATCAAAAGATGGCCATCCTTCTTCGTTCGTAGGTTGACTAGGATGGTGAAGAGTATTTGAGGTGGAAGTGGTCGAAGATGAAACAGTATGTGGTAATAATGGTATGCCAGTAGGTGGTGTGGGGATCGGTGTCAAGAAAGATGTAGATATTCCAGAAGAACTAGTCGAGGTGTCAAAGACAGACATGAAGTCGTTATCTGAGTTGTTAACGGTCTTTGAACTTGAACCAATTGAACTCGGAGGAGGCTTCAGCGGTGGAGGTAGAGGCACAGTAGCTGGCGCCTTGATCATTGTGCTGAGAGCATCCAAGCCTGAATCGATACGCATATCGGCGTCGAATGTAGGAACATCGGAAAGAAATTCAAGATCGTCGGCGGAGAGAGATAACGACTCATGTGAAGACGAATTTCTTGACCTCGAAAACCGGCCAAGAAACCTAGAGACCACCGTTGGCGCAACTGGCTCGTTTTCGGAAATGGGGGGAGAAAGAGGGGACGGAGAAACTGTTGGATTGTTTGACATAGAATCCTTTGACTCGCTTAATTCAATAGAGGAGACTTGTGCAGATGTTATATTTTTGGCCTGCGATAGGATTGGGCTTGGAGCAGATGTGGTATGGATGTCTGAACTTCCTCGAGGGGAGGCAGTGATCTTCAGAGAAGACAAAGTGGGGGCAGGAGAAGAAGCCCGTTTCGGATTAGAATCGGCAGAGGAATTTGTTGCCTTTCGTCCAAAGAAGGAGAATAAACCACCAGTCGGTTTTTTCTTGTTCTCCTCGGGTGTTTCTTCTTTAGTGCTTTCAACGATTTTCCACCCGGAGGGTGTAACATCATCCGGTATTGAAGATGGTTTGGCCTTCACGGAAGCTTCCCAAGAAGTCAGTCCTTTCGACGATACGTAAAAGGCCATTGGACTCATTCGTGTCAAGGGTGAATGACGAGTATGTTTGAGAGCGTCTGACATCTGCTTTCCGGTAAATGTTTTGGCGAAAGGAACGTTCGTGGGTAGCGTTAAATCATTAGGTATTAATCTTTTGCTCACAGAGGTTCTACACAGACAACAAGTTCAATTGTATCTTCACATCGACAAACAGAGGAAACTTACAGATCCAGCTGATCTATGTCGGTCGACTCCTTCAAATCCGCAGTGCCCGACGGAGAGTTCTCAGGTCCAACCCAAAGCTCGTTAGATAAATCGTCGAAGTTTTGCATAATCGATGCCAGTAATTCAGGAGGCTAAAACATATATTAAGTGGTATAAAGGGAAGAATAAAAAGTTATTTACGTACAACATATAAATCCTGCTGAGCCTTTTCAAATCGTGCCCGTTCCCAAGCATCATCTATGTCCTCTTTGGCACTATCGGTTGGACTTGGATCTTCCACAGAAGACCCGGGATCGTCCCATGCTGCTCCCCACGCTGTAGCGTCAGCAGACGGAATTGAAAAGGCGGGCTTCGGAGGCGACCAGTCTGTGTGTTCAATATTATCCATAGCCGTTTCAAATGTACCAAAGCCGTCAATATCTTCTGTATCTAAGGATAAAGGTGGAGGCCCTAGAGAGCGAGGAGGTGGACTATGAGGCGACGGTGGCGGAGGTGGGCTCAAACGCGAAGAATCCAGTGATTTTCCAATGACCGGAGTAGTATCTTTGGGAGACTCATATTTTGATAGTGATTCTGGTAATGAAGGGAGGGTTTCATCGCTGTCCTTCGAAGGGTATGAATATGTAGGTATAGACGAGTCAGGTTCGGAGACGGAATCATGATTGCTCAGAGAAATTCTATCGAACGTTGAAGGAGCCGGATTCCAGGCTGTATGAGTATCGGATCCCCACAAAACGGTACCAGATTCAACATCTGGTTCCCAAAGAGATGTAGACGGTACCGACCACGAAGGAGTTGCGGAAAGATCGTCTTCATTGTCGCCATGTATCGCAGAGATGGAAGGCGCAGACCAACTGGCGTTATTTTCTGCTATAGCATTCTCGGGAAGACTTGTTTTGGAGGAGTCTCCCCAAGCATTAGCCCATGGATCCTCCATATAACAGCAAGATTTGAAGAGTTCAATAGAGCATCGAATGATGATGTTGTTAAATACTATTAGCTGAGAACCTGACCTGCCGTCGGCAAAGTTAGATGGTGGCTGTGTTATTGTAGGGTTAGATTTGACTCACGTGAAATGCCCCTGATCCCGGATCACCGACTTCTTTTCGGATGCGGCAAATGCACTTTACATCAATACCACAAATGCCTTATGAATGATAGGGCATGAAGGTTCCAGCTTCAGAGGGATCATTTCAACCATCTATCAGGTTGCTGTCGCTGCGGCTGCGTAGCTCGTAATTTCCTTCCCATACCACAGTCTCAAGTCTTTATTTCATTCGGCATGGAACTACTTCAAGAAGAGGGTGGTAATGGCAACAAGCACCTGCTTGACTGGGACGAGACAGATGTACAATCGTGGCTCATTAGTCTTGGAATGCCCAGCTATGAGAAACAGATAAGAGGTGTGCACTTATTGATATTTAGTACTCAGCCATGCTAAATATTTCTCTTCTTAAGAACACAAGATTCAAGGAGACTCTCTATGCATGTTGGATTCGGACGGCCTCAAAGCGCTAGGTATCACAAGTGTTGGTCAAAGACTAACCCTTCTGAAGGCTGTATACCACCTTAAACTTGCACACGGTATTCATCTGGGTGAAGATGATTATGTTCCTCCGTGTAAGTTCCCTATTTTCCCTTGTTGCTTCGTCACAGCGATGTCGTCTGATAATTTGGATAGCCGAATCAATTCCTATTTCTGAGGGCGCTACCATTGAACATATTCACACAGATGTCAAAGAACAAGGTATGATTTCAATTGCACATTTTATGCTGTTGCTGAGCATAATGTTCAGCAAGTCGTTTACGCACATTGGAGGAAGATAACCGGACTTTAAGTCTTGCGATGAGATCGTTTTCCGAAGAGATAACGAAACTTCGTTCCTCATTAGGACTCAATGTGTGTTTTAAAGCTTTGCAACTGGTTGTGCAATATTTATTCATCAAAGGCTAGACTGAATCATCTGTTCTTCAACTGGGAAAACTCCCGAATCCCGACGGTGAAACCCAAGTGATTGACCACCCTCCTAAAGACGAAAGTAATGGCAAGCAAGCAAGTTCCACCGAAACATACCTTCCCAAATCCACTCTACAAAACCCATTACCCACCCCTTCCACTGGACAAGACCCGTCCGAATCGGTTAACCCTAACAAAGTCAACCTTGATGATCCCACCTGGAAAGTTCTTCCCGCCGCCCTCAAGAAGCATCGAATTAATATGGAAGAATGGCCGAATTATGCTATGTTTATTAGCTATGGCCCTCCAGGTAAGGTTATGCATAATGTCTGTAATTGCCTTCAATGTGAATATTTCTTTCTTCTTCTGCAGGTGAACGCACGAAAAGACGACTAGAGCTTGAAGAAAAGCCATTGTATCTTTTCAAAAAACTCAAGGAAGGAAAGCAAAACCCGGCGTTTCTTCTAAAGAATATGAAGGATCTACGCTCTCCGCTCCATATGGAAGGCAGCACACCTCAAAGTCAAGCATCAACCTTCTCGCAATTGAGTTCTATCAACAATTCAACCACGAGTCACCTTCATCCAAACCTTCCGCACTCAAGGCACAGTCCTGGGTCTTAACACTTTGATTGTTTATGTGTGCTACGATGTGAGGCTTTTCTTTACAATTCTCTTTTTGTTATGTTCCTCACCGTCGACCAAGAATCTGTTGTTGTCTTATTCTAGCTGTACCGTTATATTCGTTCCTAGATTTGAAGGTTTTCACTGCCGGTCAGTCCCTCCCTGTTCCTGCTCAGCCCTCTCAAAACACCCCGCAAACCAAATAAACACTTTATGTCGGACTCGTATATCAGCACTATTGCATGGTGGAAGTATAGGAGTGGATGTTGATTATGACAATGAATATTCATGGAAAATTGATCTCTGGTGTTCCTTTCGCTATAATTGTCGATTTCTGTTCAGTTTCCTGTTGTATTATTGTACCTGTGCTAGTGGTTGCTAGTATCTCGGATCAGTTAACAGCGGGATAGCGCCGTCCGACCTCTCTTCGTGCTTCGGATATTCGACTCGCCCATTACAGTTTCGTACAGCCCCTATCCAAGTCCGACTGTTATTGAATTGCTGGGACATCTTCCATTAGGGTTCTACTTGGTTTTTAGAGGTATTAATATTTTAGAACAAATGACCACGCTCAGAAGTGTTGACTAGTATTGACGTTAAATGAATGCATTTTTTCAAATTCCTCGGTGGCAGTGTCATTGTGATGACCTAAAGGGGACACCGCACGTGCTGTCACCCAATTCAGCTTCCATTTCCTCGCTTGCCATTCACTGTTCAGTTTGGCCCTTCAGTGCAGTAACGGTTTGTTGGATTGTCCATCCCCCCAAGCTTGGACTTTACATCTTTTCAGACCGTCAAAGACAACAGCGTACTCAAGCTCTCTCTGTATATTTACCTTATGGAAGGCCCTGCTGCTGACCGGCACATCCTTGACTGGGACGAAACAGACGTTCACAATTGGTTAACGAGTCTTGGCTATCCTCAGTACGAAAGCCAAATTCGGGGTACCGTATCTTCCTATTATATACTACATAGTGGCCACTGAATTTACTTTGCAGAACACAAGATCCAAGGCGATTCACTATGCGAGCTGGACTCCGACGGACTTAAAGCACTAGGAATCGCGACCATTGGCCAGAGACTTTCCATACTCAAAGCCATATATCAAGTTAAGCTTGTACACAATGTTCCAATACACGAACAAAGCTATGTTCCTCCATGTATATATTCCACATTCACATTCTAGTTGCGCTGTGGACCACTGACCTAATACACCGATCCAGCCGAATCTCCCGAACGCGTGGAAAATATCAACGTCGAAAAGCTTCACTCGATCGTCAAAGATCAAGGTTTTGGGCGTTGATACTTATTGACATAGGCATATTAATAAAATAACTTTCAGCGCAACGATTGCGAAGCTTGGAAGAGGAAAATCGCAATTTATCCAGCACTCTGCAGTCGTTTGTGGAAGAGTTCAATAGTATCCGGTCTTCAGCTGGGCGCAGTGTAAGTAGTTCGCGCAGTCCATTTTGTATCTCTGAAGCGAATATAATTATTCAGGATGACCCGTCGAACAGTCTTCGGAGGCAACCTTCGTTCAAATGGGCGCAATTTGTCAAACCGCAAAAGTCGCCAACTAAAGACACCATCGAATCGCCTCACCCATCCCCACAACGTGTTGAACATGATATTCCTGCTTACTCTCGCAATCATGGTTCTTCCTCGCTATCGACCTCAACTGCAAACACACCGTCAGAGAAGACACGAACACCCCCTTTGTCTGATCCATCTGCCTCAGGGACCTCAAAACCAGGCAGACAAGAAAGTTCGGATAACCTCAAAAGCTTTAAAGTCAGCCTTGAAGACCCGACGTGGAAGGTGCTCCCTGCAGCACTTAAGAAATATCGCATCAACAACGATAATTGGCAGAGCTATGCGATGTTTATTTGCTATGGAGCATCTGGTAAGAACCTCAGTGTTTTGTCGTGCAGGTGAGAAAATTAATGGCTAAAATTATATCAAGGCAATCGAATAGAGAGATGTTTGAGCTACGACGAAAAGCCACTTCTCCTCTTTCAGAAACTCAAAGATGCCAAGAAGAATCCGGTATTTATGCTAAAGCACATCAAAGATATCAGGTCACCTATTGCTGTTGCTCAGCAGAAGCATGCTGCACGAAAAGCCTCTTCAGTGATATCTCAAGAGTCAACAGTCACCAATGCTACTCATGGGCATCAAAAAGCGCCATCTCAATCGAAGATAACCCACAGACCACCTAAGCTTGAGGTTCAGGACTTGTCGGCTTCAACACCCACTATCTCTACAGGTTTGAGTCCCCAGCCTGGTTGGCCAGAACCAAGCCTGCTCTCACCTTCTCCTCCTGAAGCATCTAAACAAGATGACATGTTAGCTCCAGCGTCCGCCACGACACAAATTTCACACCTATCTACTTCTACTGCTATCAGTAACATGAGCGGTTCAACACTCGTTGGTAATCAAAACAATGGGCGCGATTCGACAAAGTCGGGTACTAGTGGAGACCACCAGGAAGGTTCGAGTAGTGGACAAACAACACGCGAGATGCCAGCGCCATCTTCCAATGGTGTGTCATACGCAGTCGCTATCTATCCATATATGGCCGAGCAAGACGATGAGTTCGATGTTGTCGTGTGAGTTATTATATTGCTTCTCTCCCTACATACATTAATCTATATGGTGTAATGGCAGCGGGGACACTTTCGTCATTTTATCTCGTGCTCGTGGATGGTGGGTTGTCCAGAGGGATCCAACAGGCTCTGGCATTGTCGAGACAGACATTGTCAAACAAGGCTGGGTACCCGCTGGATGTCTCCTAGAAACGAACGTTCCAGTTGCTTCCGCTATCGCTGAGGCGACTGCTGCTAAGAATGGAACAACAACGGGTTCACCTGGAAGTCCGGTCTCCAAGACTCCGATCTTGCCCTTGAGCATTATTTCGACGAGTTTCCCCGGCATAGCTTTGATGGACTACCAGAAGAAAGGCGAAGAGGAGCTTGATCTGGTGAAGGACGATGCTTTACGAGTCTTCAAGCGTTACAACCATTGGTCCTATGTAAGTTCACGCGTCTCCGCATCCTTCCCTTTTTACTCACTCTGTGTTATTCAGGCTGTCAAAGAAGTCGGTGGAGACCGTGGTTGGGTTCCGGTAAGACCATCAACTCTGTTAATATTCATTGTCGTTTTAATGCCTTTTTTCGCGGTCTAGTCCTGGTTTATTGGCAAAGTTTCAGCATCTGGTATCACACCAGCGACTCCGAACTCCAGTATACCACTTCCCACATCAAATGGTGCATCAAGCAACTTAGAGGATGGGCGAGATCAAGTATCACCCATGTCTTCTGCATTTCCTCCGGTTCAATCCCGCACGACGCCGATAGTGATATAAAATCGGAATGCTGCTTTCACTATTCTGCATCTTTTATTTTGCTTTCGTCAAGGCCCTCTATTCTAATGTTCTTTCAACCAAATTTATTTTCAGTATTGTACATCATCAGCCTGCAGCATTATTTATCTCCATCTTTGCAGACCTCCTGTTCACGCCCACTTGTATTAATCATCATGACGTACCTGACGCCCATTCTTTCTGGCATCTATCTACATAACATAGATGGCGAACATCAAGCACCCTTTTTTCTTGGGAGCATTGCGTTTCTCAGCTGCTCGCTCTGTGTCTTCCTTTCGTTATCTCATCAATTTCCGCAGTGCGTTGAATGTCACCTTCGTTATTATCATTGTTCCATTGATCAATAATTCTTTTAATGTAGCTTATGTTTCTCTCTTTTCATATCTGTGCGGACAGGATGTATAATAACAATGAATCAAATATGCCAAGCTCATGCTACTATGTTGAACCCTTCATTAAGGCAACCACCGTCTCTAACTTATTAGACCATTGACTTCTTACCTCTCATATGTTGCCCGTCAGTCTGATGCGTGCACAGCTGGCGCCGACCCATGTCAGTGCATCAAGCAGACATTGTTTAATATGCTTTGTGTTCATTTCATCTAACAGATACTCGGGCATATCATATAGTAAGATATCTCTGACGCGTTTATTTACCTGTTTCTACTGTGAATAGATAAAAACGAACATAGGTGTTATATGATGCCTATTTGTTGCACAAACAGACATCGATGCCAGCAGTGATAAGGAAGTGACTAGCTTTTTGGAAAGGATTGCAATACCTCGTGTTTCGTCCACCCTCATAGATGTACAGGCTCTTGAAAGGCATGGATCAAATCATTAGACTACCCACAGTATTAAATAATTCTTGATTTATGTTACTTATCATCATGAGCTGACACACTGGTAATCTACCGTTCGACTTACATATGTGATTGTGTCAGTTATACTCTATACTGACGTTCAAGTGACGTTTTTGTGTTTGGTGCCTCGTGGATACCGGATAAGGGAACCTGCATCTTTACAGCACCGAACACGTTACATGAGGCCTCCATATTATACTGGATACTGACGGGCGCAGGGCTCATAATAGTTTTCCAAAGTTCGAAAGTACTAACTGATATTAAATACAGGTGTAACGTGCAAAACATACTACATAATTGTGACATACTACAAAATCCTACATTCCTAAACTAAAGAGACTCATCATGTTACATACGATAGTTGAAAATTCGAGAAAAAGGAGACCTTTTGGATGTACATGTGAAATGGAAAACGATATGACGAAAGAGAGACCGGATTGATTTTTGAGACTGGTGGCACCTACTGCCACCATTTCTTCTTGCGATGTGTCTCTGTCTGAGGTTGATGATCGAAGTCTGTTGAAAGAATTGAAATTAGGATTCAATCCACCATGTTTTCATATCAGTTGGACCTACTATTGGTGCTGTTGTTGTTTGCGTAATCTAACACACAAATGAATTAGTCCTATCCCGCTCAAGAAAGCTGGCGAAGGAAAACTTACACTTTTCAGAACTCCTACGGGTCCGTCGATGTTCGCGGTGTTCATCAGGAACTATAACTTTTACAATCGATTTAAGGAAGGACATAATGCATTTGTTACACGTACGACGTGTGGATGATTGAGTCCGATAACCAGTCGGATGCGAAGTGTATGGAGGTGGCGAATCGTAATCCCTCGGTGCATTCAGCATGGGCTGCGAATGCGTAGCTATCGGAGGAAGATACCTATTCCCGGAGGGCTCCGGTAGGCGCCTAGTCTTCGAAGAGTCGTTGTAGGGAAGCTGGCCTGCAACTGATTGTTCTACTCCATTGATAGTGCGGATTTCCCGCCCGTCAGGTAAAGTACGAGTGATATGTTCGTTACCCTGGAAATAGCAAAATAAATTTGAGAAAAAAGTTTCCAAGACAAGATATCTACAACTTACGTCTGAGTCCACACGTTTTCTGATAGTTTGGGTAACACCATTCACAGTAGATGTCATGTAGCTTTCGGAGATCCACCGTCCTCTTCCAGATTCGTAAGAAGAGCGATCGACTGGAGGAAACGCTGGCATAGGTGGGAAATGGCCAAATCTTGGAAAACCGCTCATGCCAAAAGGATCCCTGTCGATGTCCTCCATGAGAGCGTCAATTTCAGATTGAAATATGTTCATCCGCTCAAAGGGATCTGCCGAGAATGGAAATTGGTGCTGGCGAGATGGGCCCCTAAAGGGATTGAAATCTTCAAAGATCGAGTCGAAAAGAGTAAAAGGGTCTGTGAAGTGGAAAGACGAATAAGGATGATGTTGATGATGCGAGAAAAACGGGTCGGGAAATGTTTGGCTTCTGGATGAATGACGATGTCTAGAAGATTTATGGCGGCTTCCACTAGGCATGTAGGGAGTTGGACCAACGTCTGCTTCAGGGGGAGGCCAGACTCCGTGGATGTCATATTCCTGTTGAAAAGGTTCGAAAGTCAGCCTTGTCCCACATTTTAGTATATAATATCTATAGCAACGCTCACACTTCGTTTCTTATTATCGATGAGCACTTCATATGCATTGTTGACCTGAGATATTGATTAGTCCATGAATGGCAATAACAAGAGAGACATACCTTGCGGAACCTTTCCTCTGATGCAGCCTTTTCAGACGCTGATGCATTTGGAGGAAGTCTATCTGGATGGGTTTGGAGAGCTCTTTTCTTGTATGCCTTGCGAACTACAGGATCCAAGCCAAACAAGTGAGCGCTCGTCAATGTTGACATCATCCGCTTACTACATACTCTGCTCTGGTGAGGCATCTCTAGGAATGCCTAGCTCTTCGTAAAGGTCTGACATATCACGATTATGTATAAAAAAGATGAAGAAATTGAGGAGGAAGTGGACAAGTGTACGAAGTAGAATGTGGACAGCAACTAGGGTTTTGTACTTGAGTTGCGGTGCTGAGAATGTTCTGGGCATCTGGCACGCGCCACACACGAGTGACGGAATAGGAAATCCGAATTGTTGCTAAGTAAATCACGTGTTTCATTTTTTTTTCAGTACTTGTCGAAGCGAGCCTTAGCGAGGAGGCCCGTTTTTGATTTACTACAGTCATCGTTTACTGTAAACGTTCACACTTCATTTTTACCCTGAACAGCAAACTCTGCATGCTTCTCCAAGAGACCATACTTTGCGCGACCGCTCCCTTGAGCTCGGGTGCTGGGTCCGGACTGATCGCCTTACACGACATCCAAACAGGTGCTACTCTCGCATCTTTCAAACAGACAAATGCCGGCCCGCATTCTCTCGCAGTTCTCGAATCAAGGAATATGCAGGGCGGATTTATGCTCGCTTCTCAGCCCGAAAAATCCATCTTGAACGTCTATAACTTTCAAAAGGTACCGTTTCCGAACTAGATTGTTAGTGTAAGGCTTATCAAGCTCGTTAGGACCAAATCAGCCTCAAAATTGTTCTCCCAGAGAAGTTAACATCCATAGCTCTTGACTCTCGTGGTGATTTCTGTGCCGGTGGCACAGCAGCAGGACGTATCTATCTTTGGGAGGTTTGTCAAGCTGCAGGCCCTTATTGTTGTTGACATTAATTCATTAATTTCAGACAGCTTCAGGGATCTTATACAACTCGTGGGATGCTCATTATCGCCAGGTCAATGTGCTGCGCTTTACAAATGACGGGGCCGCTCTGGTTTCTGGAAGTGATGACTCAGGAGTGAGCGTCTGGTCCGTATCTAGGTCAATCTGACCACCTCTGCTGCTATCGCCATTTATTGACAACTTTTTTGTCAGATTAGTCGACAATGAAACCCAAAATGAACACATCGTCCCCTACTGCACGCTCTCGGACCACACCCTCCCGATCACTGATATACGGTGTGGTTTAGGGACTTTCCCGGACTGCCGTATCTTGACTTCTTCTGTGGACCACTCTGTCAAGGTGGGTCGCCGGATTTAAAGGTAATCTTCGGCGTTAATTTTTGTCGGCCTACAGCTTTGGGACCTTGCAACACGATCGCTCTTAACAACGTTCCAATTCCCTCAAGCCATATCCTTTTTAGCTTGGGACCTCACAGAAAGGCTCTTTTTTGCAGCTTCGTCGGATGGATCTGTTCACCAAATGAATCTTTTTCATGAGCGAGAATCCAAATTTGGAGGCGTAGTAACTGAAGCCATTGGAGGCACTGGTGTAACGGATATTATACGCGTCGACGACGATGCAAGTCGTGAGGCAAGGAAGAAAAGGCTGATCACAGTCGGGTATGAATAACACTGTTTCTGCCCAACAGTCTAACTAATTAAGCTGCTCAGCCAAAGCATAGCAAGTATGTGCATATCGTTGACGTCGGCCATCCTCTTGGTCGGTACTTCGGATGGCTTAATCCACCTCTACGATGTCCCATCTCACCAATTGATTCGGTCTGTGTCGACACACAAAGGGATGCCGATCGTGCATCTTGAAACAATGATAAAACCACCCGATCTTATTGGTCATACTAGCCTTGAGTTTCGATCCGGCGGAGCATCAGAGACTAAAGACATTATTCCTGTTAAATCTATACTGCCCTTCCAGAGGATGCGAGATGCTAAAACACGAGAAAACCGCGAAATCTCAGCGGTACTCAGTCATCATAGTGTTTGTGTTGACTTTTGATCTGGAATTGTTGTATTTTCTTATTTTGTTATCTACAGTCATTTTTCTTAGACGAAAATTCAGCCTACGGCAACGAAGAATTTGAACGGGACTACGCTTATTTCGTTCAACCGCTAACCGGCCAAACTCCAAACGCGGACCCAATATCTCTGAAGTCAAAGGTGTCCGAACTAGAGGCAGAAGTGCAAAGCCTTCGAGAACAGCTAATCAAAGCGAAGGGCGTCAATGACGCCATGTGGGATTCTGTTGTTAACAAACTTGTGACTCAGGTCAAAGACACCGAGCTACCAGGGAAGTCAGACTCGAGCGATTCAGACGATGCAGAACGAAGGAGAAAACGAGGACGTGCCACATGAACGCGCACCGACTTTCTCTCCGTCCTTACCCCCGCACTACAAAAGTACATCGCATTGACATCAGATGTCAATGTTACCTTACTTGTAAGTTAATTAGTTTATCCATCGTTATAATTCTAATCACAAACTCTAGTGTCTATGTCGCATAAACCTGTCTTGAGTCATGTTTAATCGAGACCGGTTAATATAACGCAATCTGCGGGCTGTCCTACTTTCTTCGTTCCAATCTTACTCTCTCGGCAAATGATTTGGAACATGATTTCTTGATTTACTCCTGTATACTTTTTTCGCAATAAGGATAACTCTATAACTTTTATTGGCGGTGTTTTGACCTTAAACAGCGGTTATTTACGGTGTTCTTTCAGGACCTGTCGACCACACATCGAATGAGCCTCAAATCTTTGGCCGTCCGCCGACTTCCTAGATACATACCCTTATTTCGAAGAGAGTTGACGTCCTTTTTCTTGTTTAGGTTTTTCCGTGTTGCTCCACAATACCGATCCCTTCAGAACCAAGTGTTTAGGCTGTTCTTCGGAGCGAGAACTAGCGTCCAATTGAAGAAAGACTTTGCAACTCTTAATTACACCGGTTATGCTCCATTTCAACCATGAAGATCACGCAAGAATCTGCCATATAATTGCTGAAACTCTCGGCAAAGCGATGCAGATCAGGTATATTTCTCTTGGTTTGGATTTATCTAGGTCGCGAAAATTAAGCGTATAGCTTATAAGGTCGGAAAAGATTGGGGAAATGATCTTCTCCTCAAGGATACTTGACCTTTAACGAAACATTTTAGTTACTCAATCTCGAAATGCAACTCCAAAAACTTACTTTGTTTGTCTCGTTTGCTGCTAGCGCGTTAGCCCATACCCGTATATGGGGTGTCTGGGTCAACGAGGTCGATCAAGGTGATGGCAGAGACATTTACGTGTGTGGTTTTTTTGTGGCTTGAGGAATCGTATTACTCATCTCACAGAGAATATCATTAGGTCCGTTCTCCTCCCAACAACAACCCTCTCAAAGATTTGACTCAAGATAACATTGCCTGTAATGTGGCCAATCGCGGTAAGCATTGTTTCCCAACCCACACAATAGCCTGAAGACTCACCAGATGACTTTCAAGTTGTCCCGCAGACCGTGAGCGTCAAAGCTGGCGATAAGTTCACCTTTGAATGGTATCACAATACGTGAGGAAGCTAATTTCTATGATCACCTCAAATTATGTAATATTGAACAATAAATCAGTCGCGGTGATGATATCATCGATAAATCGCACAAAGGGCCAGGTAAGTCAATCTCAATAACTTGAAGAGAAGTTAAAACGCTACATTGTCGTAGTCTTGGTGTACATTGCACCCACTGCTTCGAATGGCACAGGGCCTGTCTGGACAAAACTCTTCCACAGTGGGTTCGGCAACGGGCTGTGGGCAGTAGACGACTTGCTTGCGGCGAAAGGACGCCACTATATTACCATCCCAGATCTCCCATCTGGTGATTATCTGCTTCGCGGTATGTAGGCGCGAAATCGTGCAACTCAAGCATATAACTTACTCTGATATCCTCACGACTGCGCTCGATCAGCTGAAATAATTGCTCTTCACGAAGCCAATGTTGCTTACAATGTCAACCCCATCCGAGGCGCCCAACTCTATCCCGGATGTGTCCAAATTAGGGTTACATCCTCAGGCAGCTTGACGCCTCCACTTGGAACACCCTTCCCTGGTAAGCGCTGAAGGTTAAAAATAGTAGTCGATGGACTAACTGTGTTTCTGGAACTTGCGTACTTTCTAGGCGGATACACGTATTCGACTCCAGGCATCGTCTGGAATCTTTACGACCCAACTCTGGACATGAACACTTACCCGATTCCAGGTCCAGCTGTCTGGTCAGGCGCAGCAGGAGGGGGATTTGAGCAGGCCTGAGTAGCGTCTATTCTTATGATTTTTGTCCAGGGACTTGTATATTTGTATAGTTAGCAAACGATCCAGCTTGAATTTGTATTCTATGAACCTCATATTCAGTGCGGATAAAGCAATGCAGATTCCAGAGTCCGTGAAATTTCAGAATGCGGGGTAGTCCAGATTCGGGACCCCGGTAAATGGCCATACCGGCCGTAACCGAGTGATAATGCGGGGTAGTGAAAGATGCCGAAGACGTTTCTGTGTCTGCTGTAACGCGCGTTCTCACCTCTTCACTGTACCACCACCACCCATTTCTTTATACCAACTACTCTGTATAACCTCTCTTACTTCCCACTCGTACATTCAGCAACATGGTCGGTCATTTTTTAATCGTACATTTTACGCTGGACTAAACAACAGTGCACGCATCCAGTCTGCTCTACCAGCGTATACCATGGGAGGCCTCTGCATCGTTGGTGGTGTGACCGGATTTGCAAGGACACGTTCCATACCCTCATTAGTTGCAGGTGTCGGGTATGCTTTCTCATCTACGATAATCCGTCGTGTTTTAATTACGTCAATGGACAGTGTCGGTTTACTTTATCTATGGAGTGCTGATAGCATTCGCAAGGGCACCTCTAACGGTCTTGAGGGCGCTCTCGGTGAGTATTACAGAGTCATTTTATCCCATATGAAGCTAACTGTGTATCTGTACAGGTGCATCTGCCCTTCTACTTCTCTCATCTCTCCCACGAGCTGCGAAAGGCCCTGTCCCAGCCATTCTGTCCGTTACATCAGCAGGCGCTGCATTCTACTACGGAAAGACCGTTTACGGTCTCAGAAATCATTAGCAGTTTGCGGCATACTAATTCCCAAATATTGCTGTGAACTACACCCGCGTTTCTCATCCTGTATACCACGATTTCTCCTCCTACTGAATAAACAATTCATTTTGTACATTGATCGAGTACATTACTGAAAGTAGCAGCAACTAGGAGGATCATAGTTATTTTTGGGCTACACGTCATTGCGAAGGACTCGGAGGCGGAAGTAAAATACCAACGCTCCATTTTGTTGCAGATTTCGGCATGCCAGACAGGAGCTTGCAAAAGTTCCACCTTCCGACACTGTTGTTACTAAATTTCATGACCTTGAACAGGAACCACTCCAGGTCTTCTCAATGCCGTACCGCAACGCAATAGCTGAAAACATCTTTGGTGTTACAGGTAAAGCTGCACAAGTGTCTCAAAGTCAGCCTGGACTAACCCACAACCTCTGATATGCAGGAACAATATGCTGGACAGCTCAGCTTATACCTCAAGTCTGGAAAAGCTATCATGATAAATCCACTACTGGGCTTTCCCACTGGCTTCTGTGCGTATGAATTGGCTGAACCTCCGTGTTAGTTACAGAAACCTTTCTCATCTAGCTTGCTGTGGGGACTTTCGGCCGTCTTACAAGGGACATACGCATTGCTACAGAAGTTGAATATCCCTTTAATGGTACAACCTCAACTTTTTGGGTTCCTCTCGTTCATATGTTGGGGCCAGGTATGCCTCATTCACTGCACAGCTGAGACTTGAGTTACTGACCCGGCACCATTTCAAGTGTCAATACTATGGTCTACGACGTTCCCGTCGGAGTTCCATCCTGCTTACTGCACTGGTCATAGCTGTCTGTGGCGTTGTTGAAGCCCTTCTGGTTCTTCTCATCCGTCCGTCTCATAACCATGGCAATCACGCAGCAGCAGATACGTTGGGCATTCTGGCGTCTATTCTTGTCTCGGTGGCCTTGTTTCCCCAATACTGGGAGATCTACAAGTATAAAGAAGTCATAGGTATTTCAATGGTGTTTATCACGGTCGATATCTTCGGAGGCGTCTTTAATTTGCTGTCCCTTGCATTCAAGGAAAAGTTCGACGCAATTGCAGCCGTCACATATGCTCTAGTCGTCGTAAGTCTCCCTATTGTTCCAACGAATAGCAGCGTAATGTTTTGTTGACCGTTCGAATAGCTACTAGATGGTGTGATCGTTGTTGCTGCTTTTATATTGAATCCTATGGCAAAAAAGCGACGCCTCCGTGAAGCTCATCAGGCGTTCTCGATCAGTGATCCACATGATGAAGTTTCTATACTTCATGGTCCATCCAGACTAGTCACTCCACAACCTCCGCAAAGCCAATCTAATTCCATCGCATCATTAACCTCGACTGTAGTCGAAGAAATGGAAGAAGGAAGGTTATATAGCCATAAAGATAACGAAAAGGGTTCCTCGGAAGGTTTTGCTATAAACTGTACCGACCAAACCAAGGAAAAGGAACCATAAACACATCTTTACCTTGCAGATGGTGTCAAACCGTTCGTGCTTCGCCAAAGCAACAATAGAGTCTGGAGACTGCCGAAGGAGGCATAGTCGAGCAATAACGAAAGAAATCAAGTGTTCGATATCATGTATTTATTAAATACAGCCTCCAGAGATAAGTAAGCTAGGCGATGTACGCGGTGATAGAGTATGCGGTATGCATAGCCGGCAAAAAGAGTGGTGTGGATGGAATGGTGTTTGGTTTTGGCCTAAGTCCTTGATTATGGTATCGAGGGCCACCAGGTATAATATTAATTACTTTCTCGTTTTACCGATGTCGGATCCATAAGTGAATCCCCTTTCTTCGTCACTAGCAGCTGTGGTGCTGCTATCCGTACCCAGCTTAGAATGAGCACGAGACGAAGTAGAGGGCGCGTAGGTCATATCGTCTTCGTCAAAGACTACTTCTTCCTCGATCCCTCTATCTCTCCCTAGACTACTTCCAAAATTCTTCTTGCGCGGTGTTCGACCAGGGGCACTAACGAAGTCCGCAAAATTCGTTATAGATCCGTTGTTGTTGCTGCTGCCACCTCGACGGTGTCCAGACGCCGGTGGTGTTCGAAGAGGAACTCGGTAGAAATCCTCAACCTCCTCGTCTTCAACAGCGAGGGCATCATAAGCAGCCTGTGAAGCCACGTTTGACGCAGCGTACGCAGACCGTGATAAAGGCAATGATCGATAGGACCCTTGTCTAAGATGCAAAGCGTACGAATAGAGAAGTAGAGCAAAATAAATCTGCATGGCATGGGTTATATATGAGCCAAATGGATATGGGAGTTGAACGAACCTTAAACAGCCAGGAGACGATGATAACAGCTGCTGCTAAGCCCTTTTCATGATTCCAGATGGCCAAGGCAGCTTCTTTGCGTTCTTCATCTGTGAGGTGTGGGGCAGAAGCATTGCCAAGATTCATGACAGCTTGCTGCGCGGCAGAGTTCGCTTGTCTTTGTCCATCATGAGGATTCCAAATCCACCATCCCACAGCAAAGAATATGGTCCATGAAGTTGAAAATATATGGTCGGCGAAGAAAAGGTGGGCAAAATAGAGCGTCTTCTTAGGGTCCTCCTGTTTAGTTCACGTTAAAATTGTGAGTGACAGGATATAGACAAGGGCGAATTGACGTGCATCTTTAACCACGCGTAAACCCCACGCTAAAGCTGCGAGTGCAATGGCAGAGTAGATATAGAGACTAAGCTGGGCAAAAGAGCCACCAGCACCAGTGAGGACGGCGATTAAACCATATACACCTGCAACCTTGTTCAAAAGCTGTGTGACACCATTGAGAAAACTGAGAGAAATGATGAGAGACGGACTAGGCTTACAGCGAACAGAAGAACTACTGTAGCACCAGTCTTAAGGTCGAGCAGACCAAAGAATGAAGAAAGTGGCCAGAGGCGCCATTCAGGGCGTAGCATGAGCTTCATGAAGGATCATGCAGAGAGAAGAGGAAAGAGAGGGTGGCTTATGTAACGCCGATAATTTCTCTTTTTCATTTTAACTCCCACTACCATAACATTCTATTCTATGGCCAACTACTTTTCTAACCACGCCGCATCTCGCTTCCTCGCCAACAGCCCTCAGACGACCACCACGACCACCCCGACTCATACTTCTCAAGCCTCCCTTTCTCAACCCGCAATTCCGGGCTCTACTCCAGTCCGACCACGAATTCCGAGCAAACATTTCTCAACCACTGTAAATACAACCCAGCCATCCGCAATAAAGGATTCCACAGTGTCTTCTACTCCCTCCTCAGCTACTGCCACCCAGGTTCATCCTTTAAGAAACACGTATGTTCGTATTCTATTCCGTGACGACGATCGCATCTTTCATCTGAGGTCTGACACCTTTTCTAGTTGGGTATTTTGGTTTCGGCAACAGCGCGCGCCTGGTAATAAAATAATTAGCTATGAAGAAGGCATCAAAAAGATAGCCGCCTTCAGCTCCGTATGTATTCTTTTTCATCGATTTTGGCGTATAGGCGCTAAAGTTGTAAAAATACAGGTGGAATCTTTTTGGTCACTTTGGACCCATCTCGCTCCCCCCTCCGCTTTACAACCCACAACAGATTATCTTCTCTTCCATTCTGGTATCCGACGACCAGTTTGGGAAGACCCTTTGAATCTGTCCGGTGGAAAATGGATCATACGCCTCAAGAAGGGCATCGCTGATCGGCTTTGGGAAGACTTGGTCATGGCCATTATAGGTGACCAGTTTGATGACTGTCGTAGTGCTGTCAAAGTTGAGGATAAAGGAAAGTCGAGTAATTCGGACGGCCTCAAGACTGAGAACGGAGACGAGAATGGGAATGACTGGCCCGAAATTTGTGGTTGTACGATCAGTGTTCGACAGAGTGAGGATATTGTTACTCTATGGAACAAAGTAGACGGAGATGCGAGAGTGAGGGAACAGATCAGGTATGTAATGTCTTTGGCATAAATGAAAATTGCCGGGACTCAATTCGACTTTTGAAAGGGATACACTACGGAAAGTCCTCAACCTCCCCGCATCAACTGTAATGGAATACAAATCAAACAACGGTACGTCTTGAAGTAATCTTTCTCTACGTATCCCCCCTCAACGCGAAATTCTTGATATGAAGATTCGATGCAAGATAAATCCAGTTTCCGACGAACAGCAATCGACAAGACGCCCATGTCGCCCGTGTCGTGACATTCTTCTGCGAATGATCTGGTTGAGAAAATATGTTATTGTACTGCATTTCTTGATATCATGGGCTGTTTATTATTGGTATAACATGCTTGCCGTAATGCCAGTCTTCGACACCTTCGTACCAAATGCCTAATGCACCCTTGGTCCCTCAAAATGACCTCTACTTGCTAATTATATCTGTGTAAAATCACGTGTCGTCTAGGATATTTCTAAGTTGCTGACTTAACAGAACGCAGCCGGCCTGGACAAGGACTTGTACTGTTTCCTTTTCCAACGTCTCTGAGTAAGATAAAGATATAACTGATCACGAACCCAGTGGGAAAGCATATGCTAAGATTTGGCACCGCCTCGAAACGTTTCCTTATATCAGTGCTAAAGACGAGAACAAAAATTCTCATATCCCGCCATCATCAGAACACACTGTCCGCAATATCAAGACCCATGTCTAGCAATGTCCAGAAGCCTGAATCCGAGTGGAGGGCTATTCTTTCTCCCGAACAGGTTAGTCCTCTGAGTTTAGATCAGATTGGTCAATTATTAAAAGTACATTTCTCTTCATTTCTAGTTCAGAGTTCTTCGTCAGAAGGGAACTGAGCCGGCCTTTACAGGAGAATATGACAAGCATACCGCAGCTGGAGTGTACTCTTGCGCGGGCTGTGGAACGCCATTGTACAAAAGCGCTACCAAGTTCAATGCACGTATACCTTTCAATTAATCTACAGGAAGCCTGTCTGATCTTTCTTTTCTTAGAGTGGTTGCGGTTGGCCAGCATTCTTTGACGGTGAGCAATGACACAATAATGTGCTATCTCTCTTTGGAAACTGCAATAGCTCAACCCCTTCCTTCGCAATAGCCATTCCTGGAGCTGTAAGCCGGCATGAAGATAAAACCTTGGGAATGGATCGAATTGAAATCACTTGCACTGCCTGCGGTGGACATCTTGGTCATGTATTCAAAGGCGAAGGATTCCCCACGCCCAGTATGTTCCCGTTATCAAAAATTATCGAGTCAATTTCTAACGCTTTCGTTCTTCCTTAGCTGATGAACGTCACTGTGTCAATTCGATTTCGCTCAAATTCCACGACGAGAAGTGAACGTTCGTATCCAGATGACTCGCTATATTTGCCTAGCACCATGTTTGATTGATGTATTCGTACTGTTGTCCGGGCAAGCCGAATGTCCGAGACCCATCTTGTTGAACTGGAATGATGAAATAAAGTAATCCTGCCATTCAGACTTAAATCCTGAGTATACAAAAACAGGAGGATGGTTAAAAAAAATAACGAAGATGAATGAGGAACCGCGATTATATTGTGGAATAAACTGTCTTGTTTATATGGATATATGGATCGTACGCAATCCGGGGCGTCACTCGTTGCAACGTAACTGACATTAGCGACCACAAAACGCGTAGATCGTGCTGGTGTATCGTCTGATTACAGATCTTGCATGCTGGCCTCGAGCTCTGCCAATTCGGCCTGGGACTTCCTGTATTTTGCCTCTGATTCCTTTAGGTCGTCATGAAGATAAGCTCGTGTTAGGGGGTGTATCAGAATGCAGACCACTCACTTCGTATTTCTTCTCCCAAAGGTCCCGTTCTTGCTCAAGGCGTTGCACTTGCCTTTCATAGTGCTCGGCTTTGACATCTACCTGTCGGAGTCTAGAGAGGAATGGAAGGGTTACGTGAAAGTTAAGCAAGCAAATGATCACGACGATGGCTCGATACGCACTTCTCAACGGTCTCCTTGAGATTCTTCTCGGCGCTATCGAGTTCTTCCTCCAGCAAGTTCACCTTTCTCGTAAGGGTCTCGTTCATGGTTTTCGTCTGTTCAATATCCAAGGAACCCTGCTTTAACGAGTTCAACTTGTCCTCGGTTTGTGCATGCTCAGAATCCAAGAGCCCAAGTCGGTGGTTCAACGAAGCGATCTCTTGCTCTTTCTCAAGAATTTGCTGCTCATATTTCTTGACCTTTGATTCGGCCTCTTCTGCGCGCTCAATGGCTTTATCAGCCTCGAGGCGGAGGGAGTTCATTTTCTGGGTTACGAGTAGGAAACGATCAATTAGTTGTCTCTGTATTCTGCCTGAGCAGCGTACAATAACTTCAGAAAGCATACCTCTTTAATTCTCTCGGTCATTATGGGTGATTGATATGGTTCGGGAACTGGTTGAGTGAGATGGGTTGTTGTGTTTGAATCAAGCACGGAATAGGGTACGTTGGTTTGGGTAAGGGCAGCTGCGTTCGGAGATTAGATTATCGCACGTGCTGATGTAACACTTGATGTAAATAAAACAGTTAAGGTAACTTGGGGCCCCTTTTTTGGAGTCAACAATTTTCATTCAACAAACGCGGTTGGACAGAATCCATCTCTGTGGCTATTGAGACGAAAATAACTTCCTAAAAGTGCTTTCTACTGTCAACTTTACCTTCACTGATAACGATCTATCGAGAATCGCGTTAGTGCTCATCAACATACTGCCGCACCCGTTGACCACCGAGCGGATGAATCCTCGGATCGATAAAGGTTCTCTCTAACGTCCATTAATATTAATCTGCTGGCTATACTATGTATTACGAAGTATATAATATAGGTAAATCACGTCAATCGACGAGGCACAATGATGCACTATGGTACAGGTCCGTGTGGAGGCAATGTCAACGTAGCTAATTGATATCTAGATGCTCTAGCTCAACAACGAGCTCATTATATTTCTTCTTGGAAGCCTAAGAGGGTGAGGTGAGCACGTTGGAGTTTCCGAAGAGTTACAAGAGGTTATTGCTTACCTGATATTTAGATTCGAAATTATCGGCGGATGCGCGTGCGGCTTCCAACCTGGTCTCGAGAGCTTCAGCCTTGTTGCTTGCGAGGGATAGTCTTGTAGAGCAGGGACGGGAAATTTAGTTTGCTAGAAGGACCTAACATCAAACAGAAATACGGCTCTCACTTCCTCTTTGCTTCGTCAAGCTTTTGCGTTGTGGAGAGTAACTCATTTGATAGCTGCTTGCGCTGGCGGGTAAGCTCTACCTGTTTCTGCAACTCGAGAGCTATCCTTGTCTTTTCTCGCAAGGCTGACTGTAACGAAATAGATGTTCGTTCTGCCTCGACGGCCCGCTTTGTAGCGCTCGCGATGGTGGCTCGACGAGCCTCGGATTGCTAGAGAAAAAGAGAGTAACGTCACTGCAATAACAAATTTCTGGATTAATGTACGAACTGCCCGTAACTTCTCCATGGGATGTAGGTGAGATGACAAGCGATTGAGAGAGAGACTGGATGCCAAATTAAGTCAGCGGTGGAATTTATAGGTAGAGGTAGATAAGATTAAGCAGGCGTGGGAAAAGTCATGATGCTGATCGATGGAGTCATTCGTCCGTTCTTGTACATGTCCATCTCCATTATTACTTTAATTCATCTTTCTCCCTCACATATCCTATGGCACCAGTCCCCCAAGAAGGTCCGTTCTTCCATACGATTTTTCCTCATCGAAGCTTAGGGTATCAATAGAACTTCCTATTCTCGAGGCTCTTATCAAGTACGGAACAATGTGTCCTCATATGGTCCACCTCCTGACCTTGTATCGTGTTCAGCATTAGAAACAGGCTTACGGCTCTTAAGAAGGATCGTGGCGAGTTCATCAAGGCCTCAGATGTCAACCAACTTCATCAGGCCGTGGTAAAACAGAGTCAGTCGCATAATTCCGTTGCATCAAATAGCGTAGAGCTTATTCTTGCCTCGGTACGCAGTAACGAAACTAAACGACGTACGAGATGACACAACCGCATATAATAACAGAGTCGATACCACACTTGCGGATGTATTCAGCTTGCTTTCTCTTTTCTATCTTACCATAGGAAAGACCAGAGACGCACCAGCAACATATTGTCAAATTGCTTCCATGCGGGTCAGTGAATCAATCCTCCACCTATTACCGCTGCCTTCTACCAGAGCATGTTCGCGTTCGATAATGAAGCGCCATGGCACTGTCAAGAAGAAATCGCTCTCTTCAGGTTCTGACTGGCAGTTTTAGCAAATTCTCAACCACATGAACGAATCAGCAGTCTACAACGAAGGGGATCTCAAACCTTTCGAACGGCGCTTAGCTGAGCTTCGCCAGATAATTCAACAGGATGGGGAGCAGTCTAAAAACGCGAAGGCACTGACAAAGCTTCTTGAGCGCCAGCTGAATGAATGCGGTTAGTTGACGCTTCTAGTTTCAATTTCTCTCTTTTTTGCTATAACCACTCTTACTCTTCATAGATGTCATCATGAGCCAACTTCGTGAATCAATATCAGTGCTATCCCCTGAACTCGTCCCCATTCACCAACGCCTTGTAACAATACGACGGCAACTAGTGGCACTTGCGGCCAAAGAAGGTTCACAGAAGGCAGAACTGAAGCCCATCATAGAGGAGCTTCGCCGAATCGATTCGTTGAGTACCTCTCCTCCTAAAACATGTCTGTTACCATTTCTATTTCTCAGATTTGACTTCGTGTTTCGCATTTTGATCCTAATTTCTTTTTTCTCCCCCCACTTTCATGATTCGAATCATCCACAATATGCTCAACAAAGAACCATGATTTTAGGACTCGCGTGGACGGCAAATTTCTAGGACCAGGAGGAAGTGTACCAAGTTCTCAAGCCATCTGCACTGGTCTCCTTGAAGAGTGTTTCGAAATTGTACAAGAGATCAAAGCTCACGAAGACTCGAAGAATGTAGCGTCGTCTTTGAAGCCCATTTACGATCGGCTAAGTGAGATCCGTGCCGAGCTGGAGAGCTTGACAATGACCCATCGGTGGAGTCTGCGTGAGACCGACTTGTGGAATTATTCGCTCAGTTTGCAAGAGATTGATAAGATGCGAGTTGATGGCAAATTCGTCGATGCCGAGGGGAACAGACCGCCGGGCCAATTTGTCAGTCATTTAATCTCTTAAAAGCCCGCATTCCATGATGCCGATCTCTCTTCATTAGGTTCTTTTATATCTTCTTAGACGGTGTTATGGCCTCATATATCGTCTACTTTCATCAAGTGAACCCGTATCTGAGGAGTTGTTGCCGATTGTACGTCTTTCATTCATTCACATACTTTTGTCTAGGTATTCACCATATATTAGGCCAATAAACTGACGACAGTGAAGAAATGTCTCAATGAAGTTCTGAAGTATGGTGGACCATTCAATCCTCGAGATCTGTATCCTGTAAGTTGAAGTATCCCAATAATAGCCGGTTCTCGATACTAATAACGCTACCAGTATCAACTGGCTCTATTCCAAATCGATTCTATGCGAAAGGACGGACGTTTCGTGGGCGTGGATGGTTCTATACCGGAAGGACAAGGAATTATCAATGCTAATTTGAGCGAATGCCACGAATTGGTGGAAATGGCAAGTTCCCTTGCAACACGACTACTATAATCTCATCTTTGACATACTTTTGCCTTTCTCTCCAGCTTAAGGAATCCATGGATGAAGGTGAAACAGAAGAGGAAGACGATTACGAAGAAGACTACGGATCTGGTTCTGAATCGGATGGCAGTAAAGAAGACCAATAGGTTTGGCAAGGGCCTTGCCACCGCTGACTCTCGTGTATCTTTATATAAAAAGTGATTGTAGATGAATGATAGTCAGGATCAACGAGTCGGACTTTGCGTTTCTCCCTTGATCTAATTTTTTAGTTATTTTGTTTCCATTTTTATACTATTTTCTTTTGGGATCATTCATCTGCATTGATGTTGTTTATATTATACGCAGCAAATAGAAACGATAAAGTCGTGTACAGTACAAACTTGTTGGGAAAGGCGAAATTTGAACGCATAAGTAATTAAGGTGGTTCATAGACTCGGGCGCTTAAATACGATACAAAACTGTATGGTTATATAATCTGGGTATTGTTTTTACGAATGTCGA
>Ga0247779_1000373_pt1 | contig 30401 bp, 25 predicted proteins | sample UWRJL221509R5_FD_179925 | JGI IMG/M metagenome (GOLD analysis project Ga0247779, IMG submission 179925) | Plant litter microbial communities from Arlington Agricultural Research Station in Wisconsin, United States - UWRJ-L221-509R-5 | ecosystem: Environmental > Terrestrial > Plant litter >...
GGCTCTGGCGAGACGGGCGCTTCGACCAGGGTGGGCGGGTTGTGCACGGGCGGGGTGGGGCCCGCGACGCTCGCCGATGCACTGGGCGGCGTGCTCGGTGCACGGCTGCCCAAGAGCAGCGCCACACTGGCCGCTGCCGCGATGCCGATGCCGAGCATCGCAAACAGCAGCCCGCGCGACTTCGTCTTCGGTTTCTCGGCGGCGTCGCCCGTGATCGGCGCAGAAGTGCGACCCCACGACTCGCGTACCGGCGTCACGCGCGGCACCGACACGGCGCGGGATTGGCCGCTCGCGTCCGCGCGCGACAACCGCCGATCGGCAGAATCGGTGAGGGGAGAAACATCGGTCACGCCCAACACGCGGCTGGCGCGGTCGACGTGCAGCTGGCTCGATATGCTGCCGAATTGTGCCAGCGCGCGCGCCAGCTCACTCACGGTGCCGTAGCGATCGGCTCGATCTTTGGCCAGGCAATGCCGAATGATGTCTTCCAGCTCGGGCGGTACATCCAAGCGCACCGCGCGCATGGAAGGTGGCAGATCATTCAACAAAGAGGCGCACAAGGCGGGGATCGAATCGCCCGTGTAAGGCGGCCTGCCCGTGAGCATTTCGTACAAAATCACGCCCAGCGACCAGATGTCCGTGCGCGTATCGACGTCTTTTGCCGAGCGCATCTGCTCCGGCGACATGTACAAAGGCGAACCGATCAACACGGAGGTACGCGTGAGCGAGAGCTCCGACGCGCTGCCACCGAGCAGGGATTTCGAGATGCCGAAATCCAACACCTTCACGATGCGCGTGCCGTCGGCGCGCGAGGCGATGAACAGATTGGCTGGCTTCAGATCGCGATGCACGATGCCTGCGGCGTGCGCCTCGGCCAGCGCTTCGATCGCCTGCAGGACGAAGTCGACCGCTTGTTCGATGTGCAGCTTGCCGACCTTGGCCATCTCCTCGGAGACGTCGTGCCCTTCCAGGTACTCCATGACCATGTAGGGGATGCCGCCCTCCATGATGCCGACGTCGATCACGCGTGCCACGTGCTCGCTGCGGATCTTGGCGGCCGAGCGAGCCTCGCGCCGGAAGCGTTCGGCGGTGTCGGCGCGCTCCAAGGCGAGCGGGTGCAGAAATTTCACCGCGACGCGTTGCTCGAGCTCCAGGTGCCATGCAGCGACGACCACGCCCATTCCCCCAGAGCCCAACACGCGCTCGACCCGATACTTGCCAGCGAGTATCTGGCCTTCCTGAACGGGGGAGTCAGCCATTATTCCGGCCCAGCCTAGCACGGTCGACCACTCTCCGGTCGTTAGGTACTCTGTCATCGGGGGAGCTCCGCTCCCGCCCCGCTGTCGTCGGGAGCTCTGCTCCCGCCCCGCTGGTGCGGGGCCCCACTGTCGTCGGGAGCTCTGCTCCCGCCCCGCTGGTGCGGGGCCCCACTGTCGTCGGGAGCTCTGCTCCCGCCCCGCTGGTGCGGGGCCCCACCCACGGTTTTGGGGCCCCGGCCCCAAAACGGATCAACCTGTGACGGATCGAGGGGTCGGGGTAGTACGATTCGGGCGCTGTGCGCTTTGCATTTTGGGCGCTTCAACCTGTGACGGGCTTCAACCTGTGACGGATCGAGGGGTCGGGGTAGTACGATTCGGGCGCTGTGCGTTTTTCATTCCCGGCGCTTCAACCTGTGACGGATCGAGGGGTCGGGTAGTACGATTCGGGCGCTGTGCGTTTTGCATTTCGGGCGCTAGGGGCCTCGGGCGCACGCCGGAATGAAAATGCAGGGGCGGGGTATTCGCTTCGGTGCCCGGATCTCAGAAAGAGATCAATCTTTGGGGCGGTAGGCGGGGAAGGGATTCAGAAATTGGTTCGTGCCGGTGTTGCGGTACACGGTCAGGCGCGCAAAATCGATCCCGAGAATGGCCGAAAAACTGCGGGCGTCGTGGCTACCCACACTGCCACCCAGGCCGAGTGAGACGCCCCACGGTGCGCCCAGCCACAGGGTGCCGGCTCCGCCCACGGAGCCTTCTCCCCAGAAGCGCTCGTAGGGGCCGAGATCGAGGGCGAGCCCCAGCCCCCCATTGACGTAACCACGGGTCGCCAAGCGCACGGCCTGCGCGATGTCGCTGCCGTAGCCAAAGTGCGGTTCCCACGAGAACAAGCCGCCAAGCACCAGCGGGTGCGAGGGATCGGTCCCCAACCCGAAATGGATGCGCATCGAGCCCGCCGTGCTCGACGCGAGCGCGTTCTGCGCGAGCTGCGACACGCCGCCTCCCACGAAGGCCCAAGATGAGACGTCGGCGCGCGCGGGCCGCGCGGTGCACAAGAGTGCGACCGAGCAGCTCAACCAGGCGGCCAGGCGCCACGGACGTGCGGAGTGTCGCGGGTGCAGCCGACGCGTCTTTCGCGTCACAGCCAATGAGCTGGTCATGAGTACTGGTTTGGCCTTATTCGAACGCTAGGAAAACTCGGCCAGCGCAGCTGCCAGGCGGTCGAGATCCTCCCGGCGGTGCTGTTCGGTCACTGCGATCAACAAGCGGTCGGCGAGCTTATCATCGACGCGACCCAAATCGAAACCCGCGATCAGCCCCTGCTGCTCGAGCTTTCGGCACACCGCGGCGGCGCTCCCGCCCGGCACGCGCACGGCGAACTCGTTGAAGAACGGCGCCGCGTCGAAGCCTGCGGCGTAGCCGGGCAGCGTCACGATTTTTTGTCGCAGGTAGTGCGCCTTGGCCAAGCAATGCTCTGCCGTCTGAATGAACCCGGACTTGCCCAGGATGCTCATGCGAATTGCCAAAGACAGCGCGAGCAGGCCCTGATTGGTGCAGATGTTGCTGGTCGCGCGCTCACGACGAATGTGCTGTTCACGCGTGGAGAGCGTGAGCACGAAGCCGCGTTCGCCGTTGCTATCGACGGTCTCGCCGCAGATACGGCCGGGCATTTGTTGCAGGAACTGGCGCTCGTCGCGGCAAGCGAACAATCCCACGCCCGGCCCGCCGAATTGCGGCGGGCAAGCCAGCGCTTGGCCTTCGCCGACCGCGATGTCTGCACCCAGGGCGCCCGGCGATTCGGACAGCGCGAGCGCATAGGGTTCGCTGGTGGCGGTGACCAAGAGCGCGCCCCGGTCGTGAACGAGCTGCGCAAGCGGGCGAAGGTCCGAGAGCGGGCCGACGAAGCTCGGGTAACCGACGATCACGCCCGCCGTGTCTGCGTCGATGGCCGCCGACAGCGCTGCGAAATTCGGGGCGCCATCGGCGCCGAAGGGGACCTCGACGCACGACATGTCGTCGCGCCCTGCCAGATAGGTCGCGGTCACCGCGCGGTAGTCCGGATGCACCGAGTGACACAGCACGATCTTGCCGCGCTTCGTCAGGCGGCAGGCCATCAGCGCAGCCTCCGCGGTCGCGCTCGCGCCGTCGTACAAGCTGGCGTTGGACAGCGGCAGCCCATAGAGCTCGCTGACGATCGTCTGGTACTCCCAGATGGCTTGCAGCGTGCCCTGAGCGACCTCCGGCTGGTACGGCGTGTAGGAGGTATAAAACTCGCTCCGGAGCAGCAGCTGGTCGACCGCTGGCGGGATGTGATGAGCGTACATGCCCGCGCCCAAGAAACTGAGCAGCTCGGCGCCGGTGTTCTTGCGCGCAAGCTCCTTCATGTGCTGCATCAGCGCGGCTTCGCCGAGCGACGGTTCTAGGGCCAGGGTGCCGCTGAAGCGCGCGGCCTCCGGAATGCTGCGGAACAGCTCGTCGAGCGACGGCTTCCCAATCACCGCGAGCATCGCGCTGATGTCCTCGGGCGTGTGTGGCAGGTAACGCATTCAGTGGTCCGAGTGCGAAAGATGGTCGGCGTAGCTCTTGGCGTCCATCAGCTCCCCTTCGCCCGCATCGGGGGCGATGGCGATCATCCAACCCTTGACCCAAGGATCTTCGTTGATCAGCTCGGGGTGGTCCTCCAGCGCGCCGTTGATACGCGTGACCTTGCCGCTGACGGGCGCGAACAGATCGCTCAGCGTCTTGACGCTCTCGATCGTGCCGAAGGTCTTGCCTGCGGTCACACTGTCGCCGACCTTGATGTCCAGGCTGACGAGCGTGATGTCGCCGAGCGCATCGACCGCGAACGCCGTGATGCCGACCAGGAGCTCGTTGCCCTCGGTCTGGGCCCACTCGTGGTCTTTGGTGTACTTGCGGTCGTCTTTGACTTCTTTCGGGCTCGACATCGTAGACTTCGTCTCCTCGGCGGCTTTCCGCTCACTTGCGCTTGTAAAATGGAGTCTTCACGATCCGTGCGGGGATCTTCTTGCCGCGGCAATCGACGAACAGCTCGTTGCCGATCGCGCTCGACGCGAGTGGGACATAGCCGAGACCGATGCTCTTGCCCAGCGTCGGGGAGGGGCCGCCCGAGGTGCACTGCCCGAGCTCCTTGCCCTCGGCGTCGCACAGCGGGTAGCCGTGGCGGGCAATGCCGCGCCCGGTCATCTCGAAGCCGACCAAAACCCGTGTCAGACCGCGCTCTTTGATCGCGACCAGCGCGGCTTTGCCGCGGAAGTCCGGCTTGTCCAACTTGACCACCCAACCCAGACCTGCCTCGAGCGGGTTGGTCGTCTCGTCGATTTCGTTGCCGTACAGCGAGAGCCGCGCGTCCAAACGTAAGGTGTCGCGCGCGCCCAGGCCGATCGGCTCGATGCCCGCGTCGCTGCCCGCGCTGAGCAGTGCATCCCAGAGCGCTACCGCGTCGTCCCAAGCGCAGAACAGCTCGACGCCGTCTTCGCCGGTGTAACCAGTGCGGGCAATCACGCAGCGGACGCCGGCGACGCTGCCTTGCGCGAAGCGGAAGGTCTTGAGCGAGGCGAGGTCGAGACTGACGCCCGCGCGCTTCAGCACCGCGAGCGCCTCCGGTCCCTGCAGGGCGAGCAAGGCCGTCCGATCGCTGACGTCGGCGAACTCGCACACGCCGTTGGCGGCGGCCGCAAAGTGCGCCGAGATCTTGGCGCGGTTCGAGGCATTGCACACGACCAGCACGTCGTTGGCCGCGCGCCGGTACACGATCAGGTCGTCGAGCACCGTGCCGGCCTCGTTGCAGCAGCAGGTATAGGTGGCTTGGCCGTCGGCGGCGCGCGCGATGTCGTTCGTGATCAGGGAGTTGACCAGCTCGAGCGCGCGATCGCCGCGCAGCTCGAGCTCGCCCATGTGGGAGACGTCGAACAAGCCGACTCGCTCGCGCACCGCCTGGTGCTCGAGCGAAATCCCCTTGTACTGAATGGGCATCTCCCAGCCGGCAAAGGGCACCAAGCGCGCCCCGAGGGCTTCGTGTTTGGCAAACAGCGGTGTGCGCTTCAAAAGCTCGTCACTCACCCCGCCCGCGTACCGCGACCCGGAGAGCGGGACAAGGGCGGGGCGAGACAAGGGCCGCTGCCCCCCGCTCCACGCCGGTTTTTTTGAGGAAACGCTGGGTCGGTTGCCGCCCGGCCGTCGCAGGCATTCCGGAAAGCCGTAGGCAATTTCGGGGTTTCGGTGCCGGCATGCTAACTTTCGCCTGTGGCAAAAGGCCGGATTTTGATTATCGAGCAAGACGAGTGGGAGGCCACCCTGCTTGCCCGGTATCTCGGCCAAGCCGGCTACGAAGTGCACTCGGCCGCGGAGGCGCGAGCGGGCTTCGAGATGGTCCGAAGCCTGCAGCCCGATTGCATTCTGTGCGACGTGATCTTGCCCGACATCGATGGATTTTGGGTGGCGCGCCGGGTGCGCACCGAGCCTTCGCTCGTGGCTACCGCACCGTTCCTGTTCTTGACCGACGCCGAAGACACCGAATCGCGCCTGCAGGGGCTGAACGTGGGCGCGGATATTTACATCACGCGGCCGTTCCGCGAGGAGGAAGTCGTGGCCCAGGTCGGCGCGCTGATCGAAATGGCCAATCGGCTGCGCAAGCAGCATGAATCGTTCACCTCGGAGGGGCCGATCTCCGCTCCGGGCGCCGCCTTCACGGGCGACATCGCGCAGCTGTCGCTGGCCACCGTGCTCACCCTGCTGGAGCTCGAGCGGCGCAGCGGGCATCTGAAGCTGCGTTCCGGCGCCGGCAAAATCGCGTTTTTGGAGCTCCAGCACGGCACGCTTTCGGGCGCCACGCTCGACGACCAACCGGCGGAGCCGACGCCCGTGTTGCGCGAAGCGCTGCGTTGGAAAGAGGGCAGCTTCACCTTCCGCAACGCAGAAATATCGACTCAGGGCGGTCCGCGGGAGGCCATCGGCGGATTGTTGATCGAAGCCATGCGCCTGGAAGACGAAGCTCGGCGCTGAGCGATCGGGCCCTGCAACCAGCCCGCGTCACTCCGTCATTCGAAGGCTTTGGGATCCAACGGGCGCCCTTCCGGAGTGAGCCCCGCCTGTCGCCAGCGTTCGGCGTCGGTCAGTCCGGGTTGGATCTTCGGCGGCGTGGTGTCACGGATCACGAGTCGGGTGATGCCCGGCTCGGGGATCACCTCGAGCTCATACACGCGATCGGCGGCGCCAGCCTTGATGCGCGCGTCCGGAAAGATGGTGCGCGCCGCGCCGATCTCGACGTGCGAAACGAGCACGCGTTCGCGCACGTAGTTGGCCAGGGCGTCCGGCGTCACCGGACCGACCAAGTGAGCCACTTCTTTGTAGCGATGCTCGACCAGCATCTCGCGCGGGACCACGAACCCCCAGACCTCGGCGTTGCCCGCCGCGAGCTCGTCCGGCGCCAAACGGTCGATGGGTTTTGGCTGGCCCTGCTTGCTCGCCTGCGCCGAGCTTGCCGAGCTTGGCCCCAGCTCGGATTTGGCGTGACAGCCCGCGCACAGCCACGCGCACAAGGCGAGCCGCGCTGCTGCAGTCTGGGTGTTGGCTCGGGAAATCATTCGACGATCGATGCCCAGCCGTCGATCCGCGCGGGCGCGGCGAGTTTCGGTAGCGTCACCGTGAGGGCACCCTTGGGCGCCGCCGCTTCGCCTTTTCCGCCCGTGCTGAGCGAAGCCGAGCCCGTCTGGATCACCAGTTGGAAGGCGCCCGGATTGGCATCCGAAATGCGCTTGCTACTGCCCAGGTAGGCGTCGGCCGCTGTGTCCTCGGCAAAGCAGGTTGGGACTTGAGCCACGGTCGCGCCGTAGATTACCGCCCGCTTGTCCGAGCCGCTACCGAGTAAGGTCGTGTCGGTCACGAATTGCTCGTTACTCTGATAGTTGGCCAAGATGAAGGGCGCGGCCTTGCCGCCGACGGTGCGATCCGGAGGCACCGCGACGGAGCCCTCGCCGTCACGCGGGATCATGTAGTGCATGCCCCAGACGCGCGCGCCGTTGGTCGCCTGACAGGCGTTGCCGGGGGGCGGGGGTGTCACGGTCGAGAAGTACAGGTAGGAATTGAAGAGCGAGATCGGGCCGGTGACGCGTTCGCCATTTTCGAACTGCTGAAGCCAAAGCAGATTGGGCAAAAGCTCAAGGCTGGCATTGGGCAAATCGCGCAGTGACCAGACATAGTTCACCATGCCCGTGGCGGCGCCGAGGGAGCCCTGGTCGCCCGTGGAAAAGGCGAGCGTCAAGTTGCCCCGGTCGTCGACCGACAGCACGGGGGCGGTGGAGATGGTTTGGCCGCTATCCCATTCGCCTTTTTTGCCATGGATCTGAACTGCCGGGAATGCGTCCCAAAACAGCGACATCGTCCATTTGTCGGGTGACTTGTTGGTCACGTCCACCTTCCACAACGTGCCGTCTTGATCGCCGACGAAGATGCGGTCGGCGACCGAGCCGACGTCCGAGGGGAACGCCACTGGTTCGCCGGTGATTGGCGAATCCAGGGGCGCTTCGATCACACGGCTGCTAATGCCCGCGGGCGCCTCGAGCTTGTTGCGTCGGAAGCTGCGAATGATCTTGCCGGTGTCGAGGCGAACGATGGTGAGCGAGCGTGCGCCCAGGTTCGTGTCGTAACATGGCACCCGCGGACGCGGCGGGTAGCCGCTGAATTTGCTGAAGTCGCTGGTGGCACGCACGCAACCGGGGGTCGCCGGGACCTGCCCCGCCGTGCCCGCGCCGCCCGAGCCGCCCGGCAGGATCGCGACCGGCGTTTCGCGGGCGCCCGAGCCGTCGTCGTCGAGCAACAGGGTGGTGATGATGGGTGTTGCACCTCCGCTGCCGAACAGTGGATTGCCGCTCGCGTCGGTGGTGAGCTGCCAAAGGAATTGAGGGCCACCGCCGCTGCCATCCGCGATGCTGCTCACCGGATCCGGATTGGTGATGTCGAGCGCGAAGTAACCGGGGTAAGTCCCGCCGAAGCCTTGCACCAAGATCGTGCGCCAGGTGGTGCTTGCGCTCGCCCCTGCGACGGCATCGGCCGTGGTCCGTTCGAACACGTACGGGTAGCTGCCACTCGTCAACTTCCGGGCCACGACCTCTTTAACGACCGAGACGCCATCGAGCAGCAGCTGATGGGTGGCCGGGTATTCAGAAGGGATGTGCGGCAACACTTGGGGCGGGATGAACGCCCAAAGCTCGTTATTTCCCAGCTTGTCGACCTTCTCCAATTCCGTCGCGGAGTTGCTGGCCACCTTGAACGCGTGCAGCAGGCCGTCGTTACTGGAGGTGTACAGCATCATCGGGCGCGTAGCGTACGCGGCCTGATAGCTGCGGTACGTGTCGTCACTGGTCAGCTCACTGGGAGCGTTCACGATGCGCGGCGTGGCGTGGTAAATATCGCCCAGCAGGTTGCACGCGTATTTCGGCGCAGGCGTCTGATTGGGCGGCGGCTTGCAGCGGCCGACGCCCGCGTCGTTGGTCAGGCCCACGAGCCACTTGAGGTACTTGTCGCGGCACGCCGTGGCAGATAGCGTCGTGGACACGCCGTTCACCGTGTCGTTGCAGGCGCTCGTGGGCACGCCCAGGTTGTTGGTCAGACCCATCGACGCCGGTGAGACCTCCCCCACGAACACGCTACCGGTGGTACCCACCGCCAGCGTGCCCGAGACCGTGCCCGCGCCGTCAGGGTCGGTCGAGCCCACGTTCGGTCGCACCGAGTAGTCCGAGTGCACCAGACCGCCCGCGCTAGTGGCTGCCTGAACGGTAAAAAAGGTGCGCGCGCGGCCCGACGTGGATGGCGCATTCAGGTTGTCCGCGAACACATCACCCTTCGCGGGGTCCGGGTCGACGCGGCTCGCTTGATGCGTGGTTTTGTCGCACGTCCAGCGTTCGCGCACCACCGCGCCCGCCCAAGGCTGGTTGCTCATCGGCTGGAAATTGCTGAAAAAGCGATACGAATTCGCGGGTGCGCCGCCCTGAGCGTTGGCCGTGCCGGTGACGCCGGAGAACGCCACTTGAGTGCGACTGGTGGTCGGGAATTGCTGCGACAGAATGCTGGAGATATTGCTGCGCAGTTGTTCGCGATCATTGGCGAAGTAGGCGTGTCGGGCGGGGTCGTTGTCGCCTGCGAGCGCGATGCGCGCCAGGTTACAGCACGCTTGCAGCCCGGGGTTGTCGGGGTTGGCGGTGCATAGGGCGGTGGGTGTCGTGTCGAGATCGGATGGCTTGAGCGCCGCACAGTCGATGGTGCTGCCGCCGACCGTCAATGTTTGCAGCGCGAAGCCGACGACGTAGGTCTTCACGGGCGGTGACCCGGATATCAGCAGATCGTGAGCGATGTCCTCCGGCAACTGGAACGGGCAGTCGTTGCCCGTGCAGTGCCCTCGCAAATCCATGTTTGGCTGTCCGTCAGAAAGCAGCAAGACCACGTTGTTGCGGCAGCTCTTGTACGGATCAAAGGCCGGTCCGAAACGCTCGCTGGTATTGACCGGATCGTAGGTCGTATCGTTCCACAGGAAATCACGGGCGTCCGAGAGCATGCCGGCGATGGGCGTGGCGCCATACGGACGGCTAGCGCGCAGCACCTGTTGCGCCTGTTGGTTCTTGTTCTGGTAATCGAGCGAGCCCGGCAGCGGATTGCCGAACGGGATCAAGCGCCCTTCCCAGGGCGGGGCCGACGCGTTGCGCGCGCCTACTTCCATGGGGCTCGCGGTGGTGCAGCCGATGGGCTTGCCGCTATGTGCCGTGCCGACGACGTAGCTGTAGTTACCGAGCTCGCCCTTATCGGCGCTGGGATCGGTGTCGAACGTCATCAACCCGAAGCGCACGCTGTTTTGGAAGCTGTCCAAGATGCCATCCGACGCCTGCGCGAAGGAGCAGCTGGTGCCGACGTTGTTGTAGCTGTGGTAGTTGAAGGAATTGGACAGAAACTCCGACGGGTTCGTGCTCGAAAGCGCGCCTGGCCCGATGGCACAGCCCCCGCTCAGCGGGCGGTGGTACGGGTTCGCGTACAAAAAGTCGTACGGCGAGCTGGGCAACGACGAGCCGACCACCTTGTATTCGTTCTTGAACGATGCGGAGCCGCGATCGAGCGTCTGGCATTCGTAGTTGGTGATGCCGCCGGTAAGCACTTCGACCAAATCGATCCAGCGGCTCTTCTCCGAGCTGCCCTGGAAGTTCGCGACCACGCCCGTCGCATCGTACTTGCAGCTCGGGAAAGCGTTGCCCGAGGTTTTGTATTCCATCGAGCCGGAGGTATCGACCAACAGCAACACGTTGGGCATCTGCACGCTGACGTCGGCGTCGACCTGGGCCTGGGCCTGGCTGGTGAAGCCGAGTGCGCTGCCAAACAGGGCGAGCAGAGCGCAGTGCCAGGGGCGCAGGCGCACAAGCCGTGCTGCTGTGGGTGGCGAGCTCGAAAGGCGTGATTTTTGCGGGTTGGGATCGTTCATAGCAGTGAGCTCGTGGTGGCGACGATGGCGCGCATCACCTGTTGACCGGCGGCCGGCGCGGACAGCGACGCGGCGCAGGCGGCAGCGGGCCGCACCTGCGAGATGGCGGTCAGCGTCATCATGACCAGCGAGGCGGAGTCACCCTTTCCGCGCTCACCGGTTTTGACGAGGTCAGTCACCTCCACCACGAACGTGGCGTTGGTCTTCTCGTTGGCGTTCAAGCTCGAGGTGCTGTCGGTGACGCTGCTGCTCACGCTCAGGTTGGGCGGTGCAAAGATGGCCGCGCCGCCCGTCTTCAAGAAACTGGTCTGCAGCTCGTCGAGCCGCAGGCGGTAACAGCCGGGCCGGGGCGCAGCCTGCTGAGGCCCCGGCAAAGCGTTCGCTTGGCAAGGCTGAGCAGACTCGAGCGGCCCGTTGGCCGAGGCCAAGTAGCCGCCGATCACGGTGTCCGAGCCGTTGGCCAGGTAGGCTGCGCTGGCGCTGATGGCGTACTCGGCGACCAGGGCGGCTTGTGCGCCTTCGCGGTCATAGCCCGCAGCGAGATCTGCCAAGCTCGCTGAGCGCACGGCGAACAGGCCGACCGCGCTGAGCAAGCTGAGCACCATCACCACGATGAATACCGCCGCGCCGCGCTCGCCTCGACGTGCAGCTCTGGGCGACCGGTTGTGGGCTGCGCGAAGATTCGGATGGGGGCTCTCGTTTACCATAAAATGTCTGCCTGATTGTGAAGCGCGACGTCCGCTTGGAAGGTGCGGACGCGTGCAAAAGTTTCGCTCGTACCCGAGCCGATGTTGAAGCGAAACAGCCCGCGCTCGGCGGGGCTCGCCACGGTTGCGGTGCGGTCGGCTTCGCGTGAGCGAACGCCCAGGCGCACTCGAACGCTGCGCAGCAGCTCGGGCGTGTTCGGGGTATTGTAGACCGGACCCGTAAAAGTGCCGAACTGGGGATCGCTCGTGGGCAGCACGCGCAGGGTGGGATCGCGAAGGGCGATGCCGTCGACGACTGCGGTCACCTGCAGATCGAGGTCCACCGCGTATTCGGCCACGATTTCTTCCGTGCCATCGATCGCCTGGCCACTGACGTTCAACTCCACGCGCGTCAGCTCGGTGCGGCCGGCCTCACCAGGCGCGTTGGCGCTGTTGCTGAACAGGTTTTGATAGGCGGCGACGGCGATGGGCGTCTGCGGTGGGCGTACCGCGTACTGAATGAAATTGACGACGTTGATCCTCGCGACGCTGACGCCCGAGCCGGGATTCACGAGTCCGCAAAGCTGGCCGCCGTCGCGATATCGCACTGGCGGGGCCACGTTGTTGATCGTCACCGTGGGCTGGGGGCCACCGAGGGCGTTGAAAATCTGTCCGTAGTACTCCTTGCCGTTTTGTACGATGCGCAGCCCTCGCTGAGCCGGGAATGCGGCCTGCATCGCGGCGTCGTCAGGCATGAAGCCGTTGCCGATGCGACGCAGCGCGCCTGCGTCCACGACCGTGGATAGCTGGAAGGTCACGCTGGAGCCTTCAGCCCCAATTTTAGCGGGGAACACGTCGGACGAAGAATAAGCACCGGCCAAGGTGACTACGGGTGGCTTGCGCGCGTTCGCGGTCAGCGCGGGGTAGGTGAGCGTGGGCGTCGACAGCTGAATGCTGGCCAAGTTCTGCAGGCGGGTTGGCCAATTGTCCTTGGGCGCCCCACACACGTTCGGATCTCTGAAGATGTTCGGGGACGACAAGAACCCAGCGCGCCCGAGATCCGCGCGCAGCCGCTCGAAGCCGATCAGGCCGCTCACCGTGGCGTTGGCGATGCGAGCTTCACGTTGATAGAAACGCCCGCTGTCGCGTGCCAGCGCGAACACCGCCAGCGAAATGAACAGACCGCCGGTCAGCGCGACCATCAGCTCGACCAGCGTGAAGCCGGCGCTCGAGCGCGCGGCGAACACGCGGCGTGTGCGGCTGGCGCTCACAGCGTGTTCTCCCGAATGGCCGTGATTTTCTGAACGAAGTGGAAGGTCTGCGTGTCTCCGCCGACCTTGACGACTTGCCCGTCGCTGCACATGTTTTGCGCGAAAACTTGCCCGTCGCGCAGCCAAAACACGCGCACCTCGGCGCGGATCAGGCCATTGCCGCTGAGTGTCGGGGTGTACAAATAGGATAGTCGCAGGTGTGAACAGAAGGCGACGCTGTTGGGCGCGGCTGCCGCATCCACCGGATTGCCGAGCGCGTCGAAGGCGGGCCCGAAGCTGAACTTATCGGCGCCGCTGTACACGGGCAGAAACCAATCGTTCGCGCTGTTGGCGTTGGTCTTGACCTGCTTCAGCCAGGCCGTTTGATCGAGGTCCGGTTTGGAATTCGTCGGCGAGGGGTAATTCCACGACACCGCGTCGGTCGCCAACATGTCCAGCCACGATTCGGCGATGTGCGTGGCGATGGCCAGATTCTTGGCGTGCTGATTGGAGACGGTGGTCACCTTCTCCATGGCGATGATGCCGGTCACGCCGATGCCGAAGATGCCGATCGCCATCATCAGCTCGACCGCGGTGTAGCCGCGCTGGCGCTGACGCCGAGTGGTCATAGCGCCACCCGGGCCATGCCGTTGGGCATGATATTGACCAGCCGTTGCAACATGGGCGACGCGCGACCGACGGTGATGTCGACCATGCCGGTCATCACTTGCAGCGGTTGGCCGGACACCGTGCGGCTGAAGGTGCGGCCGCGCGGTGTGAAGCACAGGTCCAAGAACGTCGTGGTCTGGTCGCCCGGTTGCTGCCTGACGCCGACCGAGATCCCGCTGCTCCCGCCGGACGGGTTGAAGGTTTCGACCACGCGGCTGGTGCCCGCAACTGCCCAATTCGTGTTGCTGCACGAAGGTGGCAAGCGCGGGACGCAGTCGGTAAACCCACCGGCGGGCAGGGTCTCGAGCACGCGAAACTGGCCCGTGCTCGAGCTGTAGTTGACCAGCACCGCAAAGCCGCGCCCCATCGCCCGTAGCCGAGCATTGCGGTAAAGGAGCGCTAGCTGCTGGGCGGCCTGACTGGTGCGACGCTCGCTCATGCGCGAAGCGACCTCAGGCACCGCGATCGCGGCCAACAGGCCGATGATCACCACCACGACCATCAGCTCGATCAAGGTGAAACCACGGCTGCGTGCCGCGTGGCGAGTTTTGACGGGGTAAGAGAAATCCACGGGTCCGCAACCTCTTGAGCAAGGGGTGTGCCGGAGCTTGCACCCGAAACAGGTCGGTTTTATTGCGGATTTTCCAGCGCCTCCGCCAGCCAGGCGGCAAGGATTGCAAGGCTCTGCAACCGTTGCGAGGTACGAGGATGTGTTTTTGGCTCCCGTCGAGCGGCCGGAGCCCTGCTTCAGGAGGGCTGACAGTGCGCCGAGCGAGGGGCTAGAAAGCGGGTGCCCATGACCCCCAGCCTTCGATCCCTCGCTCGCGTCGCGACCCTGGCCGTTCTCGCGTGTCACGCCGTCGCCTGCCAGAAGGAGCGTGCCAGCGAGCGCGGCGCGCCGCCTCCGCCGATCCAAAGCTCCAAGCCCGGCGCCTGCGCCAGCGGTGGCGGCACCGTCAAGGACAGCGTGAGCGCGCCGTTCTTTCCGCGTACGGGCGGCGATTACTGCGTGGATCCCAACAGCGAGGCCCGCGCTTTCGGCGAGAGCGCGCCGAGCTCATTGGACGCGGTATGCACCGAGCTCTTCGACGGCGAGTGCGAGATCTACAAGAGCTACGGGCTTCGGCGCGTGGTGACTCTGCGCTACATCGACGGCAAGGGCTCGCCCGGCGCGGTGAACGTGAACCTCTCGCGCTTCGCCTCTGCCGAAGGCGCGTACGGATTTTTCACGAAGCGAGTGGTAGCGGACGCCGATCCGGCAGAGACGGTGCCTGCGGCTCTGGAGGCGGGTGGCGCCGGCGCGCTCGGTTCGGGGATTGCCTACATTTGGCGTGCGGACATGGTCGCCGAGCTCAGTTATACGAACGAGCTCGAACCGCCCGATCAGCTGAGAGCCAGCGCGCAACGCGCGCTGCCGCCGATCGCCAAGGCCATGGGCGATGCGTTGCCCGGCGACGCGCATTTGCCCAAGGCGGTGAGCTTGCTGCCGGTCGCGAATCGTTTGCCGATGGGCGTGAGCTACGCCGCCAAGGATTTGCTGGGCATCGCCGGCACTGGGCCCGGCGCGCTCGGCTTCTATCGCGATGGCGCAGACCGCTATCGCGTTTTTTCGCTGCAGCGCGCCGACGAAGACTCGGCCAAAGACGTGCTGAAAACGCTGCGCAAAGTGGACGGCGCCAAGGCGCTCAAGGATACCGGCGTCGACGCCGTCGCGTTTTCGTTGCGTGACGAAGAAAGCTCTCCCTTGGTCGGCTGGGTCGTCGGCCGAAAGGGCAGCACCGTGGTGGGTGTAGGTGATGAACTGTTCGTTCTGCGGGGGAAACCGGACAGCCAGGCGGCGCGCATCCCGGAAGCGAAGAAGCTGGAGCGGGTCAAAGCCATCTTGGCCGACGTGAAGTGAGACTTATTCGGCGGCGCGCTGGGCGTGGCGCTACACTGATGTCACCCCCGTGGATTTCGAGCTGCCCGAACAACATCGGATTTTGCGCGCCTCCGTGCGCGAGTTTTGCGAACGCGAGGTCAAGCCCTTCGCCAAGCACTGGGATGAGGAGCAGCGCTTTCCACGCGAGATCGTGGCGCGGCTCGGCGAGCTCGGCCTGCTCGGCATTCGCATCCCCGAAGCGTACGGAGGGGCGGGTATGGATATGCTGGCCTACGCCGTGTGCGTCGAAGAATGTGCGCGCGTCGACGGCTCGCTCGCGCTCACCGTCGCCAGCCACAATGGTCTCGGCACCGGGCACGTGCTCCGTTTCGGCAGCGAAGCGCAAAAGCAAAAATACCTGAGCCGTGCCTGCACCGGCGAATGGTTGGCGGCTTGGGCGTTGACCGAGCCTGGCTCCGGGTCGGACGCCGCTGCCTTGCAAACGACCGCCGTGCGCGACGGCTCGGACTGGCTGATCAACGGCAGCAAGATGTTCATCACCCAGGGCTCGGTGGCTGGCTTTTGCGTGGTGCTCGCGCGCACCAACAAAGACGTCGATCCACAACATGGCATCACCGCGTTCATCGTCGAGACCGACACTCCCGGTTATTCGCCCAGCAAGAAGCTCGAAAAATACGGCTGTCGTTCGAGCGATACCGTGGGCATCGTGCTGGACAACGTGCGTGTGTCGGACGCGCAGCGGCTGGGTGAGGTCGATCACGGCTTCCTCGACACCATGCGCATCCTCGACGGTGGGCGTGTCTCGATCGCCGCCATGGCGCTCGGTCTGGGCCGAGGGGCCTTGAACATGGCCGTGGCCTACGCCAAGGAGCGCCAGGCGTTCGGCAAGAACTTAGCCGAATTTCAGGCCATTCAATGGCTGCTCGCCGACGGCAAGACCGAGCTCGACGCGGCCGAGCTGTTGATTCAGCGCGCCGCCTGGCTGGCCGATCACGGCCAGCGCTTCACCGCCGAGGCGTCCATGGCCAAGCTCTACGCGAGTGAAGCCGCCACGCGCGTGTGCAACAACTCGATGCAGATCCACGGCGGCTACGGCTACACGCGCGAGTTCGACATCGAACGCCACCTGCGTGACGTGAAGCTGTGCGAAATCGGCGAAGGCACCAGCCAAGTTCAGCGCATGGTGATCGCCAAGAACCTGCTGCGCGATTGATTGAGCCTCTCGGGTCGTTCGGCTCCCGCGCCCCGTGCCCGTCTCACGCCCGGCCCTCAGCTACAGCACGCCGCCCCGGAGCGTGCTGCACTGCTGCTTCCACACGCGATCGGCCATAGTATTGCCGCGCGTACCGCTGATTGTGAGCGCGGCAGCGCAATCGAAGATTCTCGAGCGTGCTCGCGCCACCCACCGCCCAAGGCACCACGTGGTCGAGCTCCAGGCAGCGACGCGCGCTACACCGCCGCCCATCCGGCGAGACATAGCTACACTGCTGACCATCGCGCAGGAACACCGCGCGAGCAACCGCCGCCGGGCAGTGACGCTGGGGGTTAGGCGTTGATTGGGCATCGAGCTTGCTAGGATCGGGCGTCGAGCGTTCAGGCTTGGGCAGATTGGGCGCGGCGAGCTCGGCTTCGGAAGGCGCGGAAGGCGCGGGTGCAACGCCTCGGCTGCGGCGCGGGTTGCTGTCTACCGCGAAGCGCTCTTTCGTCAGCTCGCGCTCGTACGCTTCGAGCCCGCGCTTGAGCAACGTCATCAGATCGCCACTGGGCAGCCGGTGCCCCGCGAGCCCGCGCACCCGCTCGAGCAGCTCGCGAAACTCACCATCTGCCGTAAAATGGACGCCGTAGCGATCCACGGACAAGGGTTCGAGTCGGCGTGGTTTCGGCGCCGCGGCCGCCCCCAATGCGCCCAACGCGGTCGGTGGTTCGCGCGGCCGAGACTCGACGAATGCCTGCTGAAGCGGGGCCGACGGCCCGCGCGGCGGCGCCTGCGTTGGCACTGTCTCCGAAGCACGCTCGACGTCGAGAGTCAGCCCCGCCTGCGCTGGCACCCCTTCGGGTATCGCGAAGCGCGTCAAGCGACGCACCAGATCGCGCACATCGGGCCTGGGAAAGCGTGCCGCGAGCAACTCCTCCACCTTCCGCGCAGTGCGATGCGCACACAGCTCGAACAGCTCCGCGGCGTTCTCCGGAGTCAGGTGCTTCCTCAGCAAGCTCAGCGCCGAAGCGTGCAACGCGCCGCTCGCCACCAGCGCGAACACCTCCGGATGATTGCGGCACACCCGCGCCGCCGCGATGTGTCGACCCGCCGTCGACTCGCACAACCCGAGCGACTCCACGCAATACTCGAACAGCGACGCAAACCCCAGATCGAGAAACAGCTGCCGTTCATCGAGCTCCGCCAAGTAGCCGCCCTCGCACGCAAATCTTCCCGCCCCTCGCGTTCACGGACAACCCATCCTCAAATTTTCTGTCCAGCAAATTCGGCAAATTTGTCAAAGCCAAGTGAAAATGTCACCCCTTGACTGCTCTGTGAAAATGTCACCCCAGTTGCTCGTCCGTGTCGTTGTTTTTGTTGCTGCTTGTTCTAGCTCTTCTTCGAGTGTCCAGTGTTGTCGTTGCGCTTCAGGCTGCTGTGGCGATCGCCGTAGACGGTGTACGGAATGCCTTTCTCTCTGAGAATGTCCCGCAATACACGCAGGTAGCCCACCGTGCTCTCTTGCTCCGTGAAATGAGCGCCCGGCAAGACCTCGCCCGTCCTGCGACGTCCTGTGCTCCGGACTTCGACCAGCGTTGCCATGAACCAGGCCGGCGGCGCTGGTGCTGGCAAACGGTTTCCACGGCCCCAGTCACCCAAACATTCCCTCGGCTCCGGCTCCAGAAGCACCTGCCGTTACGCGCCGCTCGACGTTCCCGCGTCGCACCGCGCCTGAGATCCCCCCTTGCAGCTCTCGTTCGCGAACACCACCGCTCCCAACGTCGAGAGCGCAGACGCACTCGAACAGCGCCTCCTGCTGCCGTTAGCGCACCGCGCTGGCCGCAGGCGCCGGGTTCCCCCCCGAGAGAGAGCTATTCCGTGCGCTTGATCACGTGAAAGCCGAATTGGGTCTCGACCACGCCCGAGACTTCGCCGACTTTGAGCGCGAACGCCGCGTTGGCGAAGGCCGGCACCATCGAACCGCGATCGAACTTGCCCAGATCGCCGCCGCGCTCGCCCGCTCCCGGCTCGTCCGAGTACTGCTTGACCAGGGCGACGAAGTCTTCGCCTGCGACGGCGCGTTTCTGCGCTTCTTCCGCGCGCGCCTGCGCCTCGGCCTTGCTGCGACCGATGCCGGGGGACGCGCGCAGTCCGCCCTTGTAGGAGACCAACAAATGTCGCGCCGAGATCTCGAGCGGTTGCGACGCAACGTCGACCGAGGCGAGCGGCGCAGGCGTGCCCGCGGTGTGCTTGCTGCCCACTGAGGCGACCGGGCTCGGCGGAGGCGCGATGCGCGGCGCCTCACCCGGAGATTCGTAGGTCGTGATCACGCATGCCGAGCAAAAGCCGAGCGCGCCCGCACACAGCAGGCGACGTACGACGCGAGTGATCGTCGAAGCGTCGATCACTTGGTGCGCTTGATCACGTGAAAGCCGAAGTCCGTCTCGACCAAGCCCGAAACCTGGCCCACCTTGAGCTTGAACGCGGCGTCCGAAAACGGCTTCACCATCTGCCCAGCCCCGAATTCTCCGAGCGCCCCACCGCGCTGGCCGGCGCCTGGCTCATCCGAGTACTCGCCCGCGAGCTTGGCGAAGTCTTCGCCCTTCTTGGCTTTGGCTAAACCCTCTTCGGCGCGCTTTTTGGCTTCTTCCTTGCTGCGCGTGACGGTTGCCGGGGCGCGCTGCGAGCCCTTGTACTGAACCAGGAAATGGCTGGCAGCGATGGTCGTTGGCGCGCTGGCCTCGACAGGCGCTGCGGCTTCGACCGTGGCTTCCGCGGCGGACGGCTTGCTGAAGGCACCGAGGCCACCGGCGACACCGACGGTCACGAGCCCGGCCAAGATGGCCCATGGCGCCCAGTCCGGGAGCCAATCGTCAGCTGCTGCAGGACGTGAGGTCGAGCTGACGGCAGCATGACTGGGGCGAGCGGCGCGCACGTCGACCTCGTCCTCGTCTTCGTCGTCCTCATCCTCCTCGTCTTCGTCGTCCTCATCTTCCTCGACGGGGACTGGCGCAACGGCCGCTTTCGGAGGCGTGCTCGGTGCTGCGGCTTTCGCAGGCGTGCTCGGTGCGGCCGCGGTTTCGCCCTGCCCGGCGAGCTGGGCTTTGAGCTGGGCTGCGGCAGCGGGCGGCCCGGAGTCGCTCGCCGCCGCTTTGCCCTCTTCGGCAGCGCGCGTTGCCGTCTTGTTCTTGCTCGTGTCGTCGGCGCCTTTGCCGCCCCATTCGCTGTCGATCTCGTCCGTGACCGGTGGGGGAACCGAGAGAACCTTCTTGGGTAGTTCGTCGCTCATGGCATCTCCGATGGTTGTCGGGAAATTCAGATTTCGGCAAAGGCAGAGGTGATCACGGCCTCGGGCCGGTCCCCTGCGAACGCTTGCAGCACGATTCGACCGTCACCGAGCGCATAGCCCTCGGTGCGGATCGTTTCACCCGGCCAAACCGGCTTCCTGAACTGCGCGGTCAGCCCCTTCAGGCGGCTGGCGTCGCCGCCGCAAGCTTGCTGAATCACCGCGCGCGCGAGGTAGCCGTACGTGCACAGACCGTGCAGAATCGGGCCCTGTTCGAAGCCGACCGCGCTGGCGAAGGCGGGATCGGCGTGCAGCGGATTTAGATCTCCCGAAAGGCGATAGAGCAGCGCCTGTTCCGGCTGTGTGCTCTCGCTGACGCTGAAATCGGGCGTCTTGCCCTCGGGAATTTTGGGGGTTTCGCTCTTGGGCGGGCGCGGACCGCCGAAGTTCCCCGCGTCACGCACCAGGAGTTGCCACTCCGTATCGAAGCAGGGCTCGCCGTTGTGCGTGGTTTCGGTGCGGAGCACGACCTGCGCGAGCTTCTTCATGTCGTAGATCCCGACAATCGTGCCCACGCTGTGCAGGGTGCCCGAGGGCGGTAGGGGGCGGTGGATGCGTAGACTCTGCGCGCCGTGCACCAGGCGAGTCATGTCGCAGCGAGTCTTGGCGAATAGCTCGCTCACTGGAGCGTAGGCGGGGATCACGCCGAAGGTCGGGAACACCTTCGGGCCGCGGCCTTCGTACAGGTAGTCGAGCTCCGCGCGCTTGGCGCCGATACCGAGCGCATACAATACCGTCGTCTTCCAGTCGTAACTGAAGGCGTGTGGTTCGGTCTTGAAACCGATCGTAGAAAGGTCGAGGCTCATGGGCGTTAGGGGCGACACCGTTATCGCGCCCCTTCCGCTCGGTCAATCGAAGCCCCTTGTGCATGCGGCCTGTCGTTGTTCGCCCTCCCGCCACCCCACCTCGATCCCGCTCAGATCTTGCAGCCAGTGCTCGCCGCGCTAGGTGGAGATCTGCGGGGCTGGGCCCTGGCTTGGGCGCGCGTGACGCCCGCGTTGACCGTACTTCCGGCCTTTGGGCTGAACGCGCTGCCGGTACAAACGCGCGCGGCGCTGGGCCTGGCGCTAGCGGTCAGCATCGCGCCCAGCCTACGGCCTTCAGAGCTGTCGGCTCCGTTCGCGGCCGCGCTTTTGCTCGAAGCTGCCCGCGGCTTGCCGGTCGCCCTGGCTGCGTCCGGCGCGCTCTGGGCCGCGGGCATGGCCGGCGGACTCAGCGACAACCTGCGCGGCGCGCGCGAATCGCAGGCTCTGCCGATCGTCGATGAAGACAGCTCGCCGCTCGGCGCATTGCTCTCGTTGCTGGTGGCTCTGCTGTTCCTGGAAGCAGGTGGCGCTGCGCGAGTCGCTGCGGCACTCTCCTCCGAGATCGGCATTTCACAGGGCACCCTGTGGCATGTCGCGCTTGGTTTGACGCACTCGATCGAGCTAGCGCTGGCCGTGGCGGCTCCCGTCGTTGCCGTGTCGATCGTGCTCGAGCTCGCCAACGCGCTGGTCGCGCGCTCCGCCACGCCCGCTCACGTCGTTTCGCTGCTCGCTCCACTGCGCTCGATCTTCATTCTGGGCGCCTTCGCGCTGCTCTTCGAGCGCATGGCAGGCCTGCTCGCGAGCGTCGCCGCGCACAGTCCGTGAGCCGCGCCATTCACTGGTTGCGGCAGGTCTCCAGGCGTCCCAGTGCCAACCCGAGACGATTCGAGGCCGCGCGTGGCGTTTTCGATGGGCTTCTTTTCCTGACAGAATCGGAGCGAGCCGGCCACTGCGTTTGCGATGGCTCTTCGACTCACTGCGACGGCTGGCGCGGCCTGCAGGGTGAGCTCCATCCCGGCCCCTGCGGCCAATGCCAGCTTCCAGAACCATTCAAAAATGCCGCCGGTACTCGCATCCTCACGAAGGCCAATGGGCGTTGTCAGCGACGCGACCCGCGCCAGGTGATGGAAGCCCGATTTGTCATCAGTAGCGTCACGGAGAATCTCAATGAGACTTGCGAAGGTTTTCGGTCCGATCTCGGCAACGTCCGGCTTGCTTTGCCTGCTGCTCGCGCAGAGCTGCTCACAGGCTGAGTCTGGGTCGAGCCCGACGAGCGCTGGGGCGTCGAGCGTGGCTGGCGCAACCACGGGCCCAGTGAGCTCCGCCGGAACGACGAGCAGCGGGGGAGCAGGCGCTCCCGGAGTCGCAGGAGCCGTCAACGGCGGCACGGCGGGCAGTGGCGAGGCGCCCGGCGGCAGCGCGAACGTCGGCGCCGGAGCTGGCGGTACGAGTAGCGGCGGCGCGCCAGGAGCCGCGGGCAGCAGTGCGGCGGGAAGCGGCGGAGCCGTGGCCGCTGCGGGAGCCGCGGCCTGCGCGCCTCCGACCGTCAGCTTGACCGGCGCGGATGCCGTCGTCGGCGGCAAACTCATCACGTTCAACGACAACGGCGGATGGTGCTGGTACCAGGACGAACGTGCCGTCGTCGATACCAAGGCCAACAAGTTGGTGATCGGTTCCGTCGCCAGCGGCGGATCACGAAATGGCTACATCGAAGCGGTGGTTTACGACATCGCGGCCGGAACCAAGAAGCTGTCCACGCTCGGAACCGGCCTCTCGGGCAACGTCGACGACCACAACGCTCCGGCGTTTCTGGTCCGCCCGGATGGCAAATACTTCGCGATGTGGTCTGGGCACCGCAGCGATTGTTTGAGCCGCTCGAGCATCTTCGATGGCACGGCCTGGTCCGCCGAGAAGAAGTTCGACTGGGCGGGCAGCGGCTGCCCTTGGACTGGCGCCGACACCAACATGGTCACCTATTCGAACCCCTGGTACATCGGCAGCGCGATCTTTGCGGGCGTGCGCTCGGTGGGCACCGATCCGGCCATTCTCACCTCCACGGACGACGGCCAAACCTTGAGCTACTACGGCCGCTTGATGTCGACCAAGCAGACGGGCTACGTCGCCGGCTACTTCAAGTACTGGGGCAACAACACCGATCGCATCGACTTCGTCGGTACCGAAGCCCACCCGCGCGACAAGGACACGAGCCTGTTCCACGGCTACATCAAGGACGGGAAGGTCTACGATTCTACGGGCGCCGTGAAGGACGAAGAGCTCAAGGACCCCAACGCCACCACCAGCACTGCGGTCGATATCAATACTTACACGCCCGTATTCAAGACTGGCTCGACCATCGGCGGCGTGAAGCTCGAGCACGCTTGGAACCACGACATCGTTCGCTACGCCGATGGAACCATTGCCATCCTCGGTCAGGCGCGGGTGACCGGCACCGGAACGGACGATCCGGACAAGCGCATGCTCTACTTCCGCTTCGACGGAACCGCTTGGAAGGCGACCTACCTGGCGAAGGCGGGCAAGAAGCTGTACGCAGACGAGCAAGACTACACCGGGCTCGGCGCGCTGGTTCCTGACGATTCGACCACCATCTACATCTCCACGCCCTACGATCCCAGCACCGACATGATGGCGGCGGGCGGCAAGCGCGAAATCTGGCGCGGGACCACGTGCGATAATGGCGTCACGTTCAAATGGACGCCGGTCACGGCCAATTCGACCAAGGACAACATTCGCCCGATCGTGCCCAAGTGGGACGCCAGTCACACCGCGCTGCTCTGGATGAAGGGGACCTATACCTCGGCCCAGAGCTACGCGATGAACATCGTCGGCACCCTGTCGGGGCTGTAGCATCAGCGCAGCTCGAGCAGCAGATCCGCGCCGAGGACGACGTGCTCGACCGGCTCGGATCGCGCCACGATACTGCGCAGCTCCGTCAAATAGGCGCGTTGCAAGTCGCGCAAGCGCGCGAGATCCGCGCTGGATACGCCGAACAAGTTGTACATCATCCCGCGCTTGCCCGCGTCCACGCGGGCGGCCGCTTGGCGCAGCCACCAGGCGCGCAGCTTGCGCGCGGCGTCCGGATCTTGCCGGGTGTCGAGCGCGGTAACGCTCTCCTGGCGGTAGTGCGCCCCGTCGAACGAAATCTGACCGCTGTCCTGGAGTAACTTGAGGCAGCGTGCCTCGGTGCTTTCGTCGATGCCGATCTGCTCGGCGATCCAGCCCGGTTCGTGTACCGGCAATGTCGTATAAATCTGGAGCTCGAGCGCGCGCAGCACGGCTTGCGACCAGGGTTCGTCATAGGCGAGGCGACGCGCGACTTGCAGCTTGCGCCAGGGTTCGACCGCACTCGGTAGCGAGCGCGGGTCGACGAACGCCTCGATGAAGTCGAGCAGGCGCAAGGAGCAGCGTTCGATCATCAACAAGAAGTCCGGTAGGCGTGGCTCGCTCGTGCCGGACAACCAGCGCGCGATGGCAAAGCGACTCTTGCCGCTGTAGCGCGCGAGCTCGACGATGCTCGTGCCCCCGCGCAGGTCGTCGAGCAAGACGCCGATGCCCTCGGGCGTGAACGGGTCGGTCGCCCCCAGCCAGGGCGGCGGCACGCGATAGAACTCGGCGAGCGCCGCCGGCACGTCGACGCCCAGCTTGGAGGCGACCCAGAGCGCCTTGGATGCCGAGGGGAAGCTATTGCCGCGCTCCCATTGATGCACGACGTTGCTGCGTGCGGAAAGCTTGCGGCAAGCGGCTCGTTGCGTGCGTTTTCCCCGCAAAGCTCGCAGGAATTCTGCTGCCAACTGGGCATAATTCATGTGTAGAGATTCGCACATAAGATGGTGATTCGGAGCCATAAAATGTGCGGGACGACGCTTGCTCGCTGAGCTCGGGCTGTTCATAGTGAGAACAGGCTTGGAGGTTGGTCATGATGCGCGTTTCGAAGTTTCTTCCGACGGTGATGACGCTGGCACTCGTTGCCGGCTGCGGCGGCGGACAAACCGGCGATTTGTCCGGTGAGAACGGCAAACACGGCAAGAACAACGGCAACGCGAGTGGCTGCGACGACCAGCTGACCGAGATCGCGTTGGATGAGGCCTCGGCGCTCGGCTTCGATGCCGAAAGCGTCCTGGCCTTTGCCGGCCAGAGCTTTCACGCCGATCTGGCGTGGCAGGCGGTGGAGCGAGTCGAGTATTCGCCTTCGGCCAGCGAAACCGAGCTGACGCTCAGGCTGCGTTCGCGCGGCGTGGCCTGGCTCGTGCATTCGGTTCCGCCGAAGTCAGACGGCCAAGGGGAGGGCCCGCTGATCGGTCTGAGCTGTCCGCCCGACCGCCTGCGCGTTGCCGTGCATGCCGAGCTGCAGAGCGCAGACGGTGCCTTCGCCGAAGCCTTCGACGCTTCGCTCGACGCGCGCAGCGCCTACGTAGCGACGCTGAGTCTGCCTATTGTCGCCGGGCAAGTGTCGGGCAGCTTCGAGATCAGCCGGGTCACTCCGCCCGACGTGATCGCGGGGGGCACGGCCTCGGTACAGGACCTGTCGCTCGATGCGGTGCTGACTCCGGGGGGCATGGCGGGCACGCTGACGGGTCAGGTCCTGTCAGGGAATGCGCAGGTGGCAAGCTCGTCCATCGTGACGTTTGCGCGCTTCCCGAGCGATACGCGCTGCGTTGGCGATAACCAGGGCAACGCGCGCGCGGTGCCGGTCGCTGCCGGCGCTGCCGCGCTCGGTCAAACGGGCACCGACGCACTGAGCGAGGTCAATGGTTGGGGCGCGCTTCCGCTCACCTGGGGTGACAACGCAAGCAGCGAGCTGACGCTCGAGGCGAGTGAGCTGGGTGATGGCTGCGTGCAGGTCGAGGGCAGCACCGGCTACGAGGATCCCGCGCTACCCGCCGCCACGGTCGTCTACCCCGTGACCGTGAAGGCCACGACGGCCGATGGTCGTTGGCGAGGGCAATACGCGGGCCGCCTGGTGACTTGGCCCAATACTGATGGCCACGGCTTCTCGCAACGAATCGAAGTGAATCGAACCTTGGCCGCGGATGCGTTGGCCGCGACCGGCTTCAGTGGCGTGTCCGTTCCTCAGGGGACGCAACGCTTCGGCGTGCGGCTCGAGTCGCTCTTCGAAGGCGCGAACGCGAGCGGAAGAATGGCGCTCGATGCGCTCAGCGATCCGCCGTGCGTGACCAATCCCGAGCCGCCTTCAGGCAACTCGTCTCCTGGTTGTGCGGGCACGTCGGTCACGCCCTTGCTCAGCGCGACTTGGGCTCGCTGAAGGGTCGATCGAAGCTCGCCGCCGAAGGCTGGGACGTGCCCGACGCCACGGGTGACCATCCCCAAAAATCACAGCGGAATTCGATACGCGATCGAGATCCCGAGCGAAAATATCGTGTTTCGGCCGGTCAGCGAGGCTTCGTCCAGAAACGGATCGGTGGCGGCGGTCTTGGGCAAGAACCAGTTCGCGTAGCGAAACGTGGTGCCGAGCGACCAATGATCGGCGAGGTAGAAGGCGGCACCGGCGAGCACGCCGATGGTCGCACCCTCGGTGCGGATGTTGGAGCCACGCGGGCCGACGAGTGCCAGGTCCGAGTTTTTGTCGGTGACGACGAAGCGATCGTTGACGACGGCCAGGCCGCCGGAGATCCCCCACCACAGCTCGATGCCCTCGCCCACGTAAGGGTAGTGGCGGATCGTGCCCTCGATGGTCAGGTAGCTGCGGCTGTGGTCGCGCACGATTTCATCGGGATCGTGGCGGGGCGCATCGGTGGTCGGGATCAAGCCGAGCATCGCGCCTGCGCCGAAGGCGAAGCGCCGGTTACCGCGGTAGATCTGCCAGACGTCGAGCTCGAAGCTGGTATCGCCATTTTTGCAGCCTTGCCCGGAGCTGCGCTCGGCGCACACGGAGGCACCGGGCAAGGTCAGCCAACCCACACCGAGCTCGGCGATGCCCATGGGGCGCGCGAGCGCAGTAAAACCGCGCGCCAAGCGAGGGTCTGCGGACTCGTGCTCGTGGGCTGCGGGCGGCGGCAAAGCGTCGGCCCAGCAGGGCGCACCGCATAGCAGCGCGGACACAGCGGCGCTCAGCGCGGCGCGCTTCACGGATGCCCTGTTTTGGGCAGCGGCGTGTCGAAGGCGCCGAGTTGGTGCGCGATGCCGAGGGCGGCGCTGATGCCGAGCAAGAAGCAGAGCAGGATGATCAGCGCGATCAGGGTGAGTGAGGGAGAGCGGGAGGGGGTGAGAGCGGGAGAGGGGGTGAGAGACTCGGGCACGGGCACGGGCACGTTTACGGGGGGGAGAGCGTTTGCGTTCGTTAGGGCGTGGCCGCGGCGGGTGCGGGAGGAGAGTGAGACGGCGGGGCCGAGGTTGGGATCGGCGGCCGCTAGTAGCGCGCGCGCGAATTCGCGCGCGGTTTGGGCGCGGGCTTGCGGGGACTTGGCTAGATTTTGCTCTAGCAGGCGGGCCAAGGCCGCGGGCACGTGCGGAGCGCGCTCGAGCAGAGCGGGCGGCGGTGCGCTTTGTTGCTTGAGCAGGACTTGGATCGCGTTTTCGCCGTCGAAGGGTGTGCGACCGCTGAGGCATTCGTAGCCCAGCGTGGCTAGCGCATAGACGTCGCTGGCAGGAGTGGACGCACCACCCGCGGCGCACTCGGGTGCGACGTAGCGCGCGCTGCCGAAGATTGCCCCAGCGCGCGTGGCAATCGCGGGATACCCTTCGGCGTCGGCGCGCGCGACACCGAAGTCGAGCACCTTCACGAAGTCTGGGTCGTCACCGCGGCGGACGAGCATCGAGTTTTCCGGCTTCAAGTCTCGGTGCACGATACCACGCTCGTGGGCTTCGCCGAGCGCATCGGCAATCTGCAGCAAGACGTGCACGGCACGGGCGGGCGACAGGGCGCCCTGGGCCAAAAGTGCCGAGCGCAATGACAGGCCGTCGAGGTATTCGAGCGCCAGATACGGGATGGGCAGGCCCTCGTGGTCGAGCTCGGAAAGCGACAGCACATTGACCAAATTCGGATGACAGAGCGAGCCGGCGATGCGCGCCTCGCGTTGGAAACGGGCCCGCAAGCCCTCGTTCGCGGCCAGATCGCGGTGCATGATCTTGAGCGCCACGTTGCGTTCCACGCCCAGCTGATGCGCGCGGTACACACGGCCCACCGCGCCCGCGCCGATCAGGAGATCGATGCGAAACTCGCCGCGTAGTATTTGGCCGAGGTAAGGGTCGGGGCCTTGGTCGATGCTGCGCGCGGTCAGCGCATTGCCGTCGCGTGGACAGAAAATCACGCCCTCGGCGTAGCTTTCCCCACAGCTCGAGCAGCGACGCTGGGGCTCGCCCATTGCCCCGCGAGCCTAGCATGTAGGTGGGCAGCCGCGCGAAAACGCTGGGCTAGTTGGCTCGTGGGCGGCAGGTTTTGCCAGCCCTTTCTGCCGGGGCCAAAGGTCCTGATCTTTTCTGGTCAAGACCGCGCTAGTCGAGACTAGGCTCCGCCCGCCATGAGTGACGAGTCGCCCCCCGAGACAACGCCCGAACCGGCCTCAGTGCCGGTCGTGGCGGAGGAGCGCGCGACGGCCAATACCTACAGCGTCAAGCTGCCGACCTTCGAAGGTCCGCTCGATCTGCTGCTGCACCTGATCGAGGAGCATGAGCTCAACGTGATGGATATTCCCATCGCGTTCGTGGCGAAGAAGTACGTCGAATACATCACGCTGATGGAGCAGTTGAACATCGACGTGGCGAGCGAGTACCTCGTCATGGCGGCGACGCTCACGCACATCAAGTCGAAGATGCTGCTGCCGGTCGTCCCGACCGACCAGGAGGACGAAGCCGAAGCGGAGCTGGATCCGCGCGCGGAGCTGGTGCGGCGTTTGCTCGAGTATCAGAAATACAAGCACGCCGCTGAACAACTCTCCGGGAATCCGGTCCTGGGTCGCGACGTGTTCTTGAGGGGCGTGCCCGCGCCCCACGTCGAGGGCGTCGCGCCGCTGGCCGGGCTCAGCTTGTTCAAGCTCTTGGACGCATTTCAGGGCGTGCTCTCGCGCGCCAAGAACGTGGTCGACCATCAGATCGACTTCGAGCGCTTCTCCATCACCGATCGCATCAACGAGCTCTCGGAGCTCTTGAAAAATAGTGGAAAAGTGCTGTTCGAACAGCTGTTCGAGGGCGCGCGCGGGCGTGCCGATTTGATCGTGACCTTCCTGGCGATCTTGGAGATGACCCGACTGCGTTTGACGCGCGTCGAACAGGAGGGTCCACTGATGCCCATCTTCGTCGAGCTGGCGGTGAACGAAGAAGGGGAGTCGGCGACGCTCGACGATCTGGATCGCGCCTACGAGCACTCGGCGCGCGACGCCGAAATGCTCGAGTCCGCGGGCCGCCCATCAGCCAGGGACGACTCGAGCGAGGCCGATCAGGAGCCGGACGCCGACGAAGCGGACGACGACTTTGACGATGATGACGACGACGATGAATCGGACGACGATGACGACGAGTCAGACGACGACGAAGCGGACGATGACACAGACGAAACGCCCGACACGGAGCGGGAGTGATGGCAGCTAGGAAACGCAAGGGCGCGCAGCCCAAGCAAGCGGCTGAAGTCCAGGCGGAGCCGGAAGTCGGCGCCGATGGCGAAACGGAGGCTCTTTCGCCCGCGGCATCCGAAGTCGAGGCGAGCTCGGGCGAAATTCCCGTGGCGGACGCGGAAGCCGGCGAGGGGGATGCCCAACCCGAGCCTGAAAGCGAGCTCGAGGCCCCGGCTGAAGCAGAGGCCGAGCCGGAAGCGGAAGTTGAAGCGTCCCCTGACTCGGAAGCGGAACGGGTCACCTTGCCCCCGCGCTCTCGGACTCAGGACGCGGAGACCGAAGGCCCGGAAAGCGAGAGCGAATTCGAGCAAGGGCTGATCGGCGAAGGCCCCTCGGAGGTGGACGAGAGCCGAGTGGACGACACGGGCGCCTACCTCAAGGGCTTGCTCGAGGCGCTGCTGTTCGTCTCCGATCGCCCGCTCGAGATCAAGGATTTGGCGCGTGCGGCCAAGATCGACAAGAAGCGGGCGGAAGAGCTCGTGGAGGAGATCCGTAGCGACTATCAGCAGCGCGGCGTGCGCTTGGACGAAGTCGGCGACGGCTTCGCCTTTCGCAGCAATCCGGCGTACTCGGAGTACGTGCGCGGGTATTTGTCCCTGCGCCCGGTGCGCCTTTCACGCGCGCAGCTCGAGACGTTGTCGATTGTGGCTTACCGTCAGCCGATCACGCGGCCGGAGGTCGACGATATTCGTGGGGTGGATGCCGGCCCCGTGCTGAAGGGCCTCCTGGAGCGCGATTTGGTGCGCATCATCGGTAAAAAGGACGAGCCGGGTCGTCCGATGCTGTACGGCACGACCCAAACATTTTTGCAGGTCTTCAGCCTGAAGTCGCTGCGCGACTTGCCGACGTTGCGCGAATTCACTGAGTTGAACGACGAATCGCGCAAGACCTTCGAAGAAGAGCTGGGTGAAGAAGCGCCGGAGGGGCCGATCAGCTTCGAAGACGCGATGGCTGCCGAGGCAGATCTCGAGGCGCCCGCCGAGTCGGAGCCACCGACTGAAGGCGTTGCCGAATCCGATCGTGACGACAGCAGCGAACCGCCGGACGGAGCGGAAGACCCTGAAGCGCAAGATGACGAGCCGAACGATCCCGAATCGTCGGACGAAGACGCTGAACCGTCGGACGAAGACGCTGAACCGTCGGATGACGCTGAATCGTCGGACGATGACGACGACGAAGACGACGATGACGACGATGACGACGACGACGATGACGATGACGATGACGATGACGATGACGATGACG
>Ga0247779_1000374_pt1 | contig 30379 bp, 31 predicted proteins | sample UWRJL221509R5_FD_179925 | JGI IMG/M metagenome (GOLD analysis project Ga0247779, IMG submission 179925) | Plant litter microbial communities from Arlington Agricultural Research Station in Wisconsin, United States - UWRJ-L221-509R-5 | ecosystem: Environmental > Terrestrial > Plant litter >...
TTTTTAGAGACACGACATATCTATACAGTAACGATTATTAAGAATGTTCGAACGTTTGACAGATTCAACTCACCATGAATGTACAACGATAAAATGGTATAACATGCGCTCGTAGCTGCCAAGTGAACTCGGAATACTTTAATTGTTTCCATGTAATGATTTGCAGAAGCAAGATGCAAGGTAGACCGAAGACAGAATTACTTCTTACAATTTGCTTGCTGACTTGATGATTCATCCATTTCCTTCAAACTTGTTACAGACTGCTTTGGCAACAGAGAATTGTCTGCATAGTGCCCATTGGAAATCATTGCGGCACTCACAGTCCACCTGGTTATTAGCCAGTACATGGTATTTCTAGCTATTGAATAGACAATCAGATCAGGTTGTTGAAAATTTTTGATATTCCGGGCCTTCCGAAAGATCGAGCTGGGTTCGGCTGTTTGAGGAGCATCCTTTGAATAGATGGCCGTGACCGTAACATTCCCCAACGGTGAATATGAATATGCTGCATTCCAGGGTTGAAAGTTCTGGAAAGGCCTCCTGGACATCCTGGACATAGAGGTCCATCAAAATGTCTTTGCAGAAATCAGGCAGCGACCCGAGAAGCTGATTATCGAAGTGCAGAGTGCCCACAAAGCCGGCAACCAGCCCACAAGACACAATGGAATCGTTGGACATCAAACCTGTTACCGATGCTTTATGGTAGGAAGGCTCAGAGAAAGACCACGGGTAGTAACCTTCAGGATTATTGGGTATCCACGAAAAACCACCAGTTCGTAATAGATACAAGTCATGATATAGAGCCTCACACTGTGCACACCAAGTGCATCTCTCCAGTAGGTAGTTAACCAGCCGCGAGGTCATCCCTCCACTGATAATGGTGGTGGTGGTGAGCAGAAATCTGGGTGGTAGGTCGTCTGACCAGTTGAAAGGTGCGGGGGGACACAAGTGTCTCGAACTCGTAAAGGCGGTGCGCTCTGTCGCTACGGGTGGATGGACGTTCACATATGTGATGAAGATGCGCACAAATGAGGACAGTGGGGCACAGACATAATGCTTTAAGGCTCCAGCCGAAGAATGGAGTTCCGATCTGCATCGGCTGTCTCGGCGGGATGCCCCTAAACGTTGGCAGGGACGGCGACGGCGAGCGCTGACTGGGGATCAATGGATTCATGGGGGCAGCCAACGAGCTTTATGATAGTGAGATTCCCAAAAAGTAGCGGTTCTCTGTTATTCCATACCATTATTTAATCCCTTGAGAGCTTTCCAAAAGGATCCGCAGCGATAATTGCTTCATTAACCGCTTACCATCACTCCCGACATCATGTTCAGGACAGCAGCGACCAAGATTGCACACAACTCGACAATACCAGCGCTAGCTGGCAATCAGGATTTACGCCCTCTGCAAGACCTGATAACTGCGGAGAAAGCTGTTCTCATATCGTGCGTGTGCAAATCATAAATAGCAATATACATGAAGCTCGGCATTAACTGTGTACCAGACTTCAAAAGCTCAGTGTAGACTTCTCAAAAGCGTCTGAAGCGCTTAGGACATGGGGTTTGAATGAAGGCGACGATCTCGGTGTGAGTGTATGCGCGTCTTGCAGTGGATTTTACTGATGTTTTCCCTCAGGATATTCTCAGTGGATCGACCACACTTCTAAGCCATTTCTCTTCTGCCCTCTCTCAGTATGCAAGCCACGGACATGTTATGAGAGATCAGCTGAAGGCTATTCGCACGAGGGAGGAAGCTCTGGAAGAATTGAAACGACGAAGACGTACGCTTATGCGTAAAGCCGAAGACGCAGAGAAGAAGCTCAGCAAGATGAGCCCGGAGCATAAGAATCTGGGGATGCAGACAGAGACTTTGAATCGGCTTAGGGATGAGATACGCTCAATGGACTCTGAGATCATGACGGAGGAAGCCGCCTTAGGGGACTTTAAGCGCACAACGACGAGAACATGCATGGGTCTTAAGTTTGGAGGCTTGCTTGAATGTTGCGAGAAGGGAGCCATTGTGGCAGAATTTGGAAAAATGCTTATCGCGGTATGCTGTATCTACCATCAGCTGTCGTCAACTTCTTATAAAACGCTATACAGGAAGTGTCGGAGGAAGTTACGCAACCTGGTCTTCCGCGTAGCATGTATTATGGACACGGTAAAACCGAGGGCATTGTCGCAGATGCTCATCGATGCGTCAATGAAGTTGCCCTCTCCACAGTTCCATCCGCTGCAATTAGAGATCGACAACAATATACCTCGCAGGCTGCGCCTTCGATACCTGAGCAATCTCTTAGCCAGCCCATTCCCGGTGAAAATTATGGATTTAACTCTGGAGCAATGCCTTTGACAGAATCCAAGCCGCCAGCTCCTTATCCTGTACAATATACTGAGTCGGAAAATCCCTCCAACTACGAAGCTCCTCGATCGCCAACAGCCGGCTCACGCCCATCTTTAGGGAGTCAACCCCTTTCTTCCTATCATCAACAGGAATATACCGGAGGCTCGATGTTGTCACAACCGAGACTTGATTTACCACCTCAAATCATGGATGACTTCGGTGTCAGTCCTCGGTCGGCTGGAGTATTGGATGTATCGAACGCATCAGGAGGTCGTTTTGCTACGTTCCCGGTTAAAAACCAAGGATATATGCTGCAAGATCCTCCAAGACAGCCAGAGCAAGAGAAGTCATTTTCAGCATCTATCGCAGAAGCCCTTGATGGCCAAGGTTCACCACCATCCACATCTCTAGGCCAAGGCAGCCATAACCAAACATCTCCGCCTTGGAATCCCAGGAATGTTGCTGGTTCTCAACCTTCAACTCAGCAATACGAGTTTAGCCCTCCGCCCGCAAATAACACTTTACCGTCTATCTCCAGTGCCTCTGGCTCTCCTTTGCCACCACCGCCTCCTGGTGCTGCACCTCCTGATTTTTCTAAATCCTGGACGAATCCAAATATCATTGAACCAGTTCAATTGGGACAAAGGTCAACCATTATAGGCGACAACATTGATGATGCATTATTAGCATATATGACAACGGCGGAAGCTGACGAAGATTCGCGGACCGACGAAGAACCTTCTAGGGCTGCTGGCAATGAACAGGCAAGACTACATGTACAGGAACATGAAGACGAGCAGCACCGCATTAGTAGGCATGTCAGATTTGGACAAGTCGAAGATGCCCAGGAACATAAGGAGAAAAAGGTTTCTCTTGAAAAGGAACGACAAGCCAATATTGCAGGGGTTGTCGAAACACATTTTAATGAACCTGCTCGAGCTACAGACGACCCTGACATATGTATGTCGGTATATTTGTTTATTTAAGACTAATACTCATCATTCTTTACAGCGCCTACTCGTGGGTCGCCCTCACACAAACGTGTACCCCCTCCAGTTTTCCAACCCGAAGAAGATGAGAAATCTCTCAATGCAGCTGCGGCTCGCGAAGTGGCTAAGGAACTGGAAGCCATGAAAGTCGGTGCGTCTACCCAAGGGGACCAAACGGTGAATCAAAGACAACCACCACCGGAATTCAATTCGGGTTCGGGTCGTGGTTTACCATCACTTCCTCCCGACGCTTACTCTGGTCAAGGTAACAATCAAATTCAGCGGGAACCCTCTCCTCTTCTCCCACCTTCTGCGCCTTTTACCGCAAGATCCGTCTCGCCTCATCCTTACGTTGATATAAATTCCAATTCGCCTGCACCCGGGCCTTATGGAAATCAATACAACCCCGCTCAATCATACACCCAACCTTCATATGGGTCATCACAGCCTAATGTATCTCCTGCACAGACTTACGCACAGTCATATCAATCATCGTATACTCAACCGGCTACATCTGATGTCCAAGCAGCGCCTTCATCCATGCCTCCCAGATTCCAGGCTCTCAACCAGTCGTCTGATAATGTAGTCCCGCCTCGATTTCAAGGAAACCTTTCGTATTCACAAACCTCACCGATAAGCAACCAAGTCCCACCTCGATTTCAGGCCGGTGGTTCCCCCAAGGTTCCGCAGCAGGCAGTAAACGTACCAGAGGCTCAGGAAGACTCCTCTCGTTCTGCCTCGACATGGAAACCCCTACCAGACAGTGGTTCCACGCCTTATCGCACTCCTCCTGAATATCCTCGCCAGCTAGGCTCAGGCTCGCCTTTCGCGAAATCAAATACCTCACTCAATACCTCTGTTCCTGGCAGTCCGTTATCTGGACCTCGCACGATCCCTGCAGCGGCGTTCAAGCGACCGCGCAATGCCAGCACCGATAATCAAGGCACTTCGGGGGAATTCGTGAAGAAATCACTTCCAAGCTCACCCTACCCAAACAGACAGGACACAAGCGACCGTAATCAGAGCATGGGCAGTGCTAGCTCTCCCCCACTTTCAAACAATACTCAAAACGCGGATAATGCTGACGATGATCAATACGATTACATCAACGCATATGTCAACAATAGCAATCCTAACAGTCCTTTGAAGACAGGGTTTGGAAACCCCACGTCATCCTCCGTGCCTCCCGTTGGCAGCCAACCAGGAGGTGGGTACGGAGAAGGACGATACGCAACCGATACCGACGGACAACTACGATAATTGCTTGTTTATCTTATTTATTTATCTTGCTGGAACAGCCTGGTGCGTAGTTCTATCTGTCGTCTAGACGGTGGCGGTGTGTTTTAATAACAGCGTATACAGATATAATCTATTTATTACTAATGTGGATGTTTGTAGCATCAGTGGTTTGTTGTATGTATCGACCTCGAGCTAGCTTCTCGGGTTTAAAATCTCTCGAAACGGGTACAATCACATGCTGAATTGGAAGGATTTGACGCATGGTAAAATATACTTGAATGCTTATGGTGTCTGTAATATCACGATTCACAAATGCCCAGAACTTGTTGATAGATATGCATATAGCCAATTACCAGGGTTCTATTCAATTGCCCAGAACATGTTCAATATTAACTCACACGAGCAGATATGAGCAGATACGCACACGAACATGTTATCACGGCAGTGGGCACTCTCAAAAGTCCGTCGAGGCAAGCGGAATGAGATGGAGCTCTGAAGTGCCTTTCAGGAACCGGAGAGTGGCTGGTAAGCAGTCATGATGCCCATAACTTATAATATTAATGATAGAATGGAAAAATTTGCTCCCACCTTCTCTCCGCTTCTTCTAGCTTGTTGACGGATTTGAGGTGGGCTGAGGTACTTGCTTGGACAGCATTATGTCAAGTGATTCATAAATCCTTGGGATGATCCACACGAAGTGTTGTTTCCTTAAGATGGACGCAGTGTTAACATCGTGTGATGCTAGTCTGTATCCATGGTGGCCAATGTGACCCATATGAGCCCATATGTACTGCAGGTAGGTGCTGAAATTGCACCCATGTAAATTTACGAGCTGGCTCTATAGATCATAATCCAATTCATAAACAATCGGTCAACGCGGTCTTGACCCAGGATGTCTCAAGTCATACAGAGGGTCATCAAAACCAGTGATATTATGATCATTGATAAGGGAGATATGTATCACGGTCTTCTTGGCCAGTCGCAGTCGCATACAAAAACCATGCAGCACATTTACTTATCATAATCTAGAAGTGACTCTCGATAAGATAAGGAAAGTGACCTAGAGTCGATAGCAGTCAAAATGGCTTCTTTAGGCCCCTTTTCTAAGAAAACGTATGTATTTGTGCAAAATGAAAGGAAGAAGAATATATATGTTTATGTTTTTGACAATCCAGCCGACTCCGCCTAACACTCGTAGCAGTCTTCCTTTCGGTCGGCATTTCCTTTAATGGGCTATCTAGAGTTTATAAAAATAAAATCATACTTCGCTACATTGTCTGTTTACCCTGTTCTTACACATGGGCAACTTATTATTAGCTCTTAAACTGACGCCCAAGGTTAGAGAAGTATTTGACCGCGCTAATTTGAGAACGGACACTGTCGATTTTGATTATGACGAATTTCCGTTTTAGGATTGGATTAATTGATATGTACAAATCATATTTTTTGACAAATCGCTCACATAAATTCAAGCTTTAGGTCGGAAACATTTTAGACTTGTTATTATTAAACGACGAAGAAAGGGTTCTCGCGCGTAGGTAGAACTTAAAAAGCAACGTGACTGCATCTGAAGGTCCTGAGTCATTTATAAAAATTTAAATTTGACCATATGATGTACATATCGAGAAGGATGAGTTATATTTATCTTTCCCCGCGACGGCGCTAATTTCATATCCGTTAGTCTACGCCTGCTCAATGTTGAACCCCCTCGAGGGTCCGATTATACCGATAAAAAATCCCCATTCACAAGCAATTAAACATTAAACAGTGCATAGGCTCGCAAATTTTTATTGTATCGTGTTGTCGTACGCCTCTTACTCTGCATATCTTCGCTTGACCGTTTCAAATAATTCCATCTAACTCATGTGGAGATCAGCAGAGATTGGCAAGGTGGCTGAAATGGGCTCAAACTTCTGGTGCGCGTGGTCCCCCGATTTCATTCCGCGTGCCAAGTTATCCAAGAACCTGACTCTAATTATGATCACTCGCTCTAGCCAAACATCGCCCAACGCGTCATGGTATCCAGCGAACGCCTCCGAGTTAGTCTTTCCACCGGTTTCAAATATCTGTGCTCGGATTCATGCCTCGAATTCCAAAACTTACCTACACAAACGCTTGGATACCCTGTCCAGGCCAAGTACCGCCAATTCAGAGGGAATTGAATTACTCTACAACTATCCGGCTTTGAAGCCTCAAGCTTCAAGTTATATCCACAAAATAGATCCTGACTCGGAAGTGGTTGTCTAAACCGGAATGAACCAATTACCATCACGAATCTCTGCTCATATCAAGAGGCCTATCAAGGCACTCCCTACACAAACGGTTTATCGTTGGATAAGCGCCAGTTATCTCAAACGATGTAGGAAATGGAGTAGTACGGCACAGTATATTCCCGGACCCTCCAAAGACGTATAAGCCTATATTCATCCTGGAACGGGCACTTTCTATCGTAATTAGCCTACAAGGTGTGTAACTAACATTGAAATAAAATGGTGTTTTTCGCTACTTTGACACTAAACCTTGACCTGCCTAGGTTTGAATCACTTTAAGCGAGCGAGCGAGCTTTGCCTCGGCCAGCCCCGGAAAGAAGATCTTGCAAGATGAGATCGCTCAATTTGCAACTCCAAGATGCCCAGAACTTTCGGACGAAGAAGCTTCTTGGCTCTTTCAGCGCATTTCTTATCGGCCCTATGGAGCATTTTCAGTCCAAAAAACAACCACCTGCATGTTGGTCTGGCAAGATCTCAAGAAACGAATAAATATCTGACTGTCTTCTGCGCCTTCTATTCACTCTTTGAATTGCTACCCTCTTCCCCGTCATGGCGGACTCAAAGAACGAGAAGGACTTCGAGTCCTCTAGCGCCGTCTCACAAACAGGCGCCAAGTATGAATTTTACGACCCTTCAAAAGAAAGTATTTGGACGCGCCTTGGAGTCAACGCTGAGAGTTTTAAGCGCGCTCCTGGCACTACTGGGTGAGTTATTCCTGAATTTACTGTTAACTATGCGTCCATCTAACTGCATAATTTGATAATAGTGGTCAGGTCATTGCCGGATCTAACAATGTCAAAGATTTGGAACACCATCTGGCTGATGCGCCAATGCTTCAACAGAAAATGAAGCCCAGACATCTTCAAATGATCGCTGTCGGTCTGTACTTTGCCTTACATCCACGTAGCGTATTTTACTCATAACTTCCATAGGTGGTAGTATTGGTACTGGTCTCTTCGTCGGTTCTGGAAGTGCTCTTCACAATGGTGGACCGGCTGGAATTCTCATCGCTTGGATTCTCATCGGTGTTATGTTGATCAATGTCACCCAGGTATGTATGGATATCTGAGTAAGGGTCAATTTCCTCAATGAACATTTAAAGGCTCTCGGTGAAATGTCTATTCTATACCCCGTCTCCGGAGGTTTCTATACCTTGGCTATTCGTTTCTTGGATCCTTCCTTCGCTTTCGCCATGGGGTGGAATTATGTCTTCCAATGGGCGATTGTTTTGCCGCTTGAAATTACAGTGGCAGGGACGACGGTCCAATATTGGGGTGTGGACATACTTCCTTTAGCTGCATGGATCACAATATTTTGGATCGTTATTAGTGCGTTTATCCTTTTCAAAATCCTTGTAATTTTTACTGACCTTGTCGTTTATGCAGCAATCGTTTGTATATTTGGTACCCTAGGATTCGCCGAGGAAGAGTTTTGGTCATCATGTCTCAAACTCCTTGTGGTTGTCATGTTCATCTTGATTGGCATGTAAGTGTATATTCACGTTATTTTCTCCGGCCGACCTGAAGTACTGACATGGATGAAGTGTTTGTATCTGTGGCGGAGGTCCCAAATCTGGAGAATACGGATCCTACGTCGGAGGAAAACACTGGTCTGATGCTGGTGCTTTTGCCAATGGATTCAAGGGTGTTTGTGCTGTGTTTGTCACAGCTGCCTTCTCTTTTGGTGGGCCCCTCCATGCATATGTTAGTATCAATACTAACTTTCTTTCTTTAGCTGGTACGGAACTTGTCGGCCTCGCTGCTAGTGAAACTCCAGATCCTCGTAGAACCATGCCCGCTGCTGTCAAAGGGACATTTTGGCGAATTGTGAGCCGCAAAACATCTTGATAGTACTTGCTTGACCTTACTCCTTTTCAGACTGTCATCTATGTCACTTCTCTTACCATCATTGGGCTTCTCGTGAAACACACTGATGAACGTCTGATGGGCGGTAGCGGTGCTGCGGCTTCTCCCTTCGTCATCGCTCTCTCTGATGCTAAAATCAAAGGACTGGACCGTAAGTTTTGTGTCATTATTTGATTTACGTTCTCTTATACATCTTTCAATTTAGACTTGGTCAATGTGACTATTTGCATCTCCGTCCTCTCGATTGGTTTATCTTGTGTTTACGCCGGTTCTCGTACACTCGTCGCTCTTGCCGAGACTGGCTATGCGCCTAAGGGTCTTGCATATGGTATGCTCCTCTACTTGCCCTATCTCTCCCTCTTTTCCCATTTAAACATATGTCATAGTTGATAAATCTGGCCGACCTCTTTGGGCCGTCATTTCCATCCTTGCCTTTGGTGTTTTGGGCTATATCAATGTGGCCGAAAAGACTGGAACAGTTGTTTGTGAGTGAAAATATATTCTTTTTATGTATGGATAACTCATCTCATCCCATAGTCGACTGGCTGGTTGCTCTTTCTGGTCTTTCAACCTTGTTCACTTGGCTGTCAATCTGTCTGTGCCAGTATGTCCTTTCTCTCCTCGTTGTTGAATTCATATCCTGAGCGACTATCTAGCATCCGCTTCCGAAAAGCATGGGTCGTACAAGGACATTCCATTGAAGAACTTCCTTTCCAAGCTATGGGTGGCGTATGGGGCTCATGGTTTGGTGTTGTCCTCATCGTCCTAGTCTTAATTGCCCAGTTCTATGTTGTGAGTGTGATTTTCCATCATCATTCTCTTTCGGTGAATCTCATTGCTTTTTGTCACTTCAGGCAATCTGGGGCGTTGGTGGAATGGCAGAAACTCCCCAACTCGTCGCTGAAGGATTCTTCAGTAAGCTCCCTTTCCTTTACGACACAGCAGTCCCTTATTTTAATAACTTTACTCTTTTCAGAATCATACCTCGCGTTCCCTGTTATGATCGCCTTTTATGCCGCTGGTTATTACTGGAAGCGAACTCTTCCACAGCGATCGCATGAAATTGATCTTGATGTTCGTTCATTCGTTCTACACTTTCTTCTATTCTTACTAACCTTTTCTTAGACTGGCCGCAAGAGCTGGCTCACGGTCGAGGAAATGCGGGAGTACCGCGCCGAGCGCAAGCGCGCACCTTTATACATTCGCATCTACCGCATGCTTTTCAGTAATTGATTCTGTACGACCCACGACCCATTTGCTATTCATTTTCGACATACCCGCGCACTCGTTTCTTTGGAGTTTCCGCTGTAATACTGTACATACCTACGTCCGTTCTTATAATTATTGTTTGTTACATTCATCATTTGACTTTGGTCAATACATCTATTTGCGTCGAATTTGCAGATTACATCATATGTATCCCTAGCCTTTGCTAGCATACACGGCGTCTATTGGCGGGTGTGCATATCAAATTTTCGTTGATCTTGACGTCGACGTGGAGGCATCGGGGTGATTGTCATCATCATCATTGAGGTTCGTTTTGAAATTTACAATTTAGGAGACACCTAGAGGCTAGCACGACATAGGCCCTTATATAGTTTATTAGTTTTGCACAGATTCGCGGAGCCAAGAATTTGAAACTCGAGTACTAAGGTTACTGTCCCGGCGTAGCATCTTGTTAGGTTATGTCATCTAGTTATGTCCTGATAAGCTCTCGTGGATGGAAGTAAGTCGATTAATAACAAGTGGTGCCATTTACCCTTATGCCTGAATGGTCACCTTGGATGTTGTTCTGTACATATCAGTTTTTTCTTATCATGCGCCAAGGTACGCAGAAGCTTGGTTGATAACCTATAGTGCTAGTGGTCCTCAATTCTCAGTTTATTTCGCCAGTTCTTTTGTTGCCATGTATACAGCAGACTTATGTTGAGCTGATCTATACATTATTGGAAGAAGTCAATTGTGCAAAGTATCCGAAGACGTTCAAACTTCAGCGAGTGCATATCTGCATATATAGGAGGAGAATTATTTTGCGCCACTTTACTTCGTTATGGGGTTATTGCGTCAATGGCGGTGAAAACAGTGATTGCTCGCTTTCCTTATGCACAGTAATCCGGACATCCTAGCTTCTTTCTGGTTAAAGTTCAATATATCTGGATGCACAAAAGATTCAGAGTCGCCAAACAGTTGCCTAATAGCCATGACGAAGACCAATAATCCGGAAAATACAAGGAAATCGTCTCAGGGAGAAAACTAGCAAGTTTCAGAGGAAATCATGAAAATGAGGACAAAATAGCATGTAAGTAGTCAACCTGAAGAAATAAACCTGTTACCACGACGAATTTCGAATTCCAGATTCCAGACTGACAAATTATAACAGCCCTTGGATCATGTGCGTGATGCGACGCGCGGTACACGTGATGTGAACATATTTTGACGGCATCAACAAACGGAATGTTGAATCGATTTGGGTTGTTAAAAACGCGTCCCTACCTCAATTCCCCCTTTTTTTTCTCTTTTCCCTGATTTCTTCTGGTTTTTGAATATGCCTCGTAAAGCTGCTACTGCTGAGTCTGGTGAAGCTGCTGCTCCTCGTCGGTCTTCGAGAATCAAGGAGCAGCCTAAGGAAGAGCCTGCGCCCAAGAAGGCCCCTGCGAAACCCAGAGCTAAGAAGGCCGACAAAGAAACGACCGATAAAGAAGACAAGCCTAAATCTACTAAAGGGACAAAGCGAAAGACTACTGAAGATACCAATGGTACCGCCGAAGGCGAAGAAGTGCCCCCTGCCAAAAAGGTTTTTTTTCGCGTCAACTCGTTGTCAAACTTATCGCTGAGATTGCAATTCATCTTACCAGACAAAGCCCGCCTCCAAGGCCGCTAAGCCAGCATCTACTGCTGCTACCACAGATAAACCTGCTGCTAATGCTGATAAGCCAGCATCCACAGCTGAGGATAAGCCGGTATCTAAGGCTGAGAAGCCAGCCTCCAAGGCAGCCAAACCAGCATCTAAAGCTGTTGCGAAACCCGCTTCTAAAGCATCAGCGAAGCCACCATCAAAGGCTCCGTCAGTGAAGCCTGCGTCCAAAGCTGCAAAGCCTGCATCTCGTGCAGCATCAGCAAAACCGCCTTCGAGAGCGGGTTCTAAGAAGCCTGCTTCCAAGGTATGTGTAACTTGCTATGTTCGGACCATGCAGTAAGTTGATATACGCCTGCGTAGGCCGATGATAAGCAACCTGCTGCCGCTGTGGATGCCACAATTGCAGAGGAGCCCGAGGCTGAGGCCGCTGCCGTTGAAGCTGAAGTTGTTCGTGTCTGACCTTCCTTTCTTTGTCATTTGCTTACAATATGCGATAGACTCAGGCTTGAGTACCTCCACACACCATTAATACTGCTTTATCATATCCATGATCATCCCCAGTCACTTCTTGCGGTTCCTACATCATTCCCCTCGTCCCTTCCCAATCTCCCTTCATCCGTAATTAGGCTGGCGACATGGATGGCAGTGGCAAATATATCACCTCCCACTTTCTCTCTCGGTGTATCAGTCTTATCTACTTTTACGGAACGAAACACATACAGCCCTCCTTCATGTCTCTTTCTTGATCAAGCCTGAATGCCCCATTGCGCCGTCTATCTTTTCACTGTTTAGCGTTACCCTTGATTTTTTATGGCTGGCTTAAATTTCACCCTTGTTCAACGTGCTTTCCGTTTTCCTGTTGTTGTCGTTAATATTTAACTGTGTACGTACGCAAAAACTGTATGTTCTGTTGTATGACCGTACGTGTATATTCGATCTTCGAGTGGATATCTACTTTCTTTTCATCACTCTTAAGACCGTTTAACCTCTTCACCAATTCACCGATTTACTTGAGTTTACTGGCTTACTATCATCTCTGCGTACGGCAAACATTGCGGTTCTGTTGTCCACCTTCGTTTGTCTCTTGTTGTCCGAATTTTAACCCATATATACTCTCTTTCCTTTTGATTCTCTTTCTTTCGTAATTGTTGCCCTCTAGCATGATGCTCCTTGCCACATCTATTGAAAAGTGGATCGCAGGACGGGCATTGGAGGTGCGTGGCAACGATTACGCTTGAAGTTGTTTTAGTACTCAGCGCCTTTCTTTGTCTGTATCAGGTATGATTTGTTGTTAAATATATATATGTTTTCGGCTCTCTTGTGTGTATAATCAGCTGGCTTGACAGTGTGTGTGTCCACTTCTACACTTTCGCTCATCTTTTTCATGACTTCGAAAAATGCAGGTGTTCCACAATCTAGGCTTGTTCACTGTTTGGCTTATTTGCCGATATCTCGATTTCGCAAAGTTCTGAACTCTAAATGGATGAAAACCCTTTGTCTATCAGCTGGGTAATCTCACCCCGGTCCTGTTAGTTCTTCGGACCCACCGTGTGCCATCCTATCTTGATCTTTGGTCATTCGACCTGTTTACATTCCGTGGAATTCCGCTCACATTCCGTCAAAATAGCATGTTGCTAACAGAGACTACTCTCACGGTATCAACAACGCAAAATATTTGACTGAAAAACGTCAGCAAACTCTGGTCAACTAGTAGGTTTCTTATATTGAGGCAGCCGTGACTCTACAGCTACGGCCCCATGTTGTACAGCAAGTACAGGAAATTCTGAGGGGTATGTGAAGACTAGGAAAAATGAACGCGCACACAATAAATATGAATACTACAGGTTGTTGCAGCAGAAGACGATGTGCATGGACTATCGTCAATCATTTCCATCAGTACTGTCACTCTGAACTGGCTGGTCCTGTCTTCTCCTCAGAACGAATGCCTCCTTCCTCTGTCTGGTCGCCTCCCTTAGCATAATGCTTCTGGTTTCTTGGCCTAACTTGATCTGCGATGGATGATTTAATGTAAGGATTTCTAGCTCTCTACGCAGAGCTTCAATATAATCGTCCAGGCTAGGCTTCGTGTACTTTGATGATACTGTGGATTTATACCTTCGACGGGGTATGGGGGAGTGTCGCTTGATGATGATACGTTCTTCCGTAAAGGCATAACCCGGTGACGGCGAGATGTCCTTTCGTAAGGTGATTGCCTCACTCCTCACCCTGTGAATGGGACGAGAAGGCAGTTTGTTGACTTCTGGAATCTATTCAATTCTGGTGAGTTAAACATTTCATTTTTTTGGAAGTCCTGTGCTTACTCTAAGCTGCTCAGTGGTAGCCGGAACTGCGGGAAACGATAAACCGTACACTGGAGGCAGTTCTTCTATGGGACTTTCTGGAAACTTGGGCTGTGGTGACCTTCCAGAGGACGGCCTTCTAGAGGATGGTCCTCGCTCTAGATATATGTTGTCAAAAAAGTCCTCGACATCTGAGCTGGACCATGAGGATGCCTCATCGCTCGAAGAATCTGAATCCCATTCTGAAGAAGAATTGTGTCTATGTCGATTTGTGCAATGGTTGGAGCGCACAGTCATAGAAGAGTTATAGTCTGGTAGTGACTCTCGCCTGGCTTCTGTATTAATCGAGGACTGAGTTGGCGAGCTATACGGGGGAAGCGGCTCCCGCTGTGTAGCAGATAGGGACATGGAAGAAATGGCTGTCCGTAGTGAATAAGGCTTCTCAGGAACAGGCGGCGTCCATTCGTAGCTTGGAGTCCTGGGCTGGTGAGTCTTGCTCTTGTGAACACCATGAGATGTCGGATTTTTCCACGTCCACTGAGGCATTGCAGGGGTGAGGCAGCTGTTAGCTTACTACTCCTGGGGCCATGAAGGGCGAGGAATATATACACAGGCAAGTGCACGGAACAATTATATCATTCATTTGTACTGCCATGGTCCCAGGTTTCGAAGTAGTTGGATCTACGGCGCGACAGCTTACTCGATGATATATCTACTCAGAGATGAGCTCCTATGTCCAAAATTACTTTTTATGCCTGTGCTATGAGCCTTGTAAGTACACTGCTCTTTGTAAATTAGGCACCGCCATGAGAAAACGTGGGATGCCGCGTACTTGCCGTCTGATTCCAGATTTGGACAGCAATTCAGACCTCCATTTATGATCCAGTGCAAATGATCTGATACAGGTAACAGTAAACAGTAGTAATTATTCTTCGAAGAAATTCGGCGGTTCGCCGGGATCCCTTACCTTCAGTTTACCATAAAAAGTTTTGAATCCTCTCCATCACTCATTGGCACCAATCTTTCTCTTCTCGAATTTCACTTGAAAAGAAAAGTACTGTTCTTCAAAACGTCCAAACATAAGGAACCTGTTATAACAACGGTGTTTTACTTCCAACCTTTGTTCAAGAAGCTTATGGCTTGGCTGTAAAATTCTGGGAGCTTGTCATATCTGCATTTACTTGTCTCTCCGGCGTCTAAGCAAACAAGAGCGTCTTGTATCATGGAACGCGATGAAGCCTCAGTGTCTCGTTTTGCCCGCTGAGCATATATTTTTAAAGGGTATCTGGAAAAATGTATCTTGCAGATAACTGGGTTGAATAGAACAAGATAAAGTCTCTCGTAGGATCTATCCGCATTACCCATACCTGTCTATCATGAACCATCCGGTCGATGTTCCAACTTATACACCTGCACCACAGGCACCACCTCAACGCCCATCGTTCTGGCAGAGAATAAGGGATCGCAACCATTCGAAAAAGCGCTGGGTCCGAAGGTATACCCTTCTGGAGTGTATGCTGTGGGGTGCTGCTGGTGCCGCATTCGGTGAGAATATCTCTGTGTTTTTTACTGCCATTTTATGACCTTCTTGCTCTAGGAACGTATGCCATTGTGAGGATCAACAACGACAGAAACCGCTTCCTTGCTGCCCTTCCGACCCCAAATGATGTCAAATTTGACAACACCAGTCCGTTTCTCATTTGCACCTGCCTCATGATTCAGTAACTTACTTTCCTATATCGCAGCTATTCGCCTCCCTGGAATCATGACCACTGTTGGCTGCTATCTTACCTTTGTCGGTTCTATCATCATGCTCGCTTGCTCTTTCTTTCTTAAGCCCAACAAAGATCGACGGGAGTGCGAACTCGCTTGTCTTATCATCTTTACGATTTGGCTTGTTTTGTGCGTCGGCTTCGAAACAGGTTATTATGCGACCACCAGAGCTCGTGTCACGGGAACTATCAACGGTATCGATATATCGGACTCCACTATACGACAAGTCGAAAACGATCTTGGTATCAGAACGGTTTACAGATTCGGCTTCGCGTACTGTAAGTTCATGTCAGACATGACTGCATGATACTTTTCGCTGACTCTCTTGCTTGACCATTAACAGTGCTCGTTGCAATAATCTGTGGCTGGTTTGCTTTCTTATGGACTGCTATAGCCGCAGTTATTTGCGGGTCCGATGATCTGGAGCGTTCAGTAGCAAGTGGGAATGCCCCATCTTATCCTAATACGAGGGCAGCGCCAATGAACAGAGCCGACCCAAGCTATCAAGAGGAAGGGAAGGAGATTGTTGAGGTGTCGCGCACACCCTCAGCTCCAGTCGCCATGATTGACCCCCAGTCAGAACATACACCAGATATCGAGAAGAGCGCTGGAGAAGGCGAGGCGAAAGAGTCACAGATTCTTTAATATTCAAATTTTCACGTCATCCGTTTCGCTTTGTATGATCACGGACAATTTCTCTGTCGAACAAATTCAAAATGATGATCCTTCTTTTTCTTTATAATTTGTTTCCTTTAATTTATGATATAAATAGGCTTTTCGCTTGGATTAATTTAACCAAGTGTCATTGGAGTCGGGGAAGAACAGGGAAGAACGTGACTACTCAGCTGGATGAGTTCATGCTCCCAGAGCCCGCCTGAAGACCCGTGGGAGTCCAGGCACTACTTATCGTCCAGTGTCGGGCGCGAGCCTATACCAAGGCCAAGGACTACATTTGTCCTTAACATAACCTATATTAGAGAAATTTACTATTTATTTGAAGCTTATTTAAGCAGGAAGTTGGATAAATCAAATATTTACGCTGATGGGTTAATCGTAATTTCCATTTCCGGCTCTTCACCTCACCACTACGGCGCGGTCGTCGACCCAACAATTGCCCCGTGTTCTTCACTTTATTTCTCTCCTAATTTCTGTCAAATGAAGGCTTAAACGAATTATAATCTGTATCTCTACAGGTTTACTCGCGACGACAACAAACGACATGTCCAATGACACACACAAAGCTGATCAGATTGCCTTTCATTTCTATTCGAAACTGTTCTATGCCGTGAACCATGCGAGGGCTACAGAGGAGTCCAATGCCAACAATAAAGTTGATAAATGGGTGCGACAAATGCTTAAGCTGACTGACGACCAACTAACATAGTAGGCTCTAGTTCAACTTGGAGACACCCGACTCGGACCTCTTTACAAAGGAGGCGCGAGAGCCTTATCGAAGTATTTCGTCGGCGCCTGCTTCAGGACCACCTGTGTTTGAAATACAGGTCCTTTTGTCAGTTCCGGAACTGACAAACAACCAAGTGCTGGTGCATATGTCTCCTGAATCATCTCGAGTGAGAATCGAACCTACGCCTCGATTCATACTCCTTGAGACTTGGACACTGGAAATGACCCCGCATCGTCCAGGCTCGACCTCGGAACACCACAGTCCAGACGTTGCGCTTCCAATTATCTACAAACATGGCATTGTTCTCTTTCGCAGTGTCTTTAGTTTATTACGGGTCCAACCTGCGTGGAAGTTCTACAAGCGCTTAAAGAGGAGATCGAATAGGCTGGGAATCAAGCTAAGGGTTCGGTCAGAGGGGGACAGCATAACCGAAAGCAGCATACTTGGTTTCGGTGTGTGACAATTCACTTCATGTTCCGATTCAATTCTAATGAATAGATTAATAGACGCCAAACCATCCCCAACACATCGGTCTCCGCTGCCGACATCCACGCACACTTTCCCTCCGGTTCCTCATCTTCTGGGCACATTCACGCTATCCACGAAATATCTGACTAGCCCGAATTTCCAATTAGATGAATTAGAATCCCTCCTTTCTTCGAGGTTCATATCCCTTGACCTCCAAGGTTTTATCCCTACGCTGGACAAGAACAAGCAGCGCGACTCAATGTCTGGATCATCTCTGCCAACCAGTAGTGGCATTCGCTCGGTTCTATCGCGTTCGCCACCCAAACAGATCGGCAGGGCCACATCGAATGACAGCGCCAGTGTTGCTGATAAGTTCATTCTTCCCTCACGAGTCGCTAGTAAGACGCCATCATTGGGACCAACGGTAAACGCTGGTGCTAGCGCCCTTATACCCCCTCCACGTCCCTTTCCAACAATAAATCCATCTACTGCCAGCGTCAACGTTCCGCAGCAAGCTTCTGGCCTTGCCATCAATCGCTTTAGGAAGGAAAGCCTGAACTCATTATCGTCTTCTTCTGTGTCCAACAGAGACGTTTCCACTGTAGGACCTTATACCAACCCTGCGCTGTCGTCCTTATCGTCTTCGCCTGTATCTGGTGCACTTCCCATTCGCCGACCTAATATCAATCAAGTACATCCCTTCAAATCCAATACTTTCTCGAGTGCATCAGGGTCTTCGCCTTCTTTGTCCATTCGCCAGACCGCAGGGGTGACTCATGGAGGAGCAGGATCACCTGCTGCAGTCCCTTCGTCGTTATCTGGCGGGACTGGTTATCCTACGCACTCAAGACAGGGGTCGTCCTCGTCTCCAAGTGGAAATCCGGCCCGCATGCCGCCATCCCCAATCACAACTGGGTTTGGTGTGCATCCTTCCCCCCCTGCAGCTACATCAACATTTGCGCCTTCAAGCCTGGGAGACAAACGTCCTGGGACGAGCGGGAGTGGAGCAAGCTCTGACAAGGACAGAAGGATCAGTATAAGCAGCGCACGAGGCGGCGACGAGAATGAAGAACCCCGACCAGATGGACCTATGCCTATGCCCATGCCCACCAGGAAGAGATATTCAAGTAGTTTTGGGTACCGCTACGTTGGAAGCGTGGGAAGTGCAACAAGTGTGCCTATTGGCTCTGTTCCAGGCTCTGGAAGCAATGAAGGAAGAAGTCCCGTTCGAGGAGGTAGCGTTGGCGCAGTAAGCACTCCTGGAAGCGTAAATGACAGCGAAAGAGGTGTACCAGCTAGTGGCAGTGGACAAGCAGGAAAGAGAGAAGTAAGTAATCTTTCATCGGCCTTGCTATTTATGTGCTTGATGATTGCGTACAACCCCTTTTCACCCGCATGGGTGTAAACAAACGTTTGAGCCAATGTTGTGGGCGTTTAACCATTGCAATCAGCTTCAACGTAATTACGCCCCACTTTGTCATTGGATCTAGCATCACCATGACTCGATACATTGCGTTGGGCTGGCTCTTGTTAGCATCTTCTTTCGCTCTACTATATCTTCCTGCTTTTCTGTTTTAACTACATGAATTACTAGTTCTATACTGATGCTAATTTTCCTCTCACACTACAGGGAATTTCCTCGTTCCTCAGTGGCAATACTGACGAAGACGATATATCAATCTTTGTCCAGGATATAGATTCTCGGAAACCTCTCAGTGGCCGGGTGAAGGAGAGAGAGAAGAGAGATCGAGATCGAGAAGAATTGAAGATTCAATATGAACAAGGTCATGATCGTGCCTCTACCGACACGACTATTAAAGGCAAGGACAGAGACCAACCTGCAAGGCCGCGAGATGGAAGTGTCGATATTCACGGCCAAAGGCCCCAGAGTGGTGTATTTGAAGTCGATGACTCAGATATGGTTTATACAACGTCTCCATCACCCCTTGACGCCTTTTCTTCCACTGGTACAGGTGCCCCGCCGACGTCTATATCAACGTCAGGAGCTTCTGCAGAACGGGCTGCTTATTTATCAACATCACCTAACCGAAGTCCCATGTTGACGAATCAGAATGATGTTGACGAGAGACTAAAGAAGATGAACGAAACCTTTTTGAAGAGCCTGGAAGGAATTAGCGGGAGTCAAAGACGCAAGGATAAACAGAAGGGTACTACTGCTGCCGCCCTCGCCCTACCTCCAGAGAAGAGAGAGAAGATGCCCGGAAGTCCAACAAGAGGCAGTAGTGGCAGCGGTGAGATTCCGCCGTTTTCTCGTGGCATTGGTCTTGGAATCCCTATGAGAGGTGCTAGCGACCGCGAGCATTACTTCCCATACAGCAATGCCCCTGGACTTGGTTTAGGTCTCGGTCGAGGAAGACATGCATCGACTAGTTCGAGCACACTTGCAACCAGTGAGGTCGATGCCAGTCAAGGATCGGAAGAGGTCATTGGTCGTATGGATCTTTATGAAGAGAGGAGAAGGGGCGGGTATTAGGGATCGGTTGGTTATTATACCCCTCTCCTCAATCTTCCTATCTTTTTTCTTCGATTTTATCGTTTACTTGGGCCGCCCAAACACTCTTTATGTCATGCAAGTTTGTATTTTTATTGTACCTATATGTGCTCCAATTGATATCCAACATCATCAACTCATCGTCATCCTTTTTCCTTCACATCCTTTTACCCATCCTTGATATACATACATACAATACTTTCTAGATCCCGTATCTTATTTGTATGTCACTCTTCACCCACTATTCATGACTTCATTTATAACAGACACTGATAATGCACATATTTCTATTAACCATGTGGCTTAAGGGCAATTGGGGTTTCGCTTCACTCCACGTGTGATGCTATCAATGCTTGAGCAGTGAGCACTGTCTTCTCAGTGAAAAGACATTGATCGACATTGCAGCGCATAGTTTTTTTAAAAACATCCTAGATGTCAAGGTCATAAGGTAAGCTAACCTCGCCGTACGGTTCGTTAACTTCTGCTACATTCGCGTGCCTCCAAATTCCCGCCGACTGCGCCTGAATAGCAGTAAAGTAGACGACAAATGCTGCAATGACCACTTTAGATAATGATCACGTTAGAATGTTTTAATTTTTTCAAATAGTTCAGATACGTACTGGCCATCGGTGCAGTCCACGAGATGAAACCTATTGCTGTCACTATGTGACAGCGGACGTTTCCCAAGAAATCCTTTGTATTCATGGTTAAGCAAACTCTCAGAGAGCCACTGAAAGGTGCCCGTAAAGAAGAGCTATATGCTGCGAAGAATAGAATTCTCGTTAGGTGATACATCGTCCTTGTGTAATCACAAGCTTACAAGACATAAAGAAAGCAATGACGCTCGACCCTGTGATATGGGTTTGGGCATAGGTTAACCAATGGTCGGAATCGGGCATGTTACTATGTTTTAATCTAAAAACTTGCGGTCAGTTCGACGAACAGGGAGAAATTTAGGAATTATCGGTACAAATAATGGATTGCAGCTGCAAAGAGACCAGCAAAGAAAGTCATGGTGGTGAAGTATATGACTAGGAGATATTAGTTAAGGGGTCGCTTCAATACTATAGGAATATTACCATCCAAAACAGCAAGGCGCACGAACGATAGGATAAGCTCAATGGCATTTAGAAAGCAGGTAATCGAAATGGCGAATAGAGCGTATCCTAAAGATGATTTTCTCGTTTATCACAGCGCGCACATAATATCGTGATATCTAGAACACGTACGATAGTAAGTCCTGCAATTCCGCAAAGTTCGAGATCTTCCTATTCTCGCAACTAAATTCGAAAACCACCCCGTCGGTTGATATTCTTCACTTGACATGGTAAACAAGAGAGACGGTATCAAATGCGGAGGAAAGTTGAGCCAATCAACAGAATCCTTAACCGCTCATAAGCCCTTAAGTATACATTTTTGTACGAGTTGAGATGATTTGTGAGAGTGTGTGAGAGACTGTCAGGGCGTTGCCAAGGACGTGAGGCACGGGTTGGTTGGTCACCGGGGTCCGGATCAGAATAGCGGCCAGTACTCGCACTTACATAATTTCTTTTCCTTAAACCATCTTGTATCATCTTGTATTACCTACGATCAAGGACGACCATTCCTAAAAGACCCCCTTACCAGCTCATCACAAATAAAAGCTTGTTACAACCAGAAAGAAAAAAAAAACGAATTATCCATTCATATACTGTCTTTCTATTCACACGGTGTTCCTTGTAGGAACGCTGCTATCGCAACGTTTCGTCACTTTTACGAGGCTGTAGCAACTTTTTATATATAATGCTGTGGATCGCCTTTGCTGCCGCCAGAGCCCAGCGGGACCATCTTTGTGATGCCGTAAGGCGCTGTGTACCTGCAGGTCGATTATTTTCAATTTTGGACTTTAAACGGCATACCCACGATGAGTCATGACAATAAGCATCGAGTTGCTTCGAAAATGGGCGCTGAGCTAAAAGCATTGGCATCGAACGACTCACTGTGCAAGAAATGGGCCCCTCAAATTATTTCTTGCCGGGGTGCATTCAAGATCCAAAGGCGACCCTCCTGGGTAGTGTTTTGCTTCCGTAAGTCAGTATTGAGCTACATACCTTGAATACCAATCCATTTTCCATCATGCAGGGTCCATCGCCGTCTCTCATTTCCTGATAGCAGCGATTAGCGGAACCGCATCCGCAGTTTATAACCTCTTCTCTGAGAAGGATTCCAACCAATGTACAAAAAACAATAATTTGGCCAGTCAGGACGTCACCAGTCAACTTGACTTACTCGATTTTCTGCAGACGTAACAGATGAACCACTACTTCTTACAACGTTTTATGGGTGCATCGGATTATGGAAAGCTGCCACTCTGTAAGTTATATAGGCTTGCTGTTGGAATCAAGGGGCAAGATTGTTATCGCGATACAAGACGATCAGGACCGATATCGACTGCTCGAAAGAATAGGACGACATATTTATTTGTCTTCTCATGAGTATACGTGCGTCACTATCAGCTGTACCTTCGTCATATCCATTTTTTTTTTACATAGCGTGCTCCTGTTTGTGGTTTCCGAGTCCCCTCGTCATGGAGCCAGGATATACGTACGGCGTTTTGGACGATAATAAGTATGTTCTAGCATGGGCAATAGCTGTTCTCTCGTGGGTTTCTGGGCTTGCTGGTGCGTATTTTTGTTGGCAGTATGGGGCGAAACATCTTATCCCAAGCTTCAATCAGGAGTTATAGCTGCGTTTATCATCCGCCAGTCCGCCAACAACATCCGAAGTACTTCTAGCGTCGATGACCCAGTTATGATGGATGCGAAAGCGATCCAAATACTCTAGCGAATTGTCTATCGTTATAGGCAATCCGAATGAATGTCAGATTTTTGTCAATAATAAACAGTTTATTTTGAGGATGGATTGATTGTCGGCTTTGAAAACAGCAAACAGGCAGAAACCAGTACCACGAACGTGCTTTTGTGAAATCGTATTCCGACGTCCACCGAAGCAGTGATGACAGGTAAATATATTGGTGGCAGGTCTCCTATAGACCGCAAACCATATAACACAGTACCTACATGGGTACTTCCTGCATCGTCGCAAGCATCGATGGCAAGTAAGTCATTCGCTGTCACCGGCGCTACTTGACCGCTTTGTATGCTGACATAAACTATGTTTCCATACTATAGGTCGATGTCGGTCTAGATGAGTTTATGCCTGCTTGGAGGCTGGTCATATATATTCGAGACCACTATGTTATTGCTTATGACCGTTTGGCTCGGAATCGACAGAATATCCGCGGCCAAAAAAAAGGCTTCGCACGATGTCAACTACAAGAATGAGCATGTGTGGACGTACACGACCTGTTCTACAGGTAAATGATTTTATGGCTTCCAGTCACTACACTTCTACTGGCCAGGTTGACTCGATAAGTATCTAGCAAATGAACACATCCCGACTTCCACGGTGAATTCTGGATTGTTATAGCACCTGGTAAACGTGAAAGGCAATTTCCGGGCTGAGCGCTTGCCACAACGATCTACATGCAGCTCGCATCATAAAGTGACGTACACTTTCTCCACAGTCCCTTTGAATGTGTCCAGCTTTGCCTATTTGCTTTTTCCCGTCGGTACTGCTCGTCTCCACACCCAAGATTACAAAAACGTCAGAATCGTTGTTCAAGGATCAATGGGCCATTGTCAATGCAAATTCTCGACCATGGGCATAGAGCAAAATAAGTTCTGGAACTTGAAATAAATCTGGTGAGAATCAGCTTATGCCTACTCTAGACGTGCGAGTGCTCTTTTCTGACAGACATATCCACAAGCTATATTTCAGAGATGATGATATTTGCTCTGACAATTTCTCACCACGGACTCTGTCACAAGACATTAACATGGCTTCCGAATTGGTGCAGTGCCCTTCTGGCAACAATCTTATCTAAAGCCTCAAACCAAAAAACCAAAAGGCTCCGATCTGCAAGGTACCACACAAATTGCAGAGACGTCTATGCACCCAAGTCAGGCACACCCGAACACCGTTTCAGATGATATACGGTTATCCGTGGCGTCATTTTTCGCCTAGGAAGTACTACGGCCTGTCATTGTATTGTTGCTGTCGGACATTTGCTGCATACGCACGCTCGGTTTATGTCCTGCGGAGCTCTTGGTCTACATATCATTCACATATGTACACTTACTCACATTCAGTTATTATTTTCACTCGGGGCCCTTTTGACGTACGTACCCACTAAAACCCCGGAAATTGGTAGAGGATCTAGTCCAGAGAATCAAATGTCCGAGAGCTTTAAAAGCTGGTTGATACGCCCTCTGCGAAATCCTAAACGTGGACCTCTTTCCAGAATTCTTCGATCTCATTTCAAGAACCAGAAATGTCATCAAATTCAGAACTTCGTATTGCTATCATGTATGTCTTGGCTGTTCTGTGGTGGACTAGTACTGTCGACATTTGACTCACTTATAGAAAGAGGAGCAGGTATTGGTGGTTTATCTCTATCGGCGGGTCTTGGACATATGTCCAAAGACCGAAAGTTAAACATCAACATATATGAGGCTGCTTCGCACATCTCAGAAATTGGCGCCGGTATTAATGTTTGGCCTCGGACTTGGAGTATTTATAAAGCTTTGGGACTGGAGGATGTTCTCCTCCCACTCTTACCCGAGGCTCCTGATGATTCAATGAGTGAGCAGCAAAACAATTTATCGGTTATAATAATTCTTATTTCGACGAAGGGGTTTACTTCAAAGTCCGGAAGAGTGACCAACGAAAAGGCGTCCATATACAAGATCTTAAAATGCAAGGTCCGTATTCCCATTATTTCCAGTCCTCCTCGGGGCTGACATCTGAACAGGTGGTGCGCTGAGATTCCATCGAGCACAACTACAACGCGCACTATTGAGTCGACTCAATGGTCAACTACATCTTTCACATCGCCTAGTCTCCTATGAAGAAACAGACGACGAAGTCCACCTTGAATTTGCCAATGGTGTGAAAGCGACCTGCGATCTTCTCATTGCATATGATGGAATAAACTCTACCGTCCGGCGATGCTTTTTATCAAAACAAGGAAAAACAGAGTCACCCTGTGTAAATCCAGTTTGGTCTGGCGACACCGCGTATCGAGCGCTCATTGACGCCGACATTCTTGACTCAAACTTTCCCGGCCATCGTGCACTCACAAATCCGGTCATGGTACGTAACATCAGCCATGCTATTGGGGATATATAGTACGACATATTGACTTTATTTCGACAGTATACAGGAAAGGGCAAGGTTTGCCTCCTTTGTGCTACACCAAGAGGTTAATGCTGATTATCCTTTGAAGCATCTTATTGTGTATCCGGTGTCAAATGATAGGCTCGTCAACTTTATCCTCTGTACAAAGGACCTCTCAAAAAATGGGACACTTTTTGACGGGCCTATTGCTTCGACATGTCCAAAGGAAGAATTGCTCGATCAACTGCCAGGCTGGGAAGCTGAAGTGCAAGCATTGGTCAAGGTCAGTAACAGGCCTTATAGCATAGCATACAGCTCGAGTTCTTCTGTATTGAATGTCATTTCTAGTCCGCCGATAAGATGACCAAATGGATCATACGCTCTCTTGTCCCTCTAGAAAAATATGCGTCTGGGAGGGTGGCGCTTTGCGGAGACGCAGTAAGCAAAACCAATGAATGTTATGTCGATCATATGTTTACCATGGATGCGTTAGGCACACGCGATGACACCGCATCAAGGAATGGGAGCCGGACAAGCAATTGAGGTAGGTTTTATCGACCTATACTTAGCGTTTCTGCTTTTATATATGTCCATCAGGATGCATACATACTCGGGAGTCTGTTAGCCGACAAGATTTCAAGCAAGGATAACGTGTCGAAGGTAACAGAAATTTACAACGCAATTCGATGCCCGGTGGGAAACATGGCCCTCGAAAAGTCTAGGAGATGCGGAAATCTCTGCCAACTGCTTGGTCCAGGCTTTGAAAAAGTCAAAGATGGAGATCCTACCTTACCTAGGTGGAAACTCTTAAAAATTACGAAGGGATACGATAAAGAGTTGGAATGGGTATGGAAGGAGTCTGCAGATGTGGACAGAGCTAGAGCTTTAGCAATGCTAAGCAGCTCTCACGAAGTAATAAATTTTGAATAACCCACGTCAGGACGTCCGCTACTACTAGTACTACAGTGAGGATCTTTTAATATACCGTATGTTCAATATTTTAATATCATACTTTCTACTCGCTGCTTCGATAAATAGATGGCTTACCCGGCTAGAATATATATATGACCTACTTTGCAATATTTATTATTTTAGATGCAGCTGAGCTTCGTGTCTTAAGTGCTAGTGATAAGTACTAGTAGTACTAGCGACGCGTCCGAGTCACGGAGGAAATATACTGCTATCACGTGCTGCCGTGTCACGGACTCACAACCGTGATGGTCACCTGAGAATGCGCGGCGCGACTGCGGCTTTCCACAATGCTCTTGCCACTTAGTGCTCGTTATCATTTTCGGTCAGATCTGCTCATCAATAAACTTCTATCTGCTCAAGTCTCAGGAATGCATTGTGAATGACAGAAAATCAAATGTAAATCGGCGTGAATGAAGGACTTGCACGTTAGCGAGCGTACAGATGCCTTAAGTTTGAATATCCTTCGTTGCACGGGATGGCATGTGTGAGAACGGTGGACTAGGATTTCGGAGGCGGCGATGAAATCATATGGTATGGTTATGTGGGTGATTCAATTTTAAGTGAAGCCTGACTGACTGCGCTCTGACCGAATGGATCTTTCCTATTAGAGAAGTGTAAGTGGAAAAGCCATCTCCCATCCTTGCCTTTGCGCCAGTATCCGAAACTAGAGAATATGGATGGGGACTCAAATAAACCTTTGCGTGTAGTCATCGTGTCAGTTCCCTATACCAATTTTTTTAACGGTCCATCTTCAACTGACAGTCCTTATAGAGGTGCTGGAATCGGAGGCTTATCTTTATCCTCCGGGTTGGGATTTCTAGCCAAACAGCGGAATTTACAGATCGATATTTACGAAGCTGCATCTAACATATGGGAGATTGGTGCAGGGATAAATGTGTGGCCTCGGACTTGGAACGTGTTTAAGGCATTAGGTTTGGAAGAAAATCTCCTTCGACTGCTTCCTCGAGCCCCCGACAATTCAACACGTAACACTTTCTTTATTCGTCGACTAAATAATCCCTCATTACGACTTAGAGATTTTCTTCCATGTTCGAAAAAGCGATCAGAAGGAAGGAGTGCATATTCAAGACTTGACTACCGAAGGTTTGAGTTTACTTAGGTTTTTGGGTTTTCCGCTCAGCGAGTTCTCAGGTAGCGCGCTGAGGTTTCATCGCGCGCAGCTACAAAAAACCATAGTAGATCAGATGGTCGGCCAGCTACATTTATCACATCGTCTTGTCTCCTACGATGAGTCTGACACGGAAGTCAGCCTTGAATTTTCGAATGGCCATAAAGCGACCTGCGACCTGCTCATTGCAATGGATGGTATCAACTCTGTCTCCCGAAAAATATTTTCGGACAGACAGGGAGCACCTGCTCACCTGGTCTGGTCAGGAGATATAGCATATCGCGCACTTATCCCGACAGGAAAGCTACAATCCCGATTTCCTGGACATCGAGCGATGAAAGTTCCTATCATGGTGTGGAAATATTCCCAGTACGATGCCCAGTTTTATCGAACTGATATTTTTATATAAAGTATGTTGGAAAATCAAAGGTTAGGTCACTTCATGCTTCATCTTGAATCGCACTCAAGGTTTTCACAGCATATAATTGTTTATCCTGTATCACAAGACGAACTCGTCAATTGCGTTTTCTTCACCAAAGATTTAACAAGACAAGGAACAATTTATCATGGACCTCTGTCTTCTTCCTGCACGCAAGAGGAGTTGTTGGCAAATTTTGCTGGATGGGAGGAAGAAGTCCAAGCTTTAATTCAAGTTTGTACCTTTCTAGCCACCCTTCAAAGTCTGGCCTATGTACATTCCTACTGACTTTACTACTACAGTGCGGTCACAATTTAACAAAATGGATTGTTCGTGAGCTGGTTCCCTTGCCACGTTATTCAGCAGGTAGGATCATACTTGCCGGAGATGCGGTAAGTTCAGTAGATATTGTCGCGATATATCTCATGGTTATCTCATGGGTTTTCATAGGCTCATGCAATGAGCCCACATCAAGGCATGGGTGCGGGTCAAGCCATCGAGGTTAGCCAACTCAGACGCATATTAGTTCCCCTCTCAGAATTCTTTATGTTCGCAGGATGCGTACATTATTTCGAGTCTTATTGCTGACGGCCGGTGTACAAGTGCCACGATACCAAGGATCGCAGAGATTTACGACGCAGTTCGTCGTCCCGTTGGTAATGCAGCGGTACAAAAGTCCGGATTATGTGGAATTCTTTGCCAGCTTCTCGGCCCCGGGTTCGAAGACGTCAAAGAAGGTGACGCAAACGTACCTGTGGAGAAATTGTTGGCCGTCTTCCAAGAATTCAGGCTGGAGCTGGAATGGGTCTGGAAAGAATCAGCAGAAGTGGAAAGATTGCGGGCCTTGGAAATGTTACGAAGCGAAGAATAGGTCCGCAAGTCATTTATCATTTTCGTAAAAAACTTCCCTTCTGAATTCGTCACAGAGCAACATATGGCAGGAACTTAATGCTATCTCGAATCTGTGTATAAGGAGAAAAATGTGATCTTCTATTAGCAATGTTCTGCGTCTTCACCTCGCCTAGCAATTTTTAGAAACGCCAATGAGCCTTGAGCTATGGATGTTCTCAGGCATCATCTCAGAAGCTGGCCGACGTCGGTCCGTGCCAGTCACATGGTGAATTAACACCATCTCATGACCAGAACTCATTGCAGGATATTGCAGGCCCCAACGTCAAGTCAAGAAGTCGAAGGACTGTCCATTGCATAAATATAAAATGGATACCTTTTGCTGAAATCCAAGCAATACCTCCAGTTCGAATTGCTGAATCCATCGATATCTTGGATGTTTTTTTCATCAGTGTTTGTACTTGCTGGCGTCTTACAGAGTGCGGTGGCAATTTCACCGACTGGTCTCCCTAATGCATCTCCATCGATTTCCGTAAAGGTTTCGCAACCACAAATCACAGCTCCGCCGACATCTGCTGCAGCTTCAAGCTTCCCGTCACCAAGCATAATACCCAATACGAATGGTGGCGTCAATTTTCCTCCAATTGGTTCTGTCCCGAAGGACTTTTCCCCGGCAGGACTCCAACGTCTCTGGGATATTGTAAATGTTTTAGTGAACCTAGGGATATCCTAGAAACTAACGATTAGTGCGTAGGTTGGTCCAGTACAACCTCCACCTTTCACAACCACGAGAGTCCCTAAGACCCCGGTTTCCTTGCCTTCTGCACCGCCTGCTTTATATCCTTCATGGTTCTCACCGGTTCCTGCAGATATTCTTCCTGATATCAAATTACCGAAAGGCTTTTTATTCGGAGTTGCGACAGCTGCGTATCAAGTGGAAGGTGCAGTCAAGAACGAAGGAAAAGGTCCTACTATGTGGGATTGGAATAGTCGTCAGCCCAATGGTGTTGCCGACAACACCACAGGTATGCATGGACGTCAAAGTACTTCGCCTCGTTTGAAATCTAAGCGATGCGTATCTTTAGGTGACGTCATCGACTTGCAGTATTTCTTGTACAAAGAGGACATTGCACGGGTAGCTGCTCTTGGTGTCAATGCCCACTCTCTTTCGTAAGTTTTTTCCTTTACTTTCTTCTGTACTCATTCTGAACAACCTTTTATGTGCATGGAAAAATAGGATCTCTTGGGCAAGGATATTCCCTTTTGGGACCGCCGACTCTCCCGTCAACCAAGCGGGGCTTAATCACTATGCTGATCGTCTGTCATCTCGAAGCCTTCTGTAACATACTTCTGTTACTCATCGTTATTGCCTGTATAGTACTCGATTATCATCTTTCTTCGGGAGTGGCCCCGGTTGTAACTCTTTGTGAGCAATTCATGCATCATCTTTTCCGCCCTAATTTCATCAATATCATTACAGTCCATTGGGATGTCCCTCTTGCATTACAAGCGTACTATGGTGGTTTTGCATCCCCTAAAATTGTTGATGATTTCGTCAAGTAAGCACCATTTCCATAATTGTAAAATGAATGTGTTCAGAGCCAACGCTAATCCATTGGCGAAGCTACGCAAAAACTGTCTTCAAAGCTTACAATGGCAAAGTTAAAACTTGGTACACTTTCAACGAACCCCGTGTATATTGCGGCCAGATTGCCAGCTATCCTTTCAGTACGTATATGTACACTAACCAGTGTTGAAAATTTTGGACTAATTTC
>Ga0247779_1000375_pt1 | contig 30331 bp, 29 predicted proteins | sample UWRJL221509R5_FD_179925 | JGI IMG/M metagenome (GOLD analysis project Ga0247779, IMG submission 179925) | Plant litter microbial communities from Arlington Agricultural Research Station in Wisconsin, United States - UWRJ-L221-509R-5 | ecosystem: Environmental > Terrestrial > Plant litter >...
AGCGCGCCGGCGAGCTGAAGTTCTGGAGCGGCGAGCTCTACGCCGACCTGCCGCGCGCCGACCTGCGCGAGCTGCGCCGCCACGTCGACCTGCCCTTCGAGCTGAGCGAAGGCGACGGCGCGCTGCGCGCCTGGATCACCGTCGACAAGGGCCGGCCCACCAGCGCTACCGTCGACATGGGCCTGCGCGCCGTCAAGCTGCGCCTGACCGAGCGCCAGCCGCCGCTGGACCTGAGCCGCATCGAGGGCCGCCTGCAGTTGAGCCGCGACTCGCACGGCCTGAACCTGAAGGCCACGCAGCTCGGCTTCGTCAGCGGCAGCGACGAAGACGGCAAGGAAGGCGTCAGCTGGCCGCGCTCGAACTGGGACGTGTCGCTGAAGCTGCCGCCGCACTCCGGCGCCAGCCTCGCCGACATCGACATCGGCACCGCCCAGGGCGGCACGCTCGATGCGGAGCGCCTGGACCTGGCGCTGATGGCGCAGATCGCCGGCCGGCTGCCGCTCGGCGATGCGCCGCATGCGCTGCTGGCCGAACTGGCGCCGCGCGGCGTGCTCAGCGGCCTGGCCGCGAGCTGGGACGGCGCCTTGGAGGCGCCCAGCCACTACCGCGTGAAGGCCAGGCTCGACAAGCTGGAACTCGATGCGGGCACCCCGGCCGGACAGCACCACAGCGGCCGGCCCGGCCTGGCCGGCGCCGGCGTCCAGCTGGAGGCCACCGAGAAAGGCGGCCGGGCGGACCTGACGATGGCCGAGGGCCGGCTCGATTTCCCCGGCCTGTTCGAGGAGCCGGTGCTGCCGGTGACGCAAGCCGCCGCCCGGCTCGAATGGCAGATCGCCGACAAGCCGCGCGCCTACAGCCTCAAGGTCTCCGATCTGAAGATCGAGACGCCCGACCTGCACGGCAGCTTCGACGCCAGCTGGCACAGCGGCTCCGGCCGCGGCACGGCCACGGCGCTGCTGCCCGGCCAGCTGGAACTGAACGGCAAGATCGCCCGCATCGACGCCGTGCGGGTGCAGCGCTACCTGCCGCTGCTGCTGGGCGAGCACGCGCGCGGCTATGTGAGGGACGCGGTCCGCGGCGGCGAGGCGCGCGACATCAATGTCAAGGTGCGCGGCGACCTGGCCGAGTTCCCTTTCGACGGTGGCCGCCCCGGCCAGTTCCGCATCGCCAGCCAGGTGCGCGACGTGAACCTGGCCTACGTGCCGCCGGCCACGCCCGATGCGCCGCTCGCCTGGCCGGCGCTGGAGCACATCGACGCCACGCTGGTCTTCGACCGCGGCAGCATGCAGATCAGCGGCGGCCGCGCCAGCGTGCTGGGCTATGGCCTCAGCGGCGTCAGCGGCGGCATCAAGGACCTGGCGCACCAGCGCGTACTGGAGATCGATGGCAGCGGCCAGGGCCCGCTGCCGGCGCTCTTGCAGTTCATGCGCGCCTCGCCGGTGGACGAGTGGACCAGCCATGCGCTGACGCAGGCCACCGCCAACGGCAATGCCGGGCTGAAGCTGTCGCTGCAGCTGCCGCTGACCGACATCGCCCATAGCAGCGTCAAGGGCAGCGTCCAACTGCCCGGCAACGACCTGCGGTTGCGCGCCGACGTGCCGCTGCTGGAGGCCACGCGCGGCGTGGTCGAGTTCGAGCGCGGCGGCCTGCACGTGCGCGGCGGCCAGGCGCGGGCGCTGGGCGGCGACCTGCAGTTCGAGGGCGGCACGCAGCGCGACGGCAGCCTGCGCTTCACCGGCACCGGCGTGGCCAGCGCCGAAGCACTGCGCCGCGCGAAGGAGCTGCCGGTGGCGCCGCAGCTCGCGGCCGTGGCGAGCGGCCAGGCGGCCTACAAGCTGCAGCTGGGTTTCGCGGCCAACCACGGCCGGCCCGAGGTCATCGTCACCAGCCCGCTGACGGGCCTTGCGCTGGACCTGCCGGCGCCGCTGCGCAAGGAGGCCGACGCCAGCTTGCCGCTGCGCGTGCAGATCACGCCGAATGCGACCGGCACGCGCGACGAGCTGCGTGTCGAGCTCGGCAGCCTGGTGCAGCTGCAATACCTGCGCGACACCTCGGGCGAGGGCGATCCGCGCGTGCTGCGCGGCGCGCTGGCGCTGCAGGAACGCCTGCCGCCGCTGCCCGAGGCGGGCGTGCAGATGCAGGCCACCCTGGGCAAGGTCAACCTCGACGCCTGGCAGGCGGCGGCGCAGCGCCTGGCCGGCGGCACGGTCGCAGCGACAGGGCCGGTGTCGAGCGGCATCGACCCCGCCGCCGCCAGCTACCTGCCCAGCCAGATCGGCCTGCGCGCGCAGAGCCTGCAGTTCTCGGGCCGCGAGATCGCGAACGTGGTGGCTGGCATCACCCGCGCCAGCGACGGCAGCAATGCCTTGCGCGCCAATATCGACGCCGACCAGCTCAGCGGCTTCGTCGAACTGCGCCCGGCGCGCGGCGCCGAGACCGCGCCGCGGATCATCGCGCGGCTGGCGCGGCTCTCGCTGCCCAAGCAGGAGGCCGACTCGGTCTCGCAGATGCTGGACAACAGCGGCAACAACAGCAGCAGCACACCGCCGGCGCTGGACGTCGTCGTCGACGCCTTCGAGTTGCGCGGCAAGCAGCTCGGCCGGCTGGAGGTGGAGGCCCGTGCCAGCGAGGGCCGCGACTGGCACCTGTCCAAGCTGCGCCTGGTGCATCCGCAGGCGGTGCTGAACGCCACCGGCGAGTGGCTGAAGGCCGAAGCCCCCGGCGGCCAGCGCCGCACGCAGCTCGACTGGCGGCTGGAAGTCGCCAACGCCGGCACCCTGCTGGAAGACCTCGGCCAGGGCCAGGTGCTGCGCGGCGGCAAGGGCGTGCTGGCCGGGCGCATCGGCTGGCTGGGCTCGCCGTTGTCTCCCGATTTCCCGAGCCTGGCCGGCGAGCTGCGCGTGTCGCTGGACGCCGGGCAGTTCCTGAAGGTGGAGCCCGGCGTCGGCCGGCTGCTGGGCGTGCTGAGCCTGCAGTCGCTGCCGCGGCGGCTGCTGTTCGACTTCCGCGACATCTTCTCCGAAGGTTTCGCCTTCGACGACGTCAGCGGCGACGTGACGATCGCCCAGGGCCTGGCGAGCAGCGAAAACCTGAAGATCCGCGCGGTCCAGGCCGCCGTGCTGCTCGACGGCAGCGCCGATCTGGCGCGCGAGACGCAAAATCTGCGGGTGCTGGTGGTGCCCGAGATCAATGCCGGCGGCGCCTCGCTCGCCTACGCGCTGATCAACCCGGCCATCGGCCTCGGCACCTTCCTTGCCCAGTTGGTGCTGAACAAGCCGATGGCCGCCGCCGGCACGCGCGAGTTCCACATCACCGGCCGCTGGGACGACCCCAAGGTCGAGCAGGTCGAGCACAAGCCCGAGGCCTCGACCACGGCCCAGGACGCAAGCGAGAAGAAAGGGACCCCGCCATGACCAAGATCGCCGCCATCCAGATGGTTTCGAGCCCCGACATCGAGCGCAACCTGGCCCGCGCCCGGCACTGGCTCGGCGAGGCCCGCGCGCAGGGCGCCGAGCTGGCCGCGCTGCCCGAGTACTTCTGCCTGATGGGCCGCGCCGACACCGACAAGCTCGCCGCGGCCGAGGCGCCCGGCGACGGCCCGATCCAGCGCATGCTGGCCGAGTCCGCCCGCGAGCTGGGCCTGTGGATCATCGGCGGCACCCTGCCGATCCGCGATGGAACGGGTGAGAAGGTGCGCAACAGCTGCTGTGTGTTCGCGCCGGACGGCAGCCTGGCCGCGCGCTACGACAAGATCCACCTGTTCCGCTACGACAACGGCCGCGAGCACTACGACGAGGGCCGCGTGCTGGAGGCCGGCAGCGAACCCGTCACCGTGCAGGCGGGCGCCGTCCGCGTGGCCTTGAGCGTCTGCTACGACCTGCGCTTCCCCGAGCTGTACCGCGCCGGCCCGCCCTGCGAGCTGCTGAGCGTGCCGGCCGCCTTCACCTACACGACCGGCAAGGCCCACTGGGAGCTGCTGCTGCGCGCCCGCGCGGTCGAGAACCAGGCCTACGTGATCGCACCGGCGCAGGGCGGCCAGCACGAGAACGGCCGCCGCACCTGGGGCCACACGATGATCGTCGACCCCTGGGGCGAGGTGCTCGGCTGCCTGCCGGAAGGCGAGGGCCTGGTGACGGCGACGCTCGATCCGGCGCGGCTGGCGCAGGTGCGCGAGCAGCTGCCCGCGCTGCAGCACCGCAAGCTCTGAAGCCTAGCCCCGCCGCCGCGTCGCGCCGCCCACGATCGCCAGGCCGCCGGCCAGCAGCGCCCAGCTGCCGGGCTCCGGCACGGCGCTGACCGAGACGTTGTCGATCGCCACGTCGAAGTCGATCGCCGAGTACGCATAGCCCGGCACGAAACTGGTGAACGCGATCTGGTCCACGCCCTTGAGCACCTGCGCGAAGCTGACGCCCGCGGGCAGCACCGGCTCGCCGAACTCGTTCTCCGCGCCGTTGCCGTGCCAGCCGCCGGTGGGCGTCAGTGCCTGGGTGTCGGCGATGGTGGCCTGCAGGTGCTGCCAGCCCTGGGCGATGCCGAGCTTGCCCAGGTCGATCCAGACCGAGGCATAGGGCATGCCGTCCGCGGCGGTGTCGTAGTCGCGCAGCTCCAGCACCAGGTGGCGGTCGGGATCGAAGCCGGGGTCCGAGTCGGTCAGCGACATCGACAGCACGTTGATGTCCAGGCCGAAGCTCACCGACTTCGTCTGGGTGAAGTCGCCGATGAAGTCCGGATTCGTGCTGTTGACGTAGGTGATCGCGAAAGTCTCGAACTGCGTCCGGTAGGCCGGCGCGGCATTGCCCAGCGTGGTGTCGATGTTCGAGTAGATGCCGTCCCAATGGCCTTCCCAGCCCTGCGTGCCGGACGAGAAATCGACCGTGGCGTTGTGGTCCGCGGCACCGGCGTGGGAGGTCGCCAGCAGCGGGGCAAGGAGGGCGGCGAGGCGCAGCGCGTTGTTAAGGGTTCTCATGGGGCTCCGTGTGGAAATGAACGCAGGCGCCGATGCTAGATTTCGCCCCGATATAAATCTTGATCGTTTCCGGACCAACGAGCGGAATCAACGCGCTGAATGATTGAACTGGATGACATGGGCGTGCCCCGGCTGAAGCAGGGCGGGCCGCTGAAACTGGCGCCCAAGGAGCGCGCCGTGCTGGCCCAGTTGCTGCGCCGGCCCGACGGCGTCGTCAGCAAGGCCGCCTTCGCCCAGGAGGCCTGGCAGGGCGAGGAGATGACCGACGAGAGCCTGGCCCGCAGCGTCAGCCGCCTGCGGCGCGTGCTGAAGCCGCTGGGCGCGACGCTGGAGGCGCACTACGGCCTCGGCTACCGCCTGGTGCTTCAGGAGACTCCGACGCCGCGCCCGCAGGACCTGGAGACCCTGGCCCATGCGCGCCAGCTGCTGGTGCAACGCACGCCGGCGGCGGTGACGCGCTGCATCGAGCTGGCGCGCGGGCTCTGCGCCGGTTCGGCCGGCCTGCTGGAGGCCCGCATCGTGCTGGTCGAGGCGCTGGTGGTGGCCATCCTCTGGGGGTCAGTTGCCCACGGCCGCTGGCGTGGCCGAGGGCATGGCCATGCTGGAGGATTTCGGCGAGGGCCGCAGGGACTTTCCCGGCTTTCACGCGGCGCGGGCCTCGCTGCTGGACCTGGCCTGGCGCTTCGACGAGGCGGACAAGCACTTCACGCTCGCGCTGCGTAGCGAAGAGCGCGTCGACACGCTGATGGCCTACAGCCGCCACCTGCTCTGCATGGACCGCTGCGCCGAAGCGGTGGACGTGCTGCGCCGCGTGCGCCAGCTCGCGCCGCATCTGCTGCATGCGCGCATGAACCTCACCCGGGCGCTGGTCCAGGGCGGCGCCGGCAACGAGGCCGTGACCGAGGTGCGCGCCGCGCAGGCGGACCATCCCGGCACGCCGGTGCTGCAGGCCTTCGCGCTGGCGATCGAAGCGATGGTCGCGCCGCGCAAGGAACTGGAGACGGCGGCGCAGCGCATGACCGATGGCGCGGACGCCCAACCCTTCGCCTGGTCGGTGCTGGCCTTCGTGCGTTCGCGGCTGGGCCTGCGGGAAGCGACGCTGGACATCGTGGACGCCATGCTGCTGTGCTCGGCGACCGACGCCGGCGAGCGCTCGCTCTACGCCGCGCCGCTGGCCGCCATCGGGGAAACCGCTCGCGCGCTGGCGCTGCTGGAAGCGGCGGCCGACGAGGCTTGCGGCATCCTCGGCCTGGTCTTGCGCGATCCCGCGCATGCGCACTGGCTGCCCGCCGACCCGGCGGGCCAGCGCCTGCTCAAGCGCGTGTTCGGCTAGAACCGCAGGCTCATCAGGTCGCGCATCGCCGCGATGATGTTCTCGCGCACCGCGCCCTCGTTGGCCAGGCGCAGCCGTTCGGGCATCGAGACGACGGCCTCGCCCAGTTCGGTCTTGTGGGCGGTGCGCAGCGCGCGCTCGTACAGCACGGCGCCGGAGCTGCGGTCCACCAAGGTGTAGTTGATCGTCACCGTCACCGTGGTGTCGGCCGCCACCAGTGGCTGCACCTGGCTCAGGATCTGCGTGCGCAGCTGGTATTGCGCAGGCGCCTGCGGCGAGGCCGGCAGCATGCCCAGGCCGCGCAGCGAGTCCTCCAGCGCATGCTCCAGGGTCAGCGCGCCGACCTTGGAACCCCACCACTGGCTGGTCGTCTCGCCGCCCTTGACGCGGTCCAGGTCGACGTTGTTCTTCAGCGCATCGGGCACCCAGGTGCGCAGCTGCAAGGTGTCGGCCGGCGTCAGGCCCATCGTCAGCGACTGGGTCGGCGAGCCGCAACCGGCCAGCATTGCGGCGGCTGTGGCGACGGAGACGGAGACGGCGAGGCGAACTGCTGCTGATGGCATAGGGCGCTAAGTTACCCCATCGCGGAGCGGTGCAGTGGCGCGAACTGCGCGCGGTTTCCGGGCCTGCTCAGGCGATGCGGCCGTCCTGCAGCAGCAGTTGCTGCTCGCCGAAGCGGGTCAGGTCGTCCGGGTCGTGCGTGATCATCAGCATCGGGATGCCGATGCGCGCCAGCAGCGCGTCGAGCTCGTCGCGCATCCGCGTGCGCAGCGCGGGATCGAGCGCGGAGAACGGTTCGTCCAGCAACAGCGCGCGCGGCTCGTTGACCAGCGCGCGCGCCAGCGCCGTGCGCTGGCGCTGGCCGCCGGAGAGCTGGTGCGGACGCTGGCCGGCCACGGCCTCCAGCTCGAAGGCCTGCAGCCAGCGGTCCACCGCCTCGGCGGCATGGCGGCGCGAGGGGTTGAGCCAGCCGCGTCGCAGGCCGAATCCGACGTTCTGCCGCACGTTCAGGTGCGGGAACAGCGCGTAGTCCTGGAACAGGTAGCCCAGGCCGCGTCCACGGGCCGGCACGTCGATGCGGGCGGTGCTGTCGAACAGCGCCTGGCCACCGCAGCGGATCGTGCCTTCGTCGGGCTTCAGCAGCCCGGCGATCGCCTGCAGGGTCAGGCTCTTGCCGGCGCCGGACGGCCCGTAGATCACCGTGCGCCGCGCCTCGGTGCAGAAGCGGATGGCCAGCTCGAAGCTGCGGCCGCCGTCGCCGGTGAACTGCTTCTTGAAATCGATGTCGAAGCTCATGGCCGGCTCATTTACGGGTGCTCCCACCGACGAGCCGGCTCGCCAACACCAGCACCAGCACGCAGGTGATGGAAACGATCAGCACCAGCGCGTTGGCCTCGTCGTCCTGCCCAGCCTGCACGGCCTCGTAGATCGCGATCGACAAGGTCTGCGTGCGGCCGGGAATGCTGCCGGCCACCATCAGCGTCGCGCCGAATTCGCCCAGCGCGCGGGCGAAGGCCAGCAGCACGCCGGCCAGCACGCCGCGCCAGGCCAGCGGCAGGGTGACGCGGAAGAACAGCGCCGCCTCGCCCAGCCCCAGCACGCGGCCGGCGTTCTCCAGCTGCGGCTCCACGCCCTCGAAAGCCGTGCGGGCCGACTTCATCACCAGCGGGAAGGCGACGATGGTGGCGGCGACGACCGCGCCCTGCCAGGTAAAGATCAGCTGGATGCCGAAGTGCTCATTGAGCCAGGCGCCGAGCCAGCCGCGCTTGCCGACGACGACCAGCAGGTAGTAGCCCAGCACCGTCGGCGGCAGCACCATCGGCAAGGTCAGCAGCGAGTCGAGCAGCTCGCGGCCCGGGAAGCGCCTGCGCGCCAGCAGCAAGCCGACGGCCGTGCCCAGCACCAAGTTCAGCCCGGTGGCCCAGCCCGCGACCTTCAGTGACAGCAGCAGCGGGATCCAGGCCTCAGACATCAGGGCTTTTGGAAGCCGTATTTTGCGAGCACGGCTTGACCGGGCGCCGACAGCAGGAAGGCGATGAACTGCTTGCCGCCTTCGGCGTTCGGGCCGGTGCCGATCACGGCGACCGGATAGCTGATCGGCGTCTCGGTGGGCACGACGGCGGCGACCTTGACCTTGTCCTTCTGGATCGCCGCGTCGGTGGCGTAGACGAAGCCGGCCTCGGCCTCGCCGCGGGCCACGTAGTCGAGCGCCTGGCGCACGTTGGTCGCGTAGACGGCCTTGGGCTCGACGGTGCCCCAGAGCTTGGCGGCCTCCAGCGCGCTCTTGGCATAACGGCCGGCGGGCACGCCCTCGGGCTTGCCGATGGCGACACGCTTGACCTCGGGCTTGCCCAGGTCGGCCAACGTGGCCACCGGCGCCGTGCCGTCCACCGGCGCGATCAGCACCAGCGCGTTGTTGACGAAATTGCGGCGGCTGCCGGCGGCCAGCAGCTTCTGGGCCTCGGCCTTGTCCATCGTCTCCTGGTCGGCCGAGGCGAACACGTCGACCGGCGCGCCCTTGGCGATCTGGGCCAGCAGCGCATCCGAGGCGGCGAAGTTCAGCAGCACCTTGGTGCCGGGATGCTGGGCCTCGAACTGCGGGGCCAGTTCCTTGAAGGCATTGGTGAGGCTGGCGGCGGCCGAGACGGTCAGGTCAGCGGCGTGCGCGGCCAGACCAGACAGTGTCAGCACGGAAAGGGCAAGCAGACGGGCAGTCTTGGAGGCCATGGTCGTTGTCGGTTCCAGGAAGTGCGCAATATATCCCAGGATACGACGAACCCACCCTCCGTCAGGGCGCGGCCAGCAGCTTCAGCAGCTTGCGGATATCCGGCGCGCAGGCCTTCAGCGCTTGCGTCTCGATGCCGCGGTAGAGCTCGATCAGCCGGCGGCCGGCCTCGGTCAGCTCGCTGCCGCCACCGCGCTGACCGCCGGTCGCCGAGGCCACGGCCGGCTCGGCGAGCGAGCGGTTCAGCTCGTCGATCAGCAGCCAGGCGCGCCGGTAGGACATGTCCAGCGACTTGGCCGCCGCGGTGATCGAGCCCTGCTCGGCCAGAGCCTCCAGCAGCTGGATCTTGCCGGGGCCGACGGCGATCTGCTCGCCGATGTTGACGCGCATCCGCAGCTTCAGCGCGGGCTTCGGTGTTGTGCTTTTCTGGGTGGCCATGGCGGTGCTCCTGCGCGCAGGGTAGCGCATCGCCGTGGGTCATCCATCGCTGTATTCCTATGTATATTACGATCGGCCATCAGAGGAGATCCACGCCATGCTCAGTCCACCGTTCTCCAAACGCAGCATCGGCCTGGCCGCACCCTGCTGCGAGACGCAGGAGACGCCGCCCGCTGCCGAGGACGCGTCGCCGCACCAGCGGACCCGGCTGGCCCAGCTCGACCCGCACCTGCACTGCTCGGTGATCGGCACCTGCCTGGGCTCGGCCGAGCTGCGCCGGCTGATGGCGCGCTTCATCGACGTGGCGGGCCTGGGCGAGCTGGACGTCCACCACGAGGCGGTGCGCCTGGCGTCGCGCCATGCGGACGTGGGCAAGGCGCTGCATAAGGCGATGGACTTGCGCTATGCCGCCGCGCTGCGCCGCTTCGCCGCGGCGGCCGATGAAGTACAGATCGGCGCCGCCTGGGACGAGGCGCGCCAGCAGGGCGAGATCCCCGGCGCCTACTGGGCGCTGCTGACTCACCGCCATTGCACGCCGGCGCTGCGCCAGCGCGCCTTCGGCGAGGTGCACATGCTGTCGCACCTGGTGGGCGCGGCCAACCGCGCGGACCTGCGCCGTCTGGTGGCGCTGGAGCGCGAGAACGGCGAGCTGGCGGAGCGGCTGGAGCGCGAGCAGCAGCGGCGCCAGGATCTGGTCGACGAGCGCGAGGCGCTGGCCGCCAGGATGCAGCAGCAAGCGATAGCACTGGCCCACCGCACGGTAGCGGAGGCGGCACCGGTGGTCGACACGCTGCAAAGCCAGACGCTGATCGGCCTGCACACGCAGCGCCGCGAGCAGGCCGAGCATGCCGCGGCCCAGGCACGTGCGGCGCTGGAGCAGGCGCTGCAGGAGGTGGAGCACCTGCGCCGGCAATCGCGGCGGCTCGGCCGCGAGCTGGCCGCGGCCGAGACGCAGCTGCGCGCGACCAGCGAGCCCACGCCGCAGCCGCTGCCGGCGGACCGCCGCGCGCTGCTCTACGTGGGCGGACGGCCGAGCACGATCCCGGCGATACGCGCGCTGGTCGAGCGCCAGGGCGGCGAGTTCCTGCACCACGACGGCGGCCTGGAAACCCGCAAGGGCCTGCTGGCCGCGCTGGTGCAGAAGGCGCAATGGGTGCTGTTCCCGGTCGACTGCATCGACCACGATTCGGCGCTGAACCTGAAGCGCCTGGCCGAGCGCCAGGGCATCCCGTTCAGCGCGCTGCGCAGCGCCAGCGTGGCGAGCTTCGCCGCGGCGCTGGCCGCGCCCGACGGGGGCGCGGAGGACGGCGACGACGACTCAGCCGCGCCGCCGTTTTGCCTTCGCCACGCCTAGCAGCACCAGGCCCGCGGCCATCAGCGCCCAGTGCGCGGGTTCCGGCACCGGCGCCGCGGCGGCGCTCAGCACCTCGAGGCTGACGAGGTTGGAGACCCAGCGCCCGGCCTTCACATCGCCCGGCACCACCAGCCGCGCGAAGCCGTTGGCGCCCAGCGACTGGCCGTCCGCCGAGTAGGCGATCATCACCGGCTCGTTGCCGAAGTCGCGGCTGAGCTCGCCAAGCGAGAACGCCGCCTTGTAGCCATCGCTGCCGGTGGCGACGACGTACTTGTTCAGCACGTCGTTCTTGACCGCCGGATCCAGAGACAGGCCCACCGTCGTGTTCAGGAAATCCCAGAAGCTGACGCCGGTGTAGCTGACGCCGCCGACCGTCTCGGTGACCGGCGTCAAGCTCTGCAGGGCCGTCAGGTTGAAGCTGCCCGCCGACTTCACCGCGCCGCTGACGGCAAAGCTCGTCGACACGCCGCCGCCGATGCCGCTGGCGGTCGAGCCGGAGGCGCGCACATCCAGGCTCACGAGGTTGGACACGTAGCGCCCGCCCTTGACGTCACCAGGCGCGGTGACGCGCGCGACGCCGTCGGCGGTGAGCGGCTGCGAGACGCCGTTGATCGTTTCGGCGCCGGCGACCAGGTCGGGCCGGTTGCCGAAGTTCGGGTTCAGCTCGCCCAGCGAGAAAACGGTGCGGTAGCCATCGCTGCCGGTGGCCAGCACGAAGCGGTTCAGCACGTCGTTCTTGTTGCTGCCCAGCACCGGGCTGGACGCGTTCACCACGTTTCACAGGGTCGCGCCGGTGTAGGTGTGCGTCTGCGGCGTCGAGCCGGACAGGAAGCTGACGGTCTGCGTCGTCGTCGAGATCGCGGCCAGCGCGGCAGCGTCGTTGGTCTTAGGCAGCTGGACCGCACCGCTGACGGTGAAGCTGGTGCTCGGCGCGGCGCCGGCGGTGTTCAAGGCGGCCAGGCCCAGCAGCAAGGCGCCGAATACACGTCGCGGGATCGGGGGGCTCATCATCATTGTCTGGTCTCCTTCGTTATAGCTTGCGGAATATAACGATGGGAGCGACATCGCGCGATGTCGGCTGTGGTCGACGACCGACACCGCACCGATTGCGACAGCACGATGACACCCGGCATCCGCCGTTCTGCCCACTGCGCAGGATTCCACGGATCACAGGGATGTCACGAGGTCAGCCTATGGTCAGGTATCGCGTTTTTCACCCCCAATCGACACAAGGACCATGGACATGACGACCTCCTTCCTCCGCGCCTGCGGTGCGCTCTGCCTGGCTACGGCCGCCCTCGGCGCGCAGGCCGCTTCGTATGACACCAACCTGATCGTCAACGGCGGCGCCGAGCAGGGCTTCGCCGGCTGGACCGCCTACGACGGCTTCGCCGCCTTCAGCTCGGTCGACTACGGCTCGAACTGGGTGCTGCCGACGCAGCCGGGCCCGGTGGACCGCGGCGGCAAGCTGTTCGTCGGCGGCAGCGGCGTCGCGACGGCGCTGGGCTACCAGATCCTCGACCTGAGCGGCAACGCCAGCGCCATCGCCACCGGCCAGGTCTCCTACGACCTCAGCGGCTTCCTCGGCGGCTGGAGCAACCAGGACGACAACGCCGTGTTCTTCGTCAACTTCATGGACGCGTCCAGCAACTCGCTCGGCACCGCCCAGCTCGGCCCGGTGACCCCGGCCGACCGCAACAACGCCACCGGCCTGCTGTTCCGCGAGACCACCGGCCTGCTGCCCGCCGGCACGACGCAGGTGCGCTTCGACCTGGTGATGACCCGCCTGAACAGCAACGACAACGACGGCTACGCCGACAACCTGAGCTTCGCGATCTCGGCCGTGCCGGAACCCGAAACGATGGCGCTGATGGCCGCCGGCCTGGGCCTCGTCGGCTTCGCCGCGCGTCGTCGCCAACAGAAGAACGGCTGAACGAGGAGCATCGAGATGAAGACCTTCACCATCGCCCTCGCCCTGGCCGCCGCCGCCCCGTTCGCTTCCGCCACGGTGCTGAACTTCGATGACCTGAGCAGCAACGCCGACCCGGTGCCCGCGCACTACGGCGGCCTGGACTGGTCGTCCTCCGGCTGGCTGTCCTTCGACGGCAGCGACAGCAGCTATCCCTACACGCCGCACTCCGGCGCCAACGTCGCCACGCTCGGCTGGGACGGCAGCGACGCGCTGAGCCTGGTCCGCTTCGGCCAGGCCGCCACCTTCGACGGCGCCTGGTTCTCCGGCTATGCCGAGGGCGACGTCACCTTCCAGCTGTTCTACCAGGGCCAGCTCGTCGGCACCTCGGCGACGCTCGATCCCAGCGCCACGCCGACCTTCCTGTCCAGCGGCTACGCCGGCCTGGTCGACGCCGTCGGCATCAAGAGCAGCGGCCACGCGTTCTACGTGATGGACGACTTCAGCTTCACCGCCGCCGTGCCCGAGCCCAGCGTCACGCTGCTGATGCTCGCCGGCCTCGGCGCCACCGGCCTCAATGCGGCACGCCGCCGCCGCGCCCAAGGAGATGCAGCATGAGCAACGAGAACAACACCACTGACACCGCCCGCCGCGGCTTCCTGCGCAGCGTCGCCACCGGCGCCGGCGCCACCGCCGCGCTCGCCAGCTTCCCGCCGGCCATCGCCCGCGCGCTGGCCATCGAGGCGAACAACCGCACCGGCACGATCCAGGACATCGAGCACATCGTGATCCTGACGCAGGAGAACCGCTCGTTCGACCACTACTTCGGCACGCTCAACGGCGTGCGCGGCTACGGCGACCGCTTCCCGATCCCGGTGCCCGACGCCAACGGCATCACGCGCCGCACGGTGTTCGTGCAGCCGAACCCGCAGGCGCTGCCGGTGCCCGGCCTGCCGAGCAACGGCCCGGTCGCGATCGCGCCGTTCCCGCTGAACACGACGCAGACCTTCGCCCACATGCGCGTCAGCGGCACGCCGCACAGCTGGACCGACGCCCAGGCCGCCTGGGACGAAGGCCGGATGAACAACTGGACCAAGGCCAAGCAGAACCATTCGCTGGGCTACTTCACCCAGGCGGACATCCCCTTCCAGTACGCGCTGGCGAACGCCTTCACGCTGTGCGACGCGTATCACTGCGCGACGCAGACCGGCACGAACACGAACCGCCTGTTCATCTGGACCGGCTCGAACGACCCGCTGGGCCAGGCCGGCGGCCCGTCCACCGACAACAGCCACGACTCGTTCAACGCGAACACGGCCACCGACTACACCTGGATGACCTACCCCGAGCGCCTGCAGAACGCGGGCATCAGCTGGCAGGTCTACCAGAACATGGCCGACAACTTCACCGACAACCCGCTTGCCGGCTTCCGCAAGTTCCGCGACGGTTTCTACAACCGCGCCGGCTACTCGGCCGCGCTGAAGGCCCGCGGCATCACGACGCGCGACCTCGACCTGCTGCGCCAGGACGTGGTCAACGGCACCTTGCCCGCGGTGTCCTGGATCGTCGCCACCGCCGAGGGCTCGGAGCACCCGGGGCCGTCCAGCCCCGCCCAGGGCGCGGACTACACGTCCAAGGTGCTGGAAGCGCTGACGGCCAATCCGGACGTGTTCAGCAAGACCGTGCTGTTCATCAACTTCGACGAGAACGACGGCTTCTTCGACCACATGCCGCCGCCGGCCACGCCGTCCTACACCAGCTGGAACGCGAATCCCGCGCAGGCGCAGCTGGCCGGCGCATCCACCGTGTCGACCGTGGGCGAGTACCACGAGAGCCAGGCCGGCGCGAACCCGACGGCCCAGTATCTGCACCGCCCCTACGGCATGGGCCCGCGCGTGCCGATGTACGTGGTCTCGCCGTGGAGCAAGGGCGGCTGGGTCAACTCGCAGGTGTTCGACCACACCTCGGTGCTGCGTTTCGTCGAGGCCCGTTTCGGCATCGCCGAGAGCAACATCACGCCGTGGCGCCGCGCCGTGTCGGGCGACCTGACCAGCACGTTCAACTTCGCCAACCCGAACGACAACGCCTTCTTCGCCCAGCTGCCGGCCACGCTGGCGCTGGCCAACCAGGCCCGCGCGCTGACGCAGACGACCACGCCGCCCACGCCCAGCAGCCTCGCGCTGCCCTCGCAGGCGGTCGGCGCCCGGCCCTCGCGCGCGCTGCCCTACGAGCTGCATGCGACCAGCCGCGTCGTGCCCAACCCTATGAGCCTGGCGGCGACGCAGGTCGAGCTGAGTTTCGCCAACACCGGCACGCAGGCCGCCGTGTTCCAGGTCTACAACCGCAAGGCGCTGACTGCGCTGCCGCGCCGCTACACGGTCGAGCCGGGCAAGACGCTGGCCGGCCTATGGACGCCGGAGACAACCGGCGCCTACGACCTGTGGGTGATCGGCCCGAACGGCTTCCACCGTCACTTCGCCGGCAACGCCCGCCGCGCGGCCTCGGCCGCCCAGCCGAATGCCGACGTGCAGCTGAGCTATGACAAGCAGACCGGCGACCTGGTCGTCAAGCTCGTCAACAGCGGCAGCGCGCCCTGCACCGTCAGCGTCAACGCCAACGCCTACTTCGACGCGAAGCCCAGCAGCTACACGGTGCTGGCCCGCGGCGAGCAGATGCTGCGCTTCCCGCTGACCACCAGCAGCCAGTGGTACGACTTCAGCGTCAAGGTGAACGGCCAGGCGGACTACCTGCGCCGCTTCGCCGGCCGCATGGAGAACGGCCAGCACGGCATCAGCGATCCCGCCATGGGCGGCGCGGCGGTGTCGACGCAGCTGGTGATCGGCTGATCCAGAGCGGGAGGAGGTGGTCGCGCGTCAGCGGCGCCAGCGGCAAGACCATCGCCTCCTGCGGATCGACCCAGGTGATTTCCTCGATCTCGGCGGCGGCCTGGATCGGGGTCTCGATCTGCAGATGAAAGACCTCGGCCACGGCCGTGCAGCCGGGCTCGTTCGCGGCCGGCGCCGAGAAGCGGCCTAGGTGGACGGGCACCGACGGGTCGACGAGCAGGCCCAGTTCCTCCGACAGCTCCCGGCATAGTGCGTCGGCGGCCGCCTCGGCAGGCTCCAGCTTTCCGCCGGCTTGCATGAATGCCGAGGTCCCGCGCTTCCTGACGAGCAGTGCCCGGCCGTCCGCGCGGGTGATCAGGGCGGCAGCGATGAAGATGGTTTCCAAGCGGGGCATATGGGATCTGGGCGGCCCGGCACTGTAGCCCCTTGCCAGGCGCACCTCAGTACCGGCGCGCGCCGTCCGCATAGTGCGCCGCCGTCCGGGTGCGAGCGCAGCAGGCGGTGCAGCGGCATCAGCCAGCGCCATTCTTCGGGCAGTGCGCCGGCCGCTTCCGCCGATCTGAGCGCGGGCAGCTCGCCCTCGATGGCCGCGGCGCGGAAGTGCTGCACGATCCGCCTGAAGATCATCGAGGCCCGCGGTCCCGGCCGAATCCGGGCGCCGCGCCGACAATCCAGCCCATGAGCTTCGAACAACCCGACACCTTCGACATGTCCACGCCCGCCGCCAAGCGCGAGGCCTACGCAATGCTGCGCGCGCAGACCGAGGCGCTGCTGCACGGCGAGCGCGACTGGCTGGCCAACTTGGCGCAATTCGCCGCGCTGGTCTACGGCACGGTGCCGGCGCTGAACTGGGCCGGCTTCTACATGGCGCGCGACAACGAGGAACTGGTGCTCGGCCCCTTCCAGGGCAAGGTGGCCTGCGTGCGCATCCCGTTCAGCCGCGGCGTCTGCGGCGCCTGCGCGACGAGCCGCGAGATCCAGTGCATCGAGGACGTGCACGCCTTCCCGGGCCACATCGCCTGCGACTCGGCGTCCCGCTCGGAGCTGGTCGTGCCGCTCGTCGTCGACGGCCGGCTGATCGCCGTCTTCGATCTCGACAGCCCGCAGCCGGCGCGCTTCGATGCCGACGACGCGCAGGGCATCGCCGATGCCGTTGCGGTGCTGCTCGCCGCGACCGACTGGGCCTGAGACGGAGTCCCGGGAAACCGACGAACGCCGAGCACCGGTCGCTCGCCTGTCAATCGCCAAGGAACCGCCGTCCGCGACCGACAGTTCCACGGAACTCCGTGCGCGAGGCTTGCAGCGGCTTGCGCTTAACATCCATCAGGGACGGGATGGGGCACCAAGTCCACAGAGCTGCTGAGTGCCACGCGTCAGTAGCAAGCTTGCGGTCCGGCGCATCGATGGAAGGAGCTTGCATGGATTCCAGAACCTATGCGGTAGGCCACTCACGCATCACCTTACGTTTTGGCGACATCGTCAAATCGAAGGCCGATGTGCTGGTGAGCTCGGACGACTTCCTTCTCTCGATGGGCGGTGGCGTTTCGGCTGCACTGCGGCGGGCAGGTGGCCTGTACGTCGCTGCCGATGCGGCGAAGATGGTGCCGGCCCGGCTGGGCGATGTGGTGGTGTCCAGTGCCGGTGATCTCGCGGCGCGGTACATCCTGCACGCGGTGACGATTGGTGCGGTACACCAGGAAATGCCACCGGCGGCGATCGTGCGCCAAGCCACCCGGCGCGCCATGCAGCTGCTGGACACGCTCGGCTGCAGGTCCATTGCATTTCCCGCCATCGGCGCGGGAGTGGCCCGCATTCCCTATGAGACCGTTGCGACCGAGATGGCTGCTGCGCTCGTCGGCTCGCTGATCGAGGCCGAGAACGCGTATGAGGTAGAGCTCTACCTGATGGACCGCTTCAATCGACTCAGCCGCGACGACTTCTTCGTGTTCTTCGAGCAGTTTGCTGCTCGCCAGCTGGGGCTCGCAACGTCCACGTCCGGGCCGGACCACCTGATAAGCGCGCCGATCGGGGTAACGCAGGGCATGGACGTCGAGCAGACCGCCCAGGCCCAGCGGCGCCATCAGGTCTACAACATGCTCCGCCATCTGGAGGGTCGGCGAAACCAGCTCGAAGCGGACCTGCTGAAAATGTTGGCGGGAGACGGTGCCCAGCAAGACCTGTCCCTGGTTGAATTGAAGGCGCACCTCGATCAGGTTCAGGCGCTCCGACGAAGCTACGAGGCCGAGTTGCTGCCGGAGAGCCAAACGGCGATGCGCGTGCAGCAGGATTCGATCTTCGTCAGTTCCACCAGTGCGGACCTGGCGGAGCACCGTGGAGCAGTTCGCGAGGTGATCGGGCGCCTGCAGCGCAGATACGTCGGCATGGAAGACTTCGGCGCCATCGGGCAGGCGCCGGCGGAGCTCATCCGGCAGAAGGTGATCGAATCCGAAGCGTATGTCGGCATCATTGGCATGCGCTACGGCTATGTGGATCCCGGCACGGGTCTATCGATGACCGAACTCGAGTACCGGCAGGCGCTGGCCAGCGCCAAGCCCATCCACATCTTCGTGATGGACGATCGCGCACCGATTACCGCCGGCATGGTGGAGTCCGATTCGGTGCGCTTTGCCCGCCTGCTGGAATTCAAGAGCCGCCTCATGAAAGACCACACCTGCTCGCTGTTCACCTCAGCGAGCGATCTGGCGCAGCGGGTCGAGGTGAGCCTGAAGCAGTTGCACTGACCTGAATCCCTGCAGGGACCGCTTGTCTGACCGCGTTACCTATCGAGGCCTTCCATGCGCCGGGTGAGGCATTGCGGGCAAAGCGCTGAGAGGCGAATCAGCACCCGGGGCGACGCCGACGCAGCAGTGCCAGCGCGGCCAGGCCGAGCGCGAGCATCGCGGTGGTCGTCGGCTCCGGGACCGGCATCATCAGCTGCATCGAGAACAGCCGGGCGTAGGCGTAGTCGCTCGACTCGCCGGCGGGCTGGTACAGCGCCATGCCGGTGACCCAGCCGCTGTCGCTGATGGAGTAGGCGCTTTCCAGCGTCCACTCGCCGCCGGTGCTCGGCAACAGCAGGGTGTTGAGGTCGATGACCTCGCCCCCCGGCGTCCAGACCACGGCGTGCGAGTCGGCGTCGTAGAACGAGTTGTCGGCGCTGCCGACGACGTTGGCCGTGCCGGCGATGAAGCCTGAGGCGTTGATGCTGAAGGCATAGCTGAACGATTCGCCATTGCTGCCGGACGACAGGAGCTTCAGCTCGGTCGGCTCGACGCTGCCCGCCGCCCAGCTGACCGCACGCATGCCAAGGTCGGAGCCGTCGCTGGCGTATTTCTGCGACATGCCGACGGCGGTGCCGGCATCGTTGATGGCCAGGGCGGCGCTGAACGAGATCCCCGAGGGATCGGCGGCGAGGGAGTGCAGTTCCACGGGCGCCGTGGCGTTGGCTGCCCAGCGGACCGCGCGATCGCCCTGGTAGTTGCCGTCGGTGTCGAACTTGGACGACTGACCGACCGTCGTGCCGGCGTTGTTGATCGCGGCAGCGCTGCTCGAATACGTGCCGTCGGGGGCCGTGCCCAAATTCCCGAGCGCCGTGGCGTGGGTGGTGTTGGCGTCCCAGCGGATGGCCGAGTAGCCCAGCAGCTGGCCGTTGCTGTCGAAGGTGTTGCCCGTTCCTACGGTCGTGCCCTTGGCGTTCACCGCGGCCGTGATCGTGCTGCTGCCGTACTCACCGGTGCCCGGCAGCTTGTCGAGCACCTGGCCCGTGCCGGTCTTCGAGTTCCAGCGCATCGCCTGGAGGCCCGTTGCGGTGTCGCCGTTGAATGAATTCGCGTAGCCCACGATCACGCCCGTCGAGGAGACGGCGCTGGTGCCGGAAATGCCGTAGCCGTGCGTGTCGGTGTAGCCACTGGGCAGGGCCAGTTGATGAGCGACCGATGACTTCGCTTCGTAGTACACGGCACGGCCGCCCAGGTTCTGCGTGCCATCGGCCGAGTACAGGTCGCTGTTGCCGACGATCAGGCCGCTGGCGTTGACGGCGACGGCCGACGAAAAGCCGTAGCCCGCCGGTGACCAGCCGGCCACGGAGTTGGTGCCCAGCGTGTCGAGCTGGTAGGTGCCGGTGCTCGTCATGACCAGGCCGCGTTGTCCCAGGATGTCGCCGTTCACCAGTTGCGCCGTGCCAAGGCCCATGCCGACGCCCGAAGCCTGGCCCCCCGCGCCGAAGACACCCGGCAGTGTGTAGACCATCGAAGGGTAGACGTAGCCGACGGGCCCGAACTCGCCGGGCGAGATCTCGACGATGTCGAGGCCGGGAGCGCCATAGAAGATGCCGCTGATGTCGGCAGCGCTAGCCGTGGCCTGCGCCGAGGACGCGGCCACGGCGAGCAATGAAGCTGCAGTGAAGATGCCAACGAACTGGTGCCTGGTGGACGAGAACATGGTTTTGGACCCTCGCAATGTGTGTCGGAATTCACGTTGATGACGTCCGCAGTGTGCGTCCAATCCAATTTCAAAGAACCTAGGGCATATGCTGAGAATATTCGACGCACCAATCCGAGGCCGTCGTGCGGTATCCTGCGCGGCATGAAAACAGAAGCTCTGGTAGCAGCGGACGACAACGCCTTGCGGCGCCGTGCAGAGGAGACAGGTGACCGCCTGCGCAGTGCCGTGGACTCGCTGCTCACCGAACTGGGGCGGCGCGGCCTGCGGGATCAACGGTCGATGCAAGGCGCGCTCAAGCTGAGCCAATCGGCCATCAGCCGGCTGGTGTCCTCGGTGCGCAGTGGCGATTCGCTGGCCACACTCAGCTCCATCCCCGGGCCGGAGGCCCTGCGCCAGATGGTCAAGGGCGCATCGCAGTCGGGAGTCGACCGCGACTGCATCGAGCGCGTCGAAAGCGCCGTCGCCGGTCTGCAGGACTTCCTCGATTCAGAGATCGGTGATCGCACCACGCTGGATGCCGTCCTCAGCGACTGGGTGCACGAATCGCGCGGCGCATTCGAGTTGCGCCACAAGGCGGCGGCCTTCAAGTCGATGAGCGCGTTGCGCGGCGTGCAGGCCGAGATGATCCTCAATGCCGGCATCGTCTATCCGTCGGCGGGCAATGCCGATGCGCACGACTGCATCGGCATCGACGCCCTGCTCGGCTGCAAGCGCATCCGGCCCAGCGGCACGCTGCGCCTGTTCGGTTCGTACCTGGCGCCGGAAGGGGCGAGTTTCACGGTATCCAGCCTGCAAGGCGCGGCGATAGGTTCGATGCAGGACATGCTGCTGCCCGAGTTCTCGACCGTGCCGCCCGAGCACATCGAGACCCAGCACCACGGCCAATACCTGGAAACCACGATCCGCGAACTGCCCCTGGGCAAGGGCGCCGACCGCGGCGAAGACCTGGTCTGCGCGCAGCTCTACCGCGGCGTGCATCGGGCGCGCCGCGGCGCGGGCGCGCCCAGCTCCGGCGTCGGAGGCCAGGCCGAGCCACCGAGCGGCTACTACGTGGTCGACGCACTGCTGCACGATGACGTGTGGCCCGGCGTCCAGCCTGAACTGCGCCTGTTCGACACGGTCGTGCGCGGCATCACCCACCCGGACAACGCGACGCGCCTGGGAGACCGGCTCGACATGCTGGAGTCCGTTCATTCCCTGGGCCGCGGCCCGGAGGCTTTCCGGCTGCCCGAATTCCCGGCCTATCCCGAAATCATCCGGCAGACCTGCGCACAGGTCGGCTGGGATCCGCGGCGCCTGCGTGGTTTCCGCTGCAAGGTGCGTTACCCGATCTATGGCTCGCAGATCGGGCTGGCGTTCTCGTTGCCGACATAGGCAGCGCGCGGCCCAAAGCTCGGTTCGAGAGGGTCTCTGCCGTGTCGATGACAGGCAGGTTGCTGACCGTGAGACACCGATGACTACCTGCTCCCGGCCTCTGCATCGTTGGTCATTGGCCGGTGGTCGTAACTGAACACTCTTGCGATCTGCCAGCTTGTGCCATCGAAGCGCCAGAGGATGTAGTACCGACCTTGTTGAATGCAGTCGGCCTTGCCGACTTGGGCGAAGCAGTGGCGGCCCATTTGAATGGCCCCGATCTTCGCCATGGGGTAGACATCCATCGTTCCGGGTAGAGCTCGCCGCTGCACCTTGCCGCAGATGTTCTTCTTGACCGCCTGAATGAACTGCTCTCGATTCAAGATGCGCCCACTAAGGTCATGGAAGAACTCCACGTCTGGCGCATAGAGCGCGAGCAGCGTATCCGTGTCGCAGCTGTTGAAGGCGTCGAAATGCCTCTGGTCCAGCTTGGCGATGATCGCCGTCAACTCGGCATCAGGGATGCTGGGGTGAACGGTTTGCGCTGAGGCTCCACCACTGAACGTAATGGCGACGGCAAGGGCCAGGAGAAGCCGAGTCATGGGGTTTCCTGATCGTGCGAGGGACAAGGCAAATTCACAAGAGGGCGGCCTCACAGGCTCGGGAAGGTGAAGTTCACCCGTGCAATGGTGCCGTCAGAGTCGAGCAGGATGTCCCACAGAACACTGCCACCTTCGCAGCGCATGAGGTACTTGTCATAGCCGGTCTCTGAAACGCCCGCGAACTCCACGGACTTGACCGTACCGAGCCTGGCGAACTGCGGACGCATCTGTTCGTTCTGCTCTCGAACGCCAGCCGCCATGAGCGGGCTGAGGCCATCGAGCCTGGTCGGCTTCGTCAGAATCTGGGCATAGAAACGCTTGACCGCCGCCTCTGTGCCCGGCGATGCCGTCTGCTTGCGAATCCTCGCCGCGACCCCGTCTGCTATGCGCTGCGCTTGAGCATCGGAGATCCGGGGAGCGGGCAGGTCGATGCCATGGAGATACAGCCTCAGCGCACTCACCTGACCCCGGCTATCGCGAAGTGCCGTGGCGCGCTGTCGGCCGTTCAGAGCGACCAGTTCGCCGCCGGTCCGAGCTTGCCATTCCACTCGGGGACGGCCGGTACTTTGCGCGAACAGTCGCTGGCCTTCGTGACTGAAATGAAGCACTTCCTGTTCAGCGGTCTGGTAGTCACCGTCCAGTGCAGCCAGTTCCTCGGGTGGCAGCACCACGGCCGCACCCGGGGGAGTCAATTGAGCGGCAGTCGCCGCCAGAGTCAAAGCCAGGCTCGCCAGAGAGAGCGCCGCGATGCGCCCGACAAGCGAGCAACCGCTTCGTCTCAGCATGATGCTCAGCCTCTGCTCAAGAAAGGACGTAGTTGTCGACATGGAACTGGACAGACTCAGCCGAGCCGACCGGCGCTGAGCGACTGCGATAAGCAGCTCGCCATAGGAGCGCAAGGAATGGCCCCGAGCGAGCACACGTGCATCGCAGTCCACTTCCATGGCGCGGCGCAAGCGTTGTACCTGCCACCACAAGGGCAGGTTCCAGGGCAGCGCGACCAGCAGGACCAGCACCATGGCCAGCCAGAGCGGGTCCCGTGCATCCAGATGGGATTGCTCGTGGGCAAGCACCAGATCCTGCTGCGATGGCGTGGCGTCCAGCAGCCAATGCGGCACGACGATGCGCGGACGAATGAACCCGACCACGGCTGGACCCGCATCCGGAGCGACCAGCACGGGTATGCCAAGCAACACTGTCGTGCGCCATTGCCGCATGCGCCTTCGTTGGGCCCAGCCATTCCAGGCCAGCGCTGCGAGCGTCAGGCCGGAGAAACCGACGTAGGCGATAGCGGTAACCAAGCGAGACACCGGTGATTCACCGATCTGCAGCATCTGAGCTTGCACTTGCTGCTCGACCTGTGCTCGAACCTGCTGAAGCTGCTGAGGTACCAGGGTTGTCACGCCTTGCGCTGGCCGCACGGTGGATGAAGTTTCGACACCGAGCGACCGCAATTCAAACAGCTCGGGCCGCAAGCCGAGCACTGCGAACAAGCCCGACAAGGTCAGAGAGGCGATCCATACCCACCGGCTGGCCTTGCCTTGGCGGCGCATCGCCTGTTCCGCCATCCAGGCAGCAACCCCCATCATCAGTGCGACAAGCACGGCATAGAGAGCCCAGACCATCATGACGATTCCTTGTCGTGCGTGGCGTCATTCAGCAGCTTGCGCATGCGCTTGATCTGCTCGGGGCTCAGCTTCTTGTCGGTAACGAGCTGGGCAAACAGCAACTCGCTTGAACCGTTGAACAGCTTGTCGGTGAGGTGCCGGAGTGCACTCTTGCGTGCGACCTGCTGCTTGACGCTCGCGAAGTAGCGATGCCCCCGGCCCTCCTCGTCATGGTCAACATACCCCTTGCCTTCCAGGGTCCGAAGTACTGTCAGCACGGTGTTGTAGGCGAGCTTGTCCGACAAGGCGTCGCGCACTTCTGACACCAGGGATGGGCCACGATCCCAAAGCACCTGCATCAGATCTGCTTCACGGTCCGTCAACGAGATTTTCATGCCATCCGCCGCTTCAACTATTCATATAGTTGAAGAATATCAGCCGCAACATCGTTGTCAACTATGTTCTTAGTTGATTGCTGCAGTCGGCAGGCAGTCAGCAGCCCTGATCCGGCCTGCCGGCCTACATCGGATTGCCGAAGGTCTGACGGATCGGCCTCACGAGCGCAGCGACCATGGAGCCGCAGCGCGCGCTGCACCCAATATCGCAACGTTCGACGCAGGTCGTTCAGTTTCCGCAGCACAACCGATTCAGGCCACGGTATGGCCCCGCACCGGGAGCAACATCATGGCCAACCCCTGGCTCAAGAAGAACCCGTTCATGAGCATGTGGCTCAGCGCCGCTCATTCGGTCGCCAGCACTGCAAGCTGTCGAATTGCGTCCCGGGCCAAACGTCAGACCCACGCGGCGATCGCGAATACCGCGGGAGCGGCTGTGGGCTACTGGACGAATGCACTTCTGACAAAGCCGAAACCCAGGAAAAGCCGCAAACCGAGGCGGTAAGGGCTTCAAGCGCCCCAAGTTGTTTCCCATACAGCAAACGGAGAACACCATGTCCAAAGGTCAGCGTGGAAACAAGGAACTGAAAAAGCCCAAGAAGGCGAAGGAACCCACCGCCCCCCTCGTACCCGCGACGTTGACGCCTGGCACGGCGGGCGCGAGCAAGGTCGCCGGACCCAAGAAGTAGAGCGCCATCCGCAGCGCATGAACGGGCGCCCGTTCGCGCTGAGGTAAAGGGCCCATTCGAGAGGCTCGGCTGAGGGCTTCGATACCTCAGCCCGAACGGATAGTTTCCTCTCAGGCCCGCGGGCGCAAGCGTGCGATCGATGACCGCTCAGCCTCCAGTTCCAGCACCGATGACACGCCAGCGCCCTACGACGCACGTTTCACCAGCACCGGCTCCGCGCGCCAGGCCTGCGGAAACATCTTCTTCAGGTTCTCCACCTTGGGCAGGTCGTTGTAGACAATGTACGGGTAGCGCGGGTTCTCGGTCAGGAAGTCCTGGTGGTAGGCCTCGGCGGGGTAGAAGCCGCCGTTGGCCTCGATCTTCGTCACGATGGGCTTGGGGAACACCTTGGCCGCATCGAGCTGCGCGATGTAGGCCTGGGCCACCTGGCGTTGCGCGGCGTCGTTCGTGAAGATGGCGGAGCGGTACTGCGTGCCCGTGTCGGGGCCCTGGCGGTTCAGCTGCGTCGGGTCGTGGATGACGGAGAAGTAGATCTGCAGCAGGGTGCCCAGGCGCACCTGGCTCGGGTCGAAGGTGACCTCCACCGATTCCGCATGGCCCGTGCTGCCGCTGCTGACGATCTCGTACGACGCCTTCGATGCCAAGCCGCCGGCATAGCCGGACACGGCCCGCGTGACGCCCTTGACGTGCTGGAACACGCCCTGCACGCCCCAGAAGCAGCCGCCGGCGAAGACGATCTTCTGCAGGCCCGGCTGGGCCGCGGGCGGTGCATCCTGCGCCGGCGGCGGCAGCGTCACCGCGGCCTCGGCCGCCGAGGCGACACCGCCCGGCCCTTGCCAGGCGAAGCCGGCGACCAGCAGCGCCATGCCGCCGGCCAGCCAGGTGAGTCCGTTGCGGCGGGACAGCAAGGATGAAGAAGACTCTTTGTTCATCATGATGAAACCTCTCGTTAAACCGATTCAGCCAAAGGTGAATGCGTAGGCGGTAGCGCCGGGATCCAGGAACTCGATGCTGAAGCTGTGCTCCCGCACCTCGCCCGACTGGCGCACCAGCTGGTACAGGCGCTGCGAGGCCACGCTGCCGCTGCCGTCGGCGGCGACGTCCGCGCCATGCGAATCGCCTGGCGCCTGTCCATCGATCAACACCTTGAAGCGTACCGGCCTGCCGTCCGGCCCGGGGCCCAGCACCAGGTGCAGGTCGCGTGCCTGGAAGCGGTAGGCGATGCGCGCCGCCTTCGCGCCGGACACGGCGCTCTCCGGCCCGACGCGCCAGCTGCCGGCCAGGCCCCAGCCGTTTAGCGGCAGTTCGCCCGGCAGCGAATAGGTGGCCGCCTGGTCGTGCACGGCGCGCGGCGACGAAGCGAAATGCTGCGCCCGTTCGTAGCCGACGTAGGTCTCGGGCGAGTGCACCTGCGCCATGTCGGCCTCCTGCTGCACGCCGGTGGCGCTGACCTCGGTGAGGCCCTGCGCGACCTGGCTCGCGCCGGCCTCGCGCAGCAGTTGCTGGATCACCCGCTCGGACTCCGCCTCGTCGCCCTCGCCGAAATGGTGGTGGCGCACACGGCCCTGGGCATCGATGAAGTAGTGCGCCGGCCAGTAGCGGTTGTTGAACGCGCGCCAGATCGCGTACTGGTTGTCCACGGCCACCGGGTACTCGATACCCAGGTCATGCAGCACCTTCTTCACGTTGCCCAGGTCGCGCTCGAAGGCGAACTCCGGCGCGTGCACGCCGACCACCACCAGCCCCTGCGGGCCGTACTTCTGCGCCCAGGCCTTCACGTAGGGCAGGGTGCGCAGGCAGTTGATGCAGGAGTAGGTCCAGAAGTCGACCAGCACGACCTTGCCGCGGAGCGACTCGGCCGTCAGCGGCTTGCCGTCGGCGGTGTTGAGCCATTCGGTGGCGCCGACCAGCGGCGGGGCGAGACCTTCGTCGGGCAGGGTCGGTCCGCCGGCGAGAGCGGTGCTCGCCATCATGGCGCCGCCCTCCGCCGGGGCGGCCTGCGGATGGCCGGCCAGCCGGTCGACCAGCCGCTGCTCCAGGCCGCCGGTCGACGCGGTGGACACCTGCGCCAGCACGCCGGTGTCCAGGCCCAGCGCGATGGCGGCCACGCCGGCCAGCATCGCCGCACCCAGCGCGCGACGCACCCATTCGCCCGCGCCCAGCGCGCGCTTCATCGCCGCGAACACACGGCCGCCCAGCAGCAGCGCCGCTGCCATCGAGGTGGCCGCACCCGCGGCATAGGCCACCAGCAGCAACGTCGTCGACAGGCTCGCGCCCTGCAGCGCGGCACCGGTGAGGATCAGGCCCAGGATCGGCCCCGCGCAGGGCGCCCACAGCAGGCCGGTGGCCACGCCCAGCAGCAGCGAGGCGCCGGGCCGCGGCCGGCCGGGCTCTTCGCCCTGCGTCGATTCCGAAAGCCGCGCGCCCAGGCCCACCAGCGGGCGTGTCAGCCGCTCGGCCAGGCCGGGCCACAGCAGGGTCACGCCAAACAGGGCGACGAGCAGCAGCGCAACCCAGCGCCCGTACTGGTTGGCCGCCACCACCCAGCCGCCACCCACGGCGGCCAGCGAGGCCACCAGCGCAAAGGTCAGCCCCATGCCGGCCAGCAGCGGCAGGCCGCTACGCACGAAGGGCTGGTGGGCGCGCGAGAACACGAAGGGCAACACCGGCAGGATGCAGGGGCTGACGATGGTCAGCACACCGCCCAGGTAGGCAAGGAGGATCAGCAGCATGGGAGTACTCGGTCAGTCAGGCGGCTGTAAAACTCATCGCCACGCCGTTCATGCAGTAGCGCAGGCCGGTGGGTGGCGGACCGTCGTCGAACACATGGCCGAGGTGGCCGCCGCAGCGGCGGCAGTGCACCTCCGTGCGCAGCATGCCCAGGCCCAGGTCGCGGCGTGTGCGGATGGCGCCGTCCAGCGGCTTCCAGAAGCTGGGCCAGCCGGTGCCACTGTCGAACTTGGTCTTGGACGAGAACAGCGGCAGGGCGCAGCCGGCGCAGGCGAAGCTGCCGGCGCGGTGCTCCTGGTTCAGCGGGCTGTAGCCAGGGCGCTCGGTGCCCTCCTGGCGCAGCACGGCGAACTGCGCTGCCGTCAACCGCGCCCGCCACTGGGCCTCGGTGTAGTTCACCTCGAAGGCCTCCGGCGCCGATGCCGGCCCCGCGAAGGCGAAGCGGCCGGCCGTCGCGGCGGCTGCGGCGGCAGCTGCAGCGGTGAGGAGCAGGCCGCGTCTTGATGCGAAGGTGTTCGTCGTCATGGTCGATCCCTTGTGGTCGAAGCGTGCCGCCAGCTTAGGCAAGCTGCGCTCCGGAAGTCCTCACGAAGAGTTCAATAAAACGTTAGAACTCGCCGGCGGCGAAGCCCGCACAATGCCGCGATCATGAGCACCGCCCGCCGCATCCTGCTCGTCGAAGACGATGCCCACATTGCCGACCTGCTGACCCTGCACCTGCGCGACGAGGGCCTGGACGTCGTCCACTGCGCCCGCGGCGACGAGGGCCTCGCGCAGCTGGAGCGCGGCGGTTGGGACGCGCTGGTGCTGGACCTGATGCTGCCCGGCGTCGACGGCCTGGAGATCTGCCGCCGCGCCCGCGCGATGACGCGCTACATCCCGGTCATCATCATCAGCGCGCGTTCCAACGAGGTGCAGCGCATCCTCGGACTCGAACTGGGCGCGGACGACTACCTGGCCAAGCCCTTCTCGGTGCTGGAGCTGGTGGCGCGGGTGCGCGCGCTGTTGCGCCGCGTCGACGCGCTGGCGCAGAACGCGCGGCTCGATGCGGGCAGCCTCAGCATCGCCGGGCTCAGCATCGACCCCCTCGCGCGCGAGGCCCGGCTGCGCGGCCAAGCGCTGGACCTGACCCCGCGCGAGTTCGACCTGCTCTACTTCTTCGCCCGCCAGCCCGGCAAGGTGTTCTCGCGCAGCGAGCTGCTCGATGCCGTCTGGGGCTACCAGCACGAGGGCTACGAGCACACGGTCAACACGCACATCAACCGGCTGCGCGCCAAGGTGGAGGTCGACCCGACACAGCCGGCGCTGATCCTCACCGTCTGGGGCCGCGGCTACAAGTTCGCGGCCGACACGGCGGAGGCGGGCTCGTGAAACTGACGCTGACGCAGCGGCTCTCGCTGGTCTTCGCGCTGCTGCTGCTCGTCTGCAGCGGCACCTCGGGCTGGCTGCAGCTGCGCGCCAGCCGCATGCACGACCTGGAGGTGGTGCAGGGCCTGTCGCGCGACGTGGCCGCCAGCATCGGCCGCGACGTGCAGCTGACCGATGCCAACGGCCTGATGCCCGGCGCCGTGCGCAACCTGTTCAACCAGATGATGGGCGTGAACCCGAGCGTGGAGGTCTACCTGCTGGACCCCGCGGGCCGCATCGTCGGCCATGCCGCGCCGGAGGGCCGGCTGCTGCGCGGGCAGGTGGACCTGGGCCCGGTGCGCCGCTTCGTGGACGGCGCGATGCTGCCCATCCTCGGCGACGACCCGCGCAGCGCCGACGGGCGCAAGGTCTTCAGCGCCGCGCCGCTGCGGGTGGACGGCCGCGAGGTCGGCTTCATCTACGTGGTGTTGCTCGGCCAGGCGCACGACCTGTACGCCTCGCGCGGCTCGGCCGGCGCGGTGCTGAGCACGGCGCTGATGTCGATCGCGCTGGTGGCCGTGCTGTGCCTGGCCGCGGGCCTGATCGCCTTCCGCCTGATCACCCGGCCGCTGCGCCAGCTGACCGAGCAGGTACGGCATTTCGACATGCAGGGCGGCGCCACCATCGCACCGCCGCCCGCCGCCGTCGCCGGCGACGAGATCGCCGTGCTGGCCGGCGCCTACCGGCAGATGGAGACGCGCATCGGCGAGCAGTGGCAGATCCTCACCCGCCAGGACCAGGAGCGCCGCGAGCTGATCGCCAACGTCTCGCACGACCTGCGCACGCCGCTGTCCTCGCTGCACGGCTACCTGGAGACGCTGCTGCTGAAGGACGCGACGCTGGACGCCGCTGAACGTCGGCGTTACTTGGGCATCGCGCTGGAGCAGAGCCGCAAGGTCGGCACCCTGGCGCAGAGCCTGTTCGAGCTGGCGCGGCTGGAGTACGGCTTCGTCCAGCCCGAGCCCGAGGCGTTCTCGATGACCGACCTGGTGCAGGACGTGTTCCAGAAATTCGAGCTGGCGGCCGGCGCACGCCAGGTGGCGCTGAAGGCCAGCTTCCCCGCGCAGCTCCCCGCGGTGCGGGCCGACCTCGGCATGATCGAGCGCGTGCTCGGCAACCTGCTGGACAACGCGCTGCGGCACGCGCCGCCGGGCGGTGCGATCGAGGTGGCGATGGCGGCGCCCCGTCCCGGCGAGGTGGAGGTGACCGTCAGCGACACCGGGCCCGGCATCCCGCCCGAACTGCGCGAGGGACTGTTCCTGCGGCCCTTCACCATCGGCGGCGCCCGCCGCGATGGCGGACTGGGACTGCGGATCGTGCACCGGATGTTGGAGTTGAACGGCAGCCGGATTGAGTTGCTCGATACGGCGGCAGCGGGGGCGAGCTTCAGGTTCTGCTTGCCGGTGGGTGCTACTGCCGCGGTGCCGGGACTCGCCCCGGCGGGCGACTCACTTTTCTTGCGTCGCCAAGAAAAGTAAGCAAAAGAAGGCGACCCTGGCTCCGCCGCCCTCCGCTTCGCTGCGGGTGCCCTGCG
>Ga0247779_1000376_pt1 | contig 30320 bp, 33 predicted proteins | sample UWRJL221509R5_FD_179925 | JGI IMG/M metagenome (GOLD analysis project Ga0247779, IMG submission 179925) | Plant litter microbial communities from Arlington Agricultural Research Station in Wisconsin, United States - UWRJ-L221-509R-5 | ecosystem: Environmental > Terrestrial > Plant litter >...
CCTGACACGGATGAATATCAGTTATCTTACATCATTGCAGAAGGAAGGGCTCACTTGAGCGTAAGCGTCTGCCTCGTAAGAATCGTCGCTGAACCAACCCATAGTTATGTATGCGTGTGTGTGTAGGAAGAAGTGTAAGTGAGTAGAGAACTGAAGAGCAGAGTGAGTACTGGTGGACCCCTTTTATAGGTCTGCGGAAAGAAGCCCGCTAATTGAAAAGGAGACAAACAGATACAGAAGTAGACGCATGACCATGCTGTCCATCGGAAGTTGGTGGTTCCCTATGATGGGAGAGATGGAAATCGCAAAATCTATTTCCGTGCATGGTTAGATATTTTTAGAGCTGTGTAAGTGTGAGAGCAACCCATGTGTCTAAGTGGCCATCTAAAATTATACACTCCAAATCAAGACGCGCAGTGGGAGTTTGCAATCTTAGAAGGAGATATCTAACATTTCAGGCAATATTTGTGGCTGAGCACAGAGTTACAATCAGGATGGCGTCTTGGGCGGTATGACTGGTTGATAAATGCTGGACGTTGACGACTGGTCTTCTAGGCCACAGTGTGACAATCACTTGTTGTGACCATCTGACACAAAGATACTATCACGCGTCACGAATTACCAGGTGTTACTATGTCACTTGGACCCAATCGGAGTAAAGATACGTCAGAGTGAACGACTCCTCCATACACTTCTTTTTCTGACCCCAGATTTTCAGCAGCAATCTATCCTTACGACCACGTGTATCTAGCTCCTATTTTTTGGGAACGTGCGTCCACTCCTCTCCACCCTTTGTTATCAACTTTTTCGTCGCGGAATATGCCAGACCGAAGTCATGGCAAACTCGAGCCCATTACTTTACAAGAACTACTGGAAGAGGATTTCGTTAATGAATCGTGAGTTACGACGTGCAACCCAAGACCTATCCATGACACTGGCACAGGCATATGGATGCTTTCGACCATGCATTGCGTCTAGATGAATCTTATTTCGACCAACAAGGGGAGGCATCTTCACCCCAAATTCCTGGAACCCCTGTGCATAGTACTCCCCGCATTAGGAAGGTTTCTGCTCTGTCAGACTTTGCACCAGTAAACGTAAAGGTTAAACGGTACGTTCTATGTCCATGTCGACGCGTCCATTTGTCTCATGCCGCGATGAAACAGGCGGAACAGAAAGAGAAGCAGGAGTGACAAACGGAGTGATTATCTATTCCTTCTTCTTCGCTGGCCACTGTTGGTATGTTCGATGGAGGTTCCTATCTGAATGGAAACCTGACAGACTTGTCCTAGCTTTTTATCTTCCTTTTCATTGCTGCCGAATTTGGGTTCTATGTCGTCATCAGACAGCTCGTAAATACGAAGGAATGGATATCAGCTTGTATGTGGGATTGGGATACCTTCGTCTTTTGCAAACTCAATGTATATACACTTGTAGGGCGAGGTCAAAAGGGCAGGTTGAGAATGAAGTTGCGGGCTGCTAAAAACTACAAAGTAAGTTATATTTTTGGAACATTCCAACCTCGGAAAAACATGATATACGATATATTTGCCCAGGAATGGAAAGAAGCTGCTTCTGTACTAGATGACTTCCTTGGATTTGATGAATGGAAGAGTCAAGATGAAGATCCTTACTACGATTGGAAGCTTGTACGCAAGGTAAACATCCACCTAATATTACATTTATCTTGTTGCATATACTAACACCCACTCCAGGTTAAGAGGTCCCTTAAGAGCATGCGGGAGATAAACGACGTACGAGGATGTATGGGCGTTTTGGAAACATGCATTCGGTCAAATTTTGCCGCCGTCGAATCGTCCAGGTATGTCAACGAAAGACTTTGAAGGTATTATTTGATTTGTTGAAAGTATCTATAGGTTGTATAGTGAAGTGAGTAATAATGAGTGTCGGACTTGTTTGTTTACTCAATCTAGTTATGTAGACGTTCCTAGGCACGAAGAATCTGATAGAATGTAAGTGATTTAAGCGGCTTTAGTGGCATTACTTGCTAAAATTCATTTGTACAGCATATTTTGACGAATTAGAGTCTGCATTGAAATTTATACGTGAGACTCCGGAACTCACTGTCGACGAGAAAAAGAGATTTTTTAAAAGTACCAATACGAACCTTGGAATCTCGGCCTTATGTCTCTCTGGAGGGGCTTCCTTTGGGTACTGTAAGTGGAAATAAACCATCGTTGTTCTTTTATAAATCCATGAATTTTATTGTAGATCATTGCGGAGTCATTAAGGCCTTTTTGGACTCGGGGTTACTTCCTAGAGTTATAACTGGGACAAGCGCAGGAGGTCTTATCGCTGCACTCACTTGCACCCGCACCGACGAAGAGCTTAAAATCCTCCTTGTTCCCGACTTGGCTAATAGGATTACGGCATGCGAGGAGCCATTTAACATTTGGTTCAAACGCTTCTGGAAAACTGGCGCTCGTTTCGATAGCGTAACGTGAGTATTACTTGATCGAGGCGAAATCCTTCTGAATCTTATACCTTCTATGACTTGCCGCCAGATGGGCCAGGAAGGTCAGTTCATATTTAATCAGGTGCTTTAATCAAAACCTAGTGGATCATTGTCTTTTTCCAGTGTACTTTCTTTACGCGAGGATCCATGACATTCAAAGAGGCGTATATGCGGACTGGAAGGATACTGAACATCTCTGTTATACCAGCGGATCGCCATTCGTAAATAATCTCATATATGTGTATGTTTCGTTTCGAGGACTAACCGCCTATTTATTTAAAGTCCAACCAAACTTCTCAATTATATGACTGCACCTGATACAGTCATTTGGTCTGCACTCTTGGCTTCGGCAGCAGTACCCGGCATTTTGAATCCCGTCGTGTTAATGCAAAAGCTCAAGGATGGTAGCATTGTTCCTTGGAGCTGGGGAAGCCGATTCAAGGATGGATCTCTCAGGTGAGTAACCTTCGCTATGGGTACATCAGATGTCTGTTGCTAAAAAAATGTAATCAGAGTTGATATTCCAGTCCAAGCACTGAACCTATATTTCAATGGTCAGTGGAGTTTTTTTGTTTTGTTTTGAAGTGTATAATTTGCCTAAACCCAAGATCGTTCTAGTCACGAATCCTATCGTCTCCCAAGTTAATCCCCATGTGCACTTATTCTTCTTCGCTCCAAGAGGATCAGCAGGCAAACCGGTAGCCCATCGCAAGGGGAAAGGTATGACGGTCTCTGGCCATTTATTCTGGTTATATCTAAACCAAATGGTCTAGGTTGGAGAGGAAATTTTGTTCTATCCGCCGCTGAACAATGGTTAAAACATGAATTGACTAAGAATTTCAAGGTCATTCGAGACCTTGAACTCCTTCCTCAATTGTTGGGTCAGGATTGGTCCAGCGTTTTCTTGCAAAGATTCGATGGTGCAGTAACGTAAGTTGTTTTCTTCTTCTTCACCCCAGCCAACTTGATATAATATGAACAACGACATAGGATTTGGCCAAGAACTCGGCTTTTGGTGTGTCTGAGTAGTTTACCCATAGCATAATGGACTGCTGATGCTGCTTGCTTTAGGACTGGGTTCGAATTCTCACCGATCCTGATCCTCCTGAACTTGAAAGAATGATACGCGTCGGTGAAGCGGTAACATGGCCAAAGGTAGGATGACATCCATTTAGTATGATTTGTGTTTATCTAAACTCTCATTTGTAGCTTCATATGATCGAGAATCGACTAAGAATCGAAAAACAAATCTTACTTGGCCGACAAGTAGTTCATCGTGCGTATAAAAATAAATTGAGAAGTGCTCACGAGCCTCGCCAGCTCTTGGTGCAGAAATCTCTACCCGGTGTTCCAGAAGGATCAAAGCGACCTTCAATATCGGCGTCCCCACCACCCTCAGGATCCGATCTGCCCCTCTCAGTGGACACCGATGCAGAAGCTGCGTTCGCCCGAGGATCTAGATTTTACAGACGAGGCAGGGAGTCAAGAAATCCCTCACCACATGGTAATTTTACTCCGGACGTAAACATATTCACTGGATATGTACGACGCCGTCAGCGATCGCAGGATCCCCCAGAGATAATCGTGAATGAGGTAGATACAGATCGTGTGGATGATCCCAGCTCAAGTCGATCCCCGACCTCTGAAGCTCCTCAACCAAGCTTCTTCTCCAGGTTACGCAATAACTCCATACCCAAGTTGTCCCTCAGTCCTTTCACTTTGGAACATACTTTGACGACACCGCGAAGAGACTCTAGCGCCGATGTTCCCCCTGAATCCAACTGGAGCAGTGAAAGTTCTTCCGACGACGATTATCCATCGCACGAGTAATTTGTTGTAGTTCAAATTATAGTCCTGTAATTAGCCATATTGTATAAGTATATAATGTTTTTGTAGTAATAACATCAAAATGGTTGTACTAGATGTTGGCAGATAACGAATGACATCATAATATACTATCATGTCGCTTTGAGACTTCCAATGTAAGCAAGCAGGTGTTGGCCAGGGTTTGGTGGGCCCAAATTAGCTATACCTACCAAAGTCCTCAGATTGCCTCGACGTCCGTTCTACCTTTCTTCCGCATCATCATCACTACGAAATTACAATAATGGATATCTCTAGGCTATCAATGTCAGCTTTTCTTACACAACTGCCATCTACGTCACGCACGGAACGACGTAGGCGGTACAACTTGTCTCGAACTTTAGGCGCACATACGCTCGACAGAGTGAATGTTCTTGGGAACGATGAAGACTATGGGCATACAGGGCAAGTTAACCACGGCACCCTCTCAGTGAATCTGAAATGACGGGCGTCGATACAATTTCATCAGCTGTGTTAATGCTTTGAATTGGGCGCGGGACGGACAGTTTCTTCTCACTGGGGGAGATGATACCACTGTTAGGATCTGGAAGATGGATACCAGTGATAATAAACAAGAGTATCCATTCGTTTGCCGATCCGTCATAGACACGAGCCACCGAGCCAACATATTCAGCGCAAAAATGTTGCCTAGGTCATCACGCATGTGAGCCATGTTGGCTGGACCCTTTTTCCCTGTAAATAAAGTGCTGATTTTCATAGTGTCACTGCAGCTGGAGATAAGCAAGTTCGTGTTTTTGATGTGAACGCCGCCCTGGGCGCACTTAATACCAGCGCCGCTGGTCCTGGCGATATTGAGACCAAATATTCAACAAATCAATGTTGCATACGCGTTCTTCGTTGCCATCATGACGCAGTCAAGAAGATTGTCGCCGAAGACAGTCCTGACTTATTCCTATCCTTATCAGAGGTGCATTTCCCCCTAGTACATGCGGAGATAAATAATTAGTGTGATTACTCACGTCTACCTAGGATGGCACCGTGAGGCAACATGACCTGAGAACATCCCACACATGTGGTGGGCGCTCGTGCCCCGCACCACTTGTGGACGTTGGACATGAACTTTCTACCATATCCTTTTCTCCTCTGATTCCACACCAAATCGTGGTTGCGGGAGAAGGTCCCTATGTCAGTCTTTGATGAGGATCTGGGCCTTGAATAATGATTTGGCGTCTAGTACTAACCGTTTCATAATTTGAGTAGGGCTATCTCTATGACCGAAGGTATTCCCGGCCCTCGATCGAGCGAGACTGGGGAAGGCTACCTAAGGCAGGAAAGGCGGCAACCACCTGTGTCAGAAGATTCGGACGCGACCCATCCCAGAAACTTCAGCATACCGCACATGAACACATAACTGGTTCTCGACTATCTCAATCCAATGGCCATGAGGTACGAAAGTTGCAATGATCATTCCATGGGAAAGCTGACGGCAAACGTATGAGCATATAGCTTTTACTATGTAGGTTTCCTATATTTTCCGGCGTCTTCTTGTATCTCATAGACAAAAAGCGTACAGTGCAGACAGCATTTATATTTTCTCGACCAAGGACGAGTCAATTACGAAGGATGATATGACCTCGCCTGACCCTTCCTCTGTCCTGCAACAATCCGATGTAAGTAAACGTAGTCACAACATTTTATTTAACCTTTGATAAAAAATTGAACAGCAACAGGGACTTCTCACGGCTGCTGAAACTGATGCCGCGAGTGGCTCAGAAAGCGATGGTGAAAGACTGATATTCAACCTTCTTGGATCATCTCGCGGGGCAGAAGATTACCAACCTAATATTCCAATAGTACTACCTAGGCGCCGTTATTCCGGGGCCAGAAACATAGTCACAGTCAAAGATGGTAAAATTCAAATTACATTGTATGCATATTTGCGATTAACCTGGAAGCTATATCTTGTCTGCAGTTAATTTTATGGGACCCGACGACCAATGGGTTGTTTCGGGGTCAGATGACGGCAATTTTTTTATCTGGGACAAAAAAGGAGGTGACGTACAAGGTATCTACGAAGGCGACGGTTCCGTTGTCAACGTGATTGAAAGCCATCCGCATTTTCCGCTCCTCGCTGTGAGTGGTATAGACACAACTGTGAAGGTTCGTACTTCTCTTGAGGTGTTCTAGTAACAATTAGTGATCATTCAAGTAGCTGTTCGCCCCAACATATTCGAACAGTTCCTTCTCGAAGATGGCCAATATGGAGCAAATAATGGAACATAATAGGAGGGCACGACCATTACGTTTTCCCAGTTATAATATTGCAGCATTGCTTGCCGAGGCGCGGAACGCTGCTGAGGGCACAGAAGGAGGTCGTGTCCCTATAGAATGCATTGGGCAATAAATGGATGCTCTGTTTAATTTTGTTTCTTTGGTGGCACCATCTAGACTCGGTGCTCAACCTTGGGTGTGGAAAACGATTTTTCCGCTTTCTTACCAAAGATTTTCTCTTGAATCCCGCCACTGGCACATACATTTGTTCTACAAAAAAAAACAATACGTCGATAATATTACAACTATTTGCAAATCAGCAATGTTGGCGCTGAAAACGACTAAGACAGAGGTTGAATAACGTTCTCGTAATACTGCCACCATAGCAAAGGCAAACAGTATTCCCATTACTTAGCTTCGACGGCGAAGGTGACGAGCCCCTTTTCTGTAAGATGCTGGACAATCGATTCAACCTGAAGGATGTCAGCTTGGGAATTAACAAGTGATCAATATCGAAGAAACGAACATGAGCGGCAGTTAATCTAATTTGGGTATCCCAGCGTTTAGTGTAGGGGGCACCAGTATCTTCAGCTTCTTCTACATCACCTAAGCCACCTGCCTTGCCCTGGGCATCATCTTCTTCGCGATTTTTTTCGAACCAAATAAGTTTGTCAACTTGATCTATGCTGGCACGTAGCCGCCCTTGCTCGATCATTTTCCGGGCCATAGTCTCTGCTGCACCAGGTGTCAAATCTAGTAGCGCACCGAGACCCTGGAAAGTGATATTGTTGTATATATTGGAGCTGGCGAGAAGGTTGTGTTCCATAACAGCTCTGTCGAGAACTGTGGATGGCCCCGTTCTTGTGCTAGCGCCTGGATCCAAATCTGCCCCAGCATCATGTCCAGCTGATGCAAGTCTGTCGTTTGAGGATATAGCAATTCTAGCAAGCTGGTGAGGTTTCAGAGATTTCTCAAATTCTTTGACTTCCGCAGATCGCAGTATGTGATCTAAGAACATTTTCGACAGGATATTATATGTTGGCAAATCAGCTGTGCGTTCATCTCTGTACAACGACGCAAGCACTCGCGACCGATTGGGCCCTGCTGGTGCCAGCACAGCACATGTTACGGCAGCCAGACTGAACGTGAGTGAGATTACAGTTATGTCTCATCCAGGTGTCACTGAAATACTTACAGCATATGCCGACGCTCCTCCTCGTCAATTTCTCCAACATAACTCAACTCATGATATCGACTTGCCGCCTCTAGAAACTTTCTGCTATAGTCACTTATACGTGCCTGACACAGTTTAAATTGCAAGATTGTTTCTCGGTCGCTGGCTGAGTGTACGAGAAGGGCTGCACGATTATAATACGTCTCTGCTTGCACTGAATCTTCATCTTCCAGAAGCAATCGAACGATTCGAACGTAGACACGTAGTTTTTCCGTATCAGGAATCGATCTGGGGTAAAGTATTGGCAACAGGTTTATAATTGATGCCCAAGACGTACCTTTGCCCTGAATCTAAAGAGATGCCCATCAGAACCCTTGCCGCATCACTCCATTCTTCTTCTTGTTCCAAGAGGTCTGCAAGTTGGAATCTCAAGGAATTTACCTATATAACGTTGAGAGAACTGAAATATGTGACGTTTCCCACTTACCTGCTCCTCGTAGCTGACGATTCGTGGCTGAACCGTGACCAAAGTGTCTTCAACTACACGCTTTCGAAGTTCTGCGTCTGCGATTGTACCCTCTCCGAGTACTTTGACAAGTTCAGATAACACTTGGCGTCCAACTACCAGACCGACACTATCTTGATTAACGACAGTGTCAACCAAAGCGTGTAGATCTTTTGCTAGTGATTGTCCCGATTGCGACAAGATTTCTGGGATGAGTGCGATAAAAGCAGGCCCTTTGTCTTTCTGAGTAAGGGCGGAGATCTGTGTTAGTTTAGCTTCCATAGGTTGATCACGGTAATGAGAAAGGAGAACTTCATGCAATTCTATTGGACGAGACGAAGCCGAGAAGGGTAGACAACCGAGAATGTGGCGCTTCGACCCGACTCAGTCAATAATGACACGACAAGTTCTTTAAATAAATGACCGTATCTTATCAGTTAATCATAGACCTTTTTCCAGATTTTGAACTTGCATAGCATTTTCTCAAAATTCACAAGCAAAATAACACCGTCCATACATAGTGACAATGGGTAAAACCCGTGCTCGATTTATTGATCCATAATAACGTGACCAAGATAGAAAATAATTAACATTTTAACACTTGATTTGCTTCGTACCGTGCTTCCAGAATGTGAAGTACGCTATCGACACAATCAGACAGCGTTCAGTAAGAAAGTAGGGAACATAACGTACGAGTGATACCGTCCGCCTAATTACATGAATGAAACGAGTTCGTCAGTAAAAGGAAATTGGATTGGGAACAGCGTTCCTTACGCGATAGTTGAGGAGCGCAACCATGCCGTCAGGGTTCATGTTCTCGCCGGTGTACTGTGGGGGGTCAGCAGTATGTTCATCAAATAATATAAATCACATACGAATTCATAATCCTTGAAATTAGCGACAATTTTCTTAGCGAATGCTGCAGCGCCCTTCTCAAACTCTGCAACTTGTTCAGGGTGGGTTTTGTTCAATTCGTCTTTAATAGCTTTCATGTAACCCTGTATTACTTTATGGTCAGTACGTTTTTGTGAAATGATTTTCCTTAAAATTTACCTTAAGGTAGGTGAGGTATGACTTCTTGTCAAAGCTTGTTTGCTGGAGTCTGAAAGAATACGCGACGTTGTTGACTTGAGATGCGCCGTCTTCCAGAGGGGCGTCCTCTTGGTCCTCAGCAGATGGGTTGGCACCTGTTTACAATGTTGGTAGTAGTAAAAAATTATGAAAGAATCAATCCGACCGATATCGACATCTGCACCAGCCTTGACGACAATCATCTGACAATCGACCTCGTAAACGATGCCATCGACTTCCTTCCTAGATGTGAGGTTGAGTGGTCTGCTGACTGTCTCGAGCATACAAGACGTACACTGGGAAAGCATCAGAGAAAAGCTCATCTTCAGTAAGGATATCTTGATACAGCAACATGATGGACGGAAAGAAAAAATTTCGTAGTGGGTACAGGGAGAGAGATGTCAATATATAATATCGATCGGAATTGATCTTATCTTCCCATGCCTTACGTAAATAATGTGGCTATGTAAAAAATTGCAATAATCTAATTTCGGATGTGTAAATGCTGACTCTTGAATAAAACATGGACTATCAGCCCGTCGTCGTAAAAGCCCACCGACGGCCTCCCAGTACCAAACATACTGCAGAGTCCAGATACTGGAGAAAATTCAAGCATCCTGTATTTGTCAAGGAATATGCCCCAATAACCTCTGTTCATTTCTCCCCCTCTAAACCACATAGGTATGCTGTAACTGCCGCCACCCGAGTACAAATTTATGCACCACGCACCCAAAAGCTCACAAAAACGATATCACGCTTCAAAGATGTTGCTCGAAGTGGTTGTATCAGGGAGGACGGCAAACTTGTCGTGGCAGGCGACGATAGTGGCTTAATTCAAGTTAGTACGTCGCGTGGGTCTCAGAACTTCCTGCTAACAATCCCCTCCAGGTATTTGACATCAACTCTCGAGCAATCTTACGCACGCTAGATTCTCACAAACAGCCTGTCCATGTTACCAAATTCTCTTCCCTATCTCCCACCCATGTTTTATCTTGTTCTGACGATACCACTGTCAAACTTTGGGACGTGCCTTCGCAAACGCCAATCACCACATTCACCGACCATACGGACTATGTTCGTTCTGGACAGGTTTCAACTTCAAACCCCAACCTCATTCTCACAGGCTCATACGATGGAACAGTCAGATTATTCGACTCACGATCGGGGGGTTGCGAAATGATCATGACCTCTGACAGTGATCATGACCACTCGACCAAGAGTCCAGTAGAACAAGTGCTTATGTTCCCATCCGGAACGGTTGCTTTGTCCACTTCTGGTCCTATCCTTCGGGCTTGGGACTTGGTGGCAGGTGGTCGATGCACGCGAGCACTTTCGAATCATCAAAAGACCATAACTTCACTATCTTTCAACGCTAAAGCTGATCGACTCCTGACCGGAAGCTTGGATCAAATGGTCAAGGTTTATGACGTTAGCACGTACAAAGTTGTTCACACTATGCGTTATCCCGCCCCTTTGCTCTGCTTAGCTGTGTCGGTGCGTGCATTTAGTTCTGGTGCTAAAAAGGCGGAACGACTAACTGTCCTAGCCTGACGACACTCATATACTAGGTGGCATGTCAGACGGCACATTGTGTGTGCGTAGACGAGATCCTAAGGCTTCTGAACCTTCTCAAGGCGATGAAGCACTCTTAGATGTCCAGACAATTATTTCAGACCTTACTATTGGGCATGGCTCGCACGTACAGAAACATCACTCTAAACCAATATCAAGTTCAAATGACTTAAGATTGGAATCACAAAATTCCAAGAAGTTGAAAGAATACGACAGACTGTTAAAAAACTTCAAGTATTCTGCTGCATTGGACTCTGTCTTGAAAAAAGTAGGTGTTCACCACTTATTTGGGAGATGGTTGAATTCACGCATCACTTTCTAGAATGTACCTCCAACGATGGCATTTGCGCTGATACAAGAGTTAATACACCGTGATGGTCTTAGAATCGCCCTTGCTGGTCGGGACGATGTTATTCTGGAACCTATCATCCGCTTATTGCTTAAATATGTCGCCGATCCTCGGTTCGGAGAGCTTGTGTCAGACGTCGCCAGCATTGTCCTTGGTATGTTCATTATCAGTAAAGAGTCATTATCCTATCGTTCTGACCCGTCTTTAGATATGTATGCTCCTGTTATAGGGCAGGCTCCACTAATTGACGGCCTCTTCTTACGGCTCCAGAAAAAAATTACTGCCGAGCTTCGATTTCAGGAAGAAATCGTTAAAACAAAAGGAGCATTAACTATGATATTATCATCGACAATCTCCTGACATTCTTTTTACATTTTTAGCGCTGTTTTATTAGTATACACTTATATCATCTAACGTAAAACATCCTTGAATAAGCTCAAAATGACTACACAACGCCTAAGGCTGAGATTAAGCCTTGTAGGATCTCTTTTTGAGATATCGTTGGCTCGTTATCTGTTTTCATGTTGTTATCGTCCTCGTCGACGTGCTCATAATAAAGTTGGAGAGTCTGCAGAATATCTTTGAGACCTTGATTTCGGCGATCTAACATTCGGAGGGCATGTTGTCGTATCTGCGTAATCAAGATGAGCATCCGTTGCCATATTCCACGACAATTCATGTCACGTACACCATCATCTTCCATCATTAACCATGCTAAGATGTAATCGGCAGTCTGTAGAATAAACAGGCCGCCATCTAAACGTCGTAAATAGAAGCTATCCTCGACGTCTGGAGTCAGGCCTTCTTCGCCTTCGCCTTGCAAAATGATCTATAATATTGTTAGAGAATGATCCGAAGGGGGATCACAAAGGCGTACCTGCTTGTCCTTTTCAATTTGAAAGTCAGTGGTAGACAGGCGTTTGCGTGCGCCATCATGAATTTCAATAAGTTTGTCAATTTTCTCATAGTCCGTTTCCACGAACTTTACTATCACTCTGATCCGACTTTGTGATTCAGATGGTAAATTCGTCAACAAAGAAGAAATTATTCCTAATATGTGACCGATATCTTCCGAAGCCGGTGTATCGACTGACGACTTTTGCCTTTTTGTAGACTGGAAAGTGATGCATGAGTGCGATAAAAAACAAAGAAAGGTCGATTTATCCAACCTTTCCCATTAGTGCGGTAAACAAGGTTTTCAGACCTAGCGCTTCAACAAAAGTTGTGCATAAATCGGCGCCGGCAGGGCCCGATAAAGCATAATCTAACACTTTGATAGATCTCGACTTCGAGTCCATTTTTTCTCTGAAAGGAAAGAAATATTAGCAGCGTTATTTCAGAACCTGGATAATGCTTACTTCATCATGAGAATCATCAAGTCAGGTCCTTCTGCGTCTAGGAACAATTTCTTGATTACTTTCTCATTCAGCGCAGAGCATAAGGCGTCGAAAAGGTTCTCCATGAATTCAGTTTCTTCACTGTCGACAGGATTTCTTCTTCGATATTGCTAGAGAAAATAATTTAGCAACCGAATGGAAAACAAAGGCCAGGCGTTACCGAAAGAACTTTGAGAAGTATCTCTACACCGTTTTTGTCTCCGAACACCAATTTGTTTTCTGCTTTGTCTTGCAGGAAGATCGACAAAAGCTCTGCTGCATAGCCGCGGTTCTCGTCGTGTAATTTTGATTGAATTCTGTTCAAAATCCAGTCAAGAATTGTCGTTTTCGATACCAAGTTTGCTGACAGCCCAGGGTTTAAGGCAATGAAATTTTCGAATATTCCTAGTCACAATGTCAGTTTGAATCACACTTCAGTGTAAGTAAACGTAGCTACCTAAAATGTGGAAAACACCTTGCCTATCCGTCTCTTCCGATTCATTTAAACGAGACAAGTTATCAACCAGAAGCTCCAATGTGGAATTCTTTATCTGTGTCGCCTCAATTATTGTCGCCTGAAGTTGGAAATTATGAATACCCACTTACCAATGCATCAACCAGAATTTTTGTGGCTTCTTCCGATTTTTCATTTTCTTCTTCCTCGTACTCAACCTCAGCGTCTTCATCGGTTAATTCGTATATAAGTTCGACAACATCAATGACAATATCCATATTTTCGTGAGTAAGAAGCCCCACGAGCAATGCAATTGTACCAGATCGTACAAGCTCTGGATATGCCAATGCTGTTGACTGAGACAGTGGCAGGAGACCCTTGATTGCACTGTCTAGATCCGCTTCTGAGTCGATAAATCTAAAATGAAGAGCAGAAAATTCATGAGGTGGCCTCACAGAAACTATAGAAGTCAAGAAATGCTTACCTAGAGGGATCTCCCGGGTATTTCGACCGTTGGTCCTGGTTTTTATTAACGGCGCGTTCAAATGTTAGTAAAAGTTTGCGGATTTGTGTTATAGTTGGGGCTTGAATCTTCATAAATCTGTTTGAGTTGATGCGTTCCAATCTAAAGTATTAACGGCACACCTCGTCGTCATGTACGTTTCCTTCTGCCTTGTCGAATATATTGAGAATTTCCTTCTGTTCTGACGTCAAGCCACCACCATAGAAGCGACCTTCATCATCTTCTTCCTCAAAGTAGTCGGCATCGCCGCCTGGAGCAAAATCGATCTCTGCTTCGCCATCTTCGCTGACATCCTCAACAGTTGTCCTCCTTGTTGAAGACGTCGCTGCAGGAGTACGTGTCGTGGAGGCAGAGTCCATTTTGAGTTTCTTGAGCATTTCGGGAGTAGGATTATCGGGAAGCTTTCTTTTATTTCCGCCAGGAGGAAGTTTGGGAATCTAAACGCCGTCAGCAAGAAAGACAAAGTGCAATTGGAGTTCGATACCTTGAAAAGTTTGTCAATATCCATTATGTAGGCGCGACGTTTATCGTTTGTTGGAGACTCGATAACAACTTAAGCAGAGAAAGATGGTGAAGTAAGATGTTCGATTGCAACTAACACCCTTGGAAAAGAGAGGTTCACGGTCGCGAGTATGATTTAGATCGCGTACGACTTTCAACTAGTAGTCCAATATATTGTCACTATAGTAGTACACTATACAATTATAAGTCACATGATATGGTCTGAGTTTGGCACAGATAGATACAACCTGCCCAAGCTCAGAGCTTTTCACCTGTACTTCTGCTTTGACGACTTCCATGTACTGTATATAAAGATGGCCGCCCTTTCATCCATGGAGTCGATGCCCAGTGCGGCATCTTCTGCTGCAGCCTCTGACCTTGACCTCAGGATGTCTCGCATCGCCGACCCCAACATAGGTATGTCCCTTTTTCGAAAGAAGTAGGCAGTATTTAACTCCCTTCTTCCAGAACTCCGCCAGAGGCATGCCGTGGCTTGCGACATACGCGAAATGTTGGATACGATGCGTGACTCAGAATCAGCACGTAGCTTACCGCGTCTCGTTCGACCATTGCTCGATTTAATCCGTTCTGGAGAACCTTCCTTTCGCAAGGATTCACCTGAATATCAATTTCGTCGCGTCCAGTTCGACATCTTAAACCGTCTCCCCGTTAATGAAGCCATTCGCACCCTTCTCCCAGCAATCTTTAGTTGCATGCTCCATGTTCTTCGACACGACAATGAGGATAATGGGGCGACAGCATGTAAGATGATGGTGGACCACATTCGTACCTATCGATCAGCGACCGAAGAAGGCTTAACGGACTTCATCACTATATTTCAAGAAGCATGCCAGAATATGAAAGACCTTGTTCCTCAATATCTAGGAGCAGAGTCAAACCCAGTCGACAGCAACATTGCCCTGCCCGCATTACGAAGTTTCAAGGCTCTTGGTGAGATGGGCATGGTAATGGTGATAATGTCACAAGTGCACAGGAATTTGGTCGTTGCCACCATGCCGACGACAACACCGCATGCCTTTAGTGTATTGGCCCTTGAATCGCCCATACAGCAGCAGGACCGGACTGACCATGAAGCAATGGGGGGAATCTGGGCCGGAATGTCTCCTTCCATGAAAAATCCCGCCGTCTACAGCGACTTTATTCAAGCTCAAATAAAGGTTTCTAAAATTTCTTTTCCTTTTCTTTTTTCTCATCTATCTTCAGATGCTCTCATACCTGGCCTACGTTATGCGTTTTTCAACAGATCTGTCTGACTCATACGGTGAGACTCTTACTTTAAGTGCCCTTCGCCTTCTTCAGGACTGCCCTGCGAATGGTGTTGCCATGAGAAAGGTATGTATCTGTTTTGCCAGAAAGATTTTTTTGCTTACTGTTATGCAGGAATTGATAGTAGTATTTCGTCATTTAATGAACACTCCGCACCGAAGAGCACTCTTTGATCGTCTGGATAAACTTTTCGACGAGACGGTGCTTTTAGGAACAGCAATAGCTAGTCGCGAGGCATTGCGGTACGTTCTTTTCAACCCATCTTTTTATGTCGAAGACTAATTAACTATTACAGGGCCAATGTCTATACCGCAGTGACTGACCTAGTTCATCACGTTCGAAATGACCTGACCGCCCCGCAACTGGAACGTATAGTTCATGTTTATTCCTCTATGATGCATGATCCTGCTTTGGGATTCAATTTGCATACTTTGTTCGCTAAGATGATGTTTGGGTTAACGGATGCCATTCTTGCAAAGGAAACATCACAGGGTGCTGCTAGACTGATTGAAACAATGTTCGAAACATGCCTCGAGAAGCTTGAAGGCCTTTGCATTGTGTACTCCGAGGCATCTGTCACTCTCGAACGGAGCAAGTCTGTCGGCACACTTGGAGCAACCGCAGATGCGGGGTTCATAGAAAAGGCCAGGCCCATAGGTGGTGCCGTCAGCTTGACCGAAAAACCTGAAGATGTTTTACAGGGTATGTAATCATTTTGTAATCAAATGGTCTATAATGACTTGATCCCAGAATCTCGTCTCGTATTCCGAACACTTCTTCACGGCTTCCGTGTTTGTTTGGCATCGCTGAAAAAATGCGAGGCTCCAGCTCCCGATGGAACACTGATATTTCGATTCTTTGAGGCATGCATTCGTTGTATGTCACAATTTGAGGACCCTCGGATGCAGGAGCAAAGCGAACCTATAGATTGGTTTGGACATGCTTTGACTGAAGTCAATTTACATGTCTTTCAAGAAGTATGGACCCACAAAATGGAGTTCTTTTTTGAGCGCGCTCGTAAACGAATTATCCTCCTCAATGTCTGTCAATTTCTTTTCACACGAGATACTACCTCCGCCACACTCTTAGCTATCGTACTTCAATTTCTGGTTGACCGCCTTCCTTTGCTTGGAGATTACGATGATTTAACAGCTGCAGCGACTATTCGACTGTACAAAATGGCCTTTGCAGCTGTTGCGACTCATCCAGTTACAAATGAAGCCATTCTAGCGTCACATGTCAGCAAGTTACTCATGGATTGCTTTCCTCTCGCGGCAAAGGCAACAAAACCGACGAATTATTTCCATTTACTACGGGCCCTTTTTAGGGCAATCGGCGTTGGAGGAGGCCGTTATGAACTTTTGTACAATGCCGTTGTACCCTTGTTACCAGATATGTTGGAAAGCCTGAATAGGCAGCTTTTAGCGTCGCAGGGGCAGACCCGGGACATGATCGTGGAATTATGTCTTACCGTGCCTCTGCGATTAACGCATCTTCTTCCACACCTAACTTACCTTATGCAACCACTGGCCTTGGCTCTCAGAGGCACCCCAGAACTTGTTTCTCAGGGCCTACGGACTTTGGAGCTGTGCATCGACAACCTCACTCCAGACTTCTTGGACCCAACTTTGAGTACAGTTCTTCGGGAACTTATGGAAGCATTGTTCAACCATTTGAAACCTCTGCCTGCTCCACACCATCCGGCCCACACTACCATCCGTATTCTAGGAAAGCTAGGCGGGCGCAATAGGCGTTTACTTACTAAAGAGCCGTCGTTGGTTTACCGTCATCATTCTGAACCAGCTAAATTTTCCATTGCCTTCAATGGTGTCGTTGAGAGGATAGAAATGGGCCCAATCGCTGCACTGGCCTCCCGAAACATCATAAAAGTCTCGCCTCATGATCGAATTTATGCATACAGCTATTTGGAAAATTGCTTGTCAATGCTCTTCCACGAGGTAAGCGATATTTATCTTGAAACGACCTACATTAACTTTTCACAGGGCATTAATGGTCGCAATGTCGAAGAGACCTTTGTCAGTACCTTAGAAGGTATATTCGACGCTTTACACCTCCCCGAAGTCCAGGAACAAGCAGAAGCGTATGCTCGCAAACTTGCCCAAGCTATTTTTGAAGAGGAAATCAGGAGAGGTCAATCTCGGGATGCTGGAGCAAGGCCCACACCCAGCGTAATCCTTTCTTGTTATCTTGACGCTCTCCCGCATGCGTTAGCCCGGGAGCAGCCCGAGCAGGCAATCAAAGCCCGTTCTCTTATTTCCTCGATGATTCAAGGACTTGTCTCTATGAATATCAAGGTAGACAAAACACAGCCCGAAATTATGTTGATTTTGCATCAAATTGCAAATCGATTCACCGCGCTGTGCTTGGATGATTCGTGGACCCGGAAGAGTGCTGGCTGTAATGGAGTCAAAATTATGGCTCAAACGTCTGAACTAGGCCCAAAATGGATAATCGATCGTGAACTGGACCTGTACCGCACTCTTTTGCACATTCTAAAGGACCTTCCGTCTGACTTACCACGCGACGTTGAAGACGTCGTTGAGGTACTCATGACCGTACTGAGGATCAGTAACACCGACCTCGACCTCACACTTGAGTCAACCCGTGTAAAACTCGTGCATTCAGTCGGAATTTTTTTTCCTGAGCTTCAAAGTCCTAACCCTCTAGTTCGAAAGGCTGCCCAAAATTGCCTCGGCTTGTTAATGGAGCTTACCGGAAAACCTGCAGTTGAACTCCTTATGCCACATAGGGACCGAATGCTTATGGGAATATACACGAAACCTCTCCGAGCTTTACCATTTTCAAAACAGATAGGCATGATTGAAGCCATTCGCTACTGCGTCACATTGGACCCTCCACTCGTTGAACTCAACGACGAGCTTCTTCGACTGCTTCACGAAACCTTGGCCCTGGCTGATGCTGATGATACCCAACTCTTAGGCCCTCGAAACCTTCGTCAGGGAGGGCTTGAGGTAATCAGATTGAGAGTGGCTTGTATTAAATTATTGACAGCTTCAATGCCTCTGACGGACTTTTTCTCACGCCAACATCAAACTCGTCAAAGGTATTTTTTTAAATCCTTTTCTTTTCTCCTTACTGAATCCTATTGATAGGGTCACCAGCGTTTATTTCAAGTCACTCTATTCACCATCTCCTGAAGTTAAGGATGTAGCCCACGAAGGTCTTCGCATGGTCCTCACTCATCAGAGTCGGCTGCCAAAAGAATTGCTGCAGACCGGCCTACGACCAATCTTGATGAACTTGGCAGATCCTCGTCGCTTGTCTGTGCCTGGGTTAGAAGGATTGGCCCGTCTACTCGAACTCTTAACAAACTACTTCAAGGTTGAAATAGGCCATAAACTTCTTGATCATTTCCGTATAGTAGCTGACCCACAATTGCTTCAAGACTCATCCAAGCAGTCTCTAGTTGATAATGAGGGGATCACCAAACTTGTTCGCCTGGCAAACATTTTCCACTTACTACCTTCTGCAGCGAATATATTCCTGGAGCAATTGGTCAATGCAATAGTTCAGACAGAGACACAAATGCACTTTTCGACGAAAAGTCCATTTTCTGAACCCTTGGCACGTTACCTTGATCGATATCCCGCGGAAGGAATTGACCTCTTCCTTCGTCACCTCTCTTACCCTCGACATCTAAGGACACTGCGTAGTATTTTACAAGCAGGCCTCGCACCTAATCTACTCCGCGAACTAGCTTCTAGGACTCCAGTTCTGGTTAGCCGATTAAGGGCGGGAAATGAACGTAATGTAGCCGTCAGTGTGCTCAGCTTGTTCAACGACCTGGCAGACCTTTTACCTTCATGGGTTAACGAGTTTGGTTACGCCATAGAAGCAGTCGTCGAATTGTGGCACAAAAATGCACCGTCATCGGAGAGTCTTTCTGCGGTTGTTGTGGATCTCTCTCGAAAATATTCGTTGATGCTCTCGATTTTCATCAAGGCCCTCAAGTTGTCACCACGAATTGACCTTCTATTCGAAATCACATCTTTATATACATATGATCTTGGTATAGATGTTATCGGGACGACAAAATTCCTCTATGAACATGTCGCGCTCAGCACAGACATAATCTTTAAGCGCAACATTCTCATGCGTTTCCTTACCTGGTTCACAAATCCCGACTATTCCCTTCCCCAGAAGACTATGCTTATCCATTATATCGTAACACCTATCTTGCTATGTCATGCAAAAATGCCTTTACAGACTGAAAGCCTTATCAACGTTGATTTTATTGATCAACTACATCGTCTTATCTGGCAGCCTATCAACGAGTCGTCCGCATTCCATGAAGCGGATGACACATTCCGCATCGAGATTCTACACTTGACCACAGTCTTGGTGCAACACTACCCCAATCTTCTGGACGTCGCAAAGAAATCTATCATGAAATATGCCTGGTCCTACATCACACTGAACGATGACATTATCATCAAACAGACATCGTACCTTCTTGCCGCTCGCTTCTTTGCCGCTTTTCCTACTCCACAAAAATTCATTTTACGTGCATGGATGGGACTGCTACGTATGCCTCATCTTGACGGGCGCATAGCTCTGCGCCAGGAAGCTCTTGCAGTTTTGGCACCGTCGCTCCCACAGTCAGAGGGAACCGAACCTGGTCCTCCCGCATGGGCCACAACCACCAGAAGACTTTTAGCAGAGGAAGGAAATGTTACAATGATGACCATATACCATCTCATTGCAAGACAACCTCAAATCTTCTTCCCTGTTCGCTCTCTTTTTGTACCACATATCGCAAATCATCTGAACAAGTTGGGGATGTTGCCATCGTCTGCTATGGATACGCGTCTACTATCAATTGACCTACTTCAAGTTATATTTAATTGGGAAGAACAGGCTTCACAAGTTACAAAGGCAGATCCTAATGTTATGCAGACCAATCAGCCTCATGACGATTCGACATGGTCGACCCCTCTCATTCTCAGAGAAAACATGGTCAGCTATCTGGTGCGCCTTGCGACTGTCCCCCACGATCAACCCATTAGGGCAGCGTTATTACCGAAAGCATTATCATTACTTCAATTGATTGTAGGACCAAATGGTTGGACCGATGTAACCGTTGGTCTACGTTTCTTCTCTCGCGTGCTTGAGGTCAGTTTTATGTATTATTTACTGATTTTTTCAACTGATTTATTTTGTAGAATGACATACCAATTGACAATGCTACTACACTTGCGCACGCAATATCTAATGCCAAAGTTTTGCGTGCAATCGCCGCGGAGCAGCCCGATTCTTGGTACATGACAAATGCGTCCATTCTACAAAAACTGATTCGTAAAGGCTTACTCGTTGAAGATCATACTATGAACGATACATTGCATCCTATCTTCGACCAATTAATCCGTTTATATCCTCTGCCCAAAGAAGACGAAGAGCAACATGGGGAATTATCAGACTTCCATGCCTTTGTTTACTCTTCCGTAGGAGAAGGTTTGCGTAATTCCACTTCCTCTCCAGGGATACTGGGGATGCTGAAATCGGTCGTGCGCATTGCACCGGAGCGCATTGAACCGTTTAGTCAACCATTAATGAAACTTCTTAGCAAGCTCACAAAAGAACACATACATTCGACACCAACTTCCCCAGGTTATGAGGCAAACGTTCGCTTGGTATTAACGATCCTTGATATCTGTCAAATGTCCGTCGCATTCCTAGGCGATCAACGACGTTGGCTTTTAAGCACATTGTGCGTTTTCGTTGACAAATCTAAGAGCTTGACGCTTTGTCGATACATCTTGGATCTTGCACGCACATGGGCGCTTCATAGGCAAGAAGCTTATCCCACTATGAAGGAAAAGGCTACACTGCTACAGAAGATGACCCTTTACGAGAGCCGCGGGGACGCGATTTTCCACCCGTATCTAGAACTCATCTATGAGATCTATACCGAGCCATCTCTACGACGTAGTGATTTGACAAATCGACTCGAGCAATCATTCCTGTTGGGCTGCCGTGCCAAAGACTCTGCTTTACGAGAGAGGTTTATGGACCTTCTTGACATCAGCGTTCCTCGATCGTTATTTGGTCGACTTACCTACATTCTGGGCGTACAGAATTGGGATGCTCTCGCCGATTATAACTGGATTTATCTGGCTCTCCACCTCATATTCGGTGCCGCAGATGTTGAATTACCTTCCAATCATAGCTATCGACAATCCTCACATTTACTTTCTAATTCCATCTTGCGGCCCCAGCTACAAAGTATTGTTCGACCCATGCAGCGCTTACTGTTTTTGGATCCCCAAGCTGCTCATGAAACCTGGATCTCCCTGTTTCCTGCTATTTGGTCTTGTTTAACGAGACGTGAACAGTCCGAAATCACCAATCATATGGTCATTTTGCTCAGCAAAGATTATCACACAAAACAAGCATCTCTCAGGCCAAATGTGATCCAGACATTGCTTACTGGCGTTCACGCCTGTTCTCCTCCTATGACTTTGCCCCCTCACCTCGTCAAGTATCTAGCAAAATCCTTTGGTGCTTGGCACATCGGCCTCGAAATCCTTGAAAAATCTCTAGACTACATCAAGGAAGATGAAATCACTATATCCGATCACGTATATGACTCTTTGGCTGATGTCTACGCGGAGCTAGCTGAAGAAGATATGTTCTATGGGTTATGGCGGAAAAGATCTATCCGGATAGAAACAAATATTGGTCTGGCATACGAGCAAGCTGGAATGTGGGAACAGGCAGCTCATACCTATGAAGCGGCTCAAAGTCGTGTGAGAGCTGGCACTATTCCATTCTCCGAGACAGAGTATTGTCTATGGGAGGATCATTGGGTTCTTTCGGCAGAGAAATTGCAACAATGGGATGTTCTATACGATTTCGCCAAAGGAGAAAGCAACCACGAATTGACATTGGAATGTGCATGGAGAATCAAGGATTGGCACGAGAATAAAGAAAGTCTCGAGCAGCAAATTAACCTGCTTCCTGAAGTGCCTACTCCACGCAGAAGGGTATTTGAAGCATATATCGCACTATTGAAAAACCCTGCGGCATTGGATAAAAACGTTGAGTTTACTAAATTCCTAGAAGACGCTATGCAACTCTCCTTGAGAAAATGGGTTGGACTGCCGCAACACCTGGCGGTGGCACACATCCCTTTGCTTCAACATTTTCAGCAGTTTGTGGAATTACAGGAAGCTGTCCAGATATTTGGGTCCCTTTCTCAGACAAATGCCCAGAATCTAGAAAAGAAATCATCTGAACTCAAGATGGTTCTTCAAGCTTGGCGTGAGCGACTTCCCAACATTTACGACGACATCAACATTTGGAGCGACCTTGTTGCCTGGCGGCAAAACGTTTTCAATTCGATCAACAGCGCATACATGCCACTTATTAGTGGCCTGAATCAAGGCGGCGCCAACAACTCGAATACCTTCGGATATAGAGGGTTTCACGAAACGGCATGGATTATTAATCGGTTTGCCCACGTTGCGCGCAAGCACGAGCTTCTAGACGTTTGTTTCAACGCCCTCACAAAAATTTATACTCTTCCCAACATCGAAATATCGGAAGCATTTTTGAAACTTCGTGAACAAGCGCGCGCACATTATCAGAAACCTAACGACCTTCAAGCCGGTTTAGAGGTTATCAACAACACAAACCTTATGTTTTTCTCTACGGCTCAAAAGGCGGAGTTTTATACTTTGAAGGGCATGTTCCATTCACGACTGGGACGTACAGACGATGCAACGCTGTCCTTCGGACAGGCCGTCCAACTTGACATGTCGCAGCCCAAAGCATGGGCTGAATGGGGTCGCTTTAGTGATCGCGTATTCAAAGACGCACCCTCGGACCTCAGCCAAGCTGCTAATGCCGTTAGCTGTTATTTACAAGCAGCTGGCCTTTACAAGAGTGGCAAAAGTAGACCTCTTCTTGCTCGTATATTGTGGCTTTTGAGCTTGGACGATCATACATCAACGATATCCAGAAGCTTCGATACTTACAAAGGGGAAGCCGCATTCTGGTTTTGGATAACTTTTATTCCACAACTCTGCGTTTCTTTGGCTCACCGCGAATGGAAACAAGCGCGTTATCTGCTCTTAAATCTTGCTAGGCATTATCCTCAGGTGCGCCTTCTATTCCATTATTTTTGGAGATTCATTATCAATCACTATTTTTGAACGACAGGCTATATTTTACCACCTGCGAACTAATCGAGAAGAGATGCAATTAATGAAGAAGGCAATGGCTGCCCGAGCAGCTCAAGTATCCGCCAACACCGCGAGACGTATCAGTTCAGAACAACCTCAGAGGGAAAATAGCGAATCCGCACAGATGGACGGATCCACCCCAGTTACCAGTGCTCCCACTGGTCAGGATCAAAGTGCTGGAAATGCAATGCCTATCACGTTGCCATCTAACGTTTCTCTACCGGATCCAACACCAGCCCAACCTCGTCAAGCTTCAGAACATGTAGACGAAATACTTCAAACTCTAAAAACGACCTTCCCTCTTCTAATTCTTAGCCTTGAGACAATGGTTGATCAAATACACCACAAATTCAAACCCAGCCCTGACGAAGAGGTGTATCGAAATATTTGCATGCTCTTGTCCGATGCAGTTCAGGTACAGTCGTAGTAATAACATAATTCGGCTCGCTAACAATATCGATCAGAATTATGTCATCCGCATCAACTCACCGGATGATGATGGACTGCTAACCGAGAACACGAAAACTACCATAGAGCGTATGCTCAATAACATGCCGCTTCCTTTCCGGGTATACATATTTCTGTTTCTGTTTATTTTAAACCAATTTCTCTGTTACTGATACGATGTTTCTACAGGACGAATATCAAGAAGAGTTGATAAAAAATAAGCCCAACCACTACCAATATATCCAACGCCTTCAACGTTGGCGTGATAGGTTCGAAGCAATTCTCGATGCGCGACCACGACTACAGCCTTTGGCAATTTTAAGTCATTATTTGACTGAGTTCCAATACAGCAAAATAGATGAAATTGAAATCCCTGGCCAATATACAGAAGTAAGTCGTGACGCTCTACCTACCATTGGCTTCGTACTCAAAGTAACACCAAAAAGGATAAGGATTCCAACCAGTATTTCATACGGATTCAAAAATTTGCCCCCAAGTTTGAAAATTGCCGTTCAAATGGAGTGTGTTGGAAGAGATTGACTCTGCATGGCAATGACAACTCGAAGGCATCGTTCACTGTGCAGCTTCCGTGTAACCGACAATATCGTCGTGAAGACAGAGTCATCCAAATGTTTAGGACGTTTAATGGGTGAGGAATGATTTGTTCGCTATATTCTATGATTTCTGATGGCCCCTTCTAGCGCGCTAGCTAGAAACAAAGAAAGCCGGAAGCGCAACTTGACATTCCATCTACCAGCCACGGTTTCGTGTAGCCCCAATGTCCGTCTTTACCAAGTTGACTCATCGTATATATCTCTTGGAGATATTTATGATCTGCATTGCGAGGAAATGGGATTTTCTAGAGAAGATCCTATCCTTTTTGTAGGAGAAAAGGTTCGAAAGGTCCTGAAGCAATACCGCCAAGATACTACTAAACGACAGGTGGGTTTTTTATATAAATTGCATCGTCCATTTTGACTAAATGCTCTTGCTATAGCCAACGAAAGTGGAATACATCACTCTCAAGAAAGACACATGCGAAGAGGTCAGCACGAAGATGGTGCCAGATAATGTATTATCCAACGCAAGTCTCATTCCTTTACATTTTCCTTGAAATACATTATTAACGGGCATCGAAACAGTATATGATACGCACAATGGAGGGTCCTGATGAACTATGGCGAATGCGAAAACAATTTGCTCTTCAGGTTGCTTCGTCTAGTTTCATGACCTATTTATTCTGTCTTTCTAGTCGCCATCCCTCACGTTTCCAGATTTCTCGTTCAACTGGTCTCATTGCAATGACGGAACTTTTACCTGGTAAGGAGATCGATTGTAGACATTCAATTTGGCTCTAAGACTTTGAATCACAGGTATCAATGGTCAATCGCCTCTGTTTGCCACTATCGACATTGTTCCTTTCCGTCTCACGCCGAACATGCAAAACTTCCTAGGCCCCATCTTTACCGAAGGGCTTTTAGCCTCAGGAATGATGGCCATTGGGCGGTCTCTGACTGAACCAGAGGTAAGCACGTTCTTGGACACACGAATTAAGTGCGTATCACACTCACTGATTTACTATTCATGCAAACTGTATCTAGTTCGATTTGGATCAACAACTGTGCCTTCTGAGTCGCGATGAAGTTTCGGCTTGGTTCACAATGCGAGCTCGACCGTGGCAGGTAGATGGTAATTTCCGACAATACGTACTTAACCATGTCGACAATATCGTGAAAAGAGCGGAGAGTTTAGCGTGTAAATTTGAAAGAGAGAACGTATGTGTTACTTTTGCATGTCTACAGCAATCGTCATTGAAGCTGGGAATCATAGTCTCCCGTCAATAATGGTGCAAATTCTTCTGTTCCGGTCGTGCAGACAGTCACAAATCTAATATCAGCGGCGACAAATCCAATTCAACTAGCTAAAATGGGGGAATTATATCAGCCTTGGTTCTAATGTTTACTCTCTCGTATTCGTAATATCTTTTGTTGTGTTTTGTTGTTTTGTTGTGCAAATATGAATATCTATTTTGACGTAGACGTATTTCTTCATGTAAACCTTTTATCATTGATGTACCTCATACCTGCTTTCCTGTCAATATATATACAATATCAAGTGATTAAAAGTCATCAGCCTACTTAAGTATGTCCCGTAGGTGTGTAATATATTGAGTGTTAAAGGTAAATACATGAGGCAGAGGTCAATGGAGATCAATGTTAAAGGGTGTGCAGGTTCGTTATCAAGACAAACTTTCAGGTCACTGTCTTCCTCTCTTTTCTTTTCGCTCTTTCGCGTTTTGTCTCTAGTTCATGCCATTCGCCCTCGAGGTCCACCAACCTGTAAAAATGATGTTCAACGGTCTTGCATGGTGTAAATATGAATCAAGGTTACTTACCCCACAGGAGGGCTCGGCAATGGCGTTTCTTTGGTAAAATAAGGTGCTTCTATGGCCTGTACAGCTGAAATTCTCCGGCTTGGATCATAGGCAAGCAACTGCTGTGCAAGGTCTAAGGCAGCCGGCGACATCCACCTGTATTGTTTGAGCGTTTATTTTGTAGAGTTTTGATCAAAATCTTACTTTTGGAAAGCTTCTCGAAATTTACAAGGTATGGTTTGATGCGGTTTCACAAGCTCGTACCATGGCAAATTGACTACGTCGGGCCAATTTTCTACTGTTGGCGTTCCCAATAATTTGAAGATAACATCGAGTTGATGGATTTCGTCTGCTCCTTGGAAGATGGGTTTCTTAGTAAACAGTTCGAGCATAATACACCTATGCCTATATTTAGTAAATACAAGTGTGATATGTGAAAACACTTGCCCAGCGCTCCACATATCAACTTCAGGTCCATAAACCGTAGCACCGAAGAGGAGCTCTGGTGGCCGATACCAAAGCGTTATTACTCGATTGGTGTAATCAGCCCGTCTGCGCTTCTGATAGAACCGGGCTAATCCAAAGTCTGCCAGCTTCAGTTCGCCTCGATTGTTGATCAGGATGTTTGAACCTTTAATATCGCGATGTATTACCCCTTTATGGTGAAGATATGCTAAGCCAGAAAGCATTTGATGGCAAAGAGATTTAAGATGCTCGTCCAAAAAGCTGAATTGAGTTTGAGAGAGGACTCCCGTCAGGTCGTGGTCCATATATTCGAAAACCATATAAACTGAGCCTGTTAGTGTGGCGTAAGCTATAACACGAGACTCGATTAACTGACTCAGCGTACCATTTGACACCATCATTTCGTACAGCCTAACCACGTTGCTGTGCCGAAGTGACTGCAGAAGCTTGATTTCTCTCATAGCAGTCACTGGGAAACCATCTCGTTCTGCCTCCATACGAATACGCTTCAAGGCAACATAGGCTCCTGTGACTGTATTCTGCGCTTTGTATACCTTCCCAAATGTACCCTCGCCGACTTGCGTGAGGATTTTGTAGAGATCCTTGTGAGCAGCAGGCCTTGCACCACTATGAGTTTCGTGAGTTTCGGCTTTGAAAATTTGGGGTTCATGATGTTCTTGCAGAAGAAACTTTTGCGGTTCCGAGAGTGGTGGGTTTGGTTTGAGGCGCTGTGCTGATATGGCCTTATCTTGATTGGGGTGAGATATGAGCGGCGCTGTATTAATACGGTCCAAGGCGATATCCATAGGAATAAAAGATGTCTCCTCCTGCTGGTAGGGCTGGACATACTGTTCTTCGTGAAACGGTTCATGACGCGATGCGAGAGGTGAGATTTGAGAAGGTGGGGGATCTCCCCATCCACGAGGTTGTAATGATTCGTTGGTAGATGACTCGAGGGTGATGGAACTGATAACGTTAGTTGCCGCCTCCAATGGGAGTTCATCCGGCGTAAAATCCATATCGTCGTCGTCACCAGGAAAGAATTTTTTCAGGGACGAATTGGCTTTACCGATGGGTTTGAATCCTGCATTCCTACCTATTGTTCGTACAGGTTTCGCTGCAATATCTATCTTATCAGGAAGCCGATTGTTTGGAGGTGGTATATGCTCTGGTGCTGTCTGACGAATACTGGTGTGAGTAAATGGGATTGAGGCAGGCGGTGGCATGGGCATGTTTTGTAGATCACCAGGTGGTATTGGTGGTACTGCATTCGAATGATGTGGTTCCCGCCCAGGTGTATTGTAGCTGGTCCCTATAGCAGACTGAGGTTGCTTATCTCGTACCCTACGGTCTTGCTGATGTATCTTGGCCTTTCCATTCTTTGATCCTTCACGTTTGCGAGATGTGAAGCCATTGTTGGTTGCCGTAGTTGAAATAATCGGAATAGCGTCAGATACAACGGGATTCGACGGAAGGCGATGAATTGATCGCCCATTGCCCATTGGACTTCGGCTCATGCTTCGATCAGAACCTGTGGTAGACACAGCAGAAGGGCTTCTCCGACGCTCAACCGCGCTTATACTACGAGTCGGACTAGGTGATCGTGATGAATATCCTTCAAATTGTGTATGCCGATTTGAGCTTCTTTCACTTGGAGTTCGACTCCTCATTGTTACACGACTCGAATCTCTTCTTCGTCGTTTAGAAGCAGGAGAGAAAGAACGCGACCTAGAGCGACCTCTTGAGGAGTGAAAGGATTTGTTTGAACCGGTTGGTGATCTACTCCTTGACCGAGAAGGAGAGGATGAGCGAGGGTGCTTCCGCCTTGATGGATGGTGGTCTGCGGGCTGTTTGTTTGTCGTTCGACTGCTATCCCTTTTCGTCCAGCTAGTAGTTACTTGTCGGTTAGCAAGCGCCCTTATTTACCAGTACCAAAGAACACGCACTTGTTGAGATCTCCATCGTCCATACGCCATTCTCGTCTCTGCTTATGGTAGTTCTGACCCCGTTTATGCTTTGGTTGATTTCTCTGACCATTCTGTCCTCTTTGTTGATTATCGTTGCTGGCTGAGGATTTCCATGACGCAGCTGGTTCCCATGCCCTTTCTTCTAAAGCGTGATGATGGGTTTTTAACAACGAAGAATCCTCGTGTCGCGGAAGATGCTCACTCCCCCATGATAATCGTTCTCTACGCCTCGAGTCCCATCCTGAGTCACTCTGAAACTTACGAGTCGAATTTTTATCTCGTTGGCTATCTGACCTCCAATCATGGTGCCTTCGATCAGACCGACGATCATGCCTCCCTACCTCTGTACCCCAGTCATCGAGAGGTTGACTTCGTGCATCATTTTGTTCCCAACGCTCGGGATACATGGCTCGACCGTGTTCAAAGGGCGGTGGGTTGGTCAACCCCCACGTGGTAGGTTCTGGAAATGAAGAGGAAGATGCACCATTGTCATAACGGCGAGACCAGTCATTGCGAGATTGACTGTAAGTCGAATGGTCGATATCCCGCCAGCCCCCTGAGTTCCTTGGTATGGGGTCCTCGTAGTTTGTTCTATCATCGCGGGAATACGGGTCGACATACTGATATCTCTCGGTCTCCATGTCAGTGTGCCTCCAGTCAGCATCGTTTCGACGTGAACGAGGTTGAGCCTCGCGGTCAGAGGCGTATGTCATTCGAGTAGGTATGGGAGGCGCTCTGTAGTTTTCAGAGATGTGGAAGGATGGATGTGATCGTGAATACCCCGAGTCTGAATGAATGCTGTCGATGGGTGCATTCATATATGTGTCGGTATCACCATCTTTGGTGCCTCTAGCCCGTTTGTTTTTTCCCTGACGCATTGTTGAGGAAGATAATTGTATCTTGTAGTAGAGAGGGTGTCACTGAAACTTGAAAACTGGTGGTGGCTGCAAAGAGTGGTCAACGTCTGAACAGCAACATCACGATTGACTAATATTAACTCTTCACCTTATAAACCGGTGTATTCCACTTGATACACGAACAATCAATTAAACAATGGTCAGTAGGAGTACTGAATAAAGTTTACAAGTCGATAAAGACTCACATATGCTGACTCTATAGTTATTAAAATAGCGCTTGCAGACTGTCCGACGAGATGGTTTTTGTAGTAATGGATTTGGTTAAGGAGATACTAAAATACCCGTCTTCCTCTCGAAGACGGTGGTTGTTTGTGACCTAGAGGAACCAAGTTCACGAAGATGATGCGCAAAAGATTGGTATGTGTAACTCCAACGCCAGTGTGTAAAGTTGGGTGCATACATACAAATGCGATTATTTATTGAATCACTTGCGCCGGCATACAACCGGCCAATGCCACCTAATTTGAAACAGCCGCAATTCTTTTCTCTCCCTCTCCAAGTTCGGTACAGATGAGTATAATGTAAATATTAATTTGCTTTAA
>Ga0247779_1000377_pt1 | contig 30303 bp, 40 predicted proteins | sample UWRJL221509R5_FD_179925 | JGI IMG/M metagenome (GOLD analysis project Ga0247779, IMG submission 179925) | Plant litter microbial communities from Arlington Agricultural Research Station in Wisconsin, United States - UWRJ-L221-509R-5 | ecosystem: Environmental > Terrestrial > Plant litter >...
CGAAACCTGACTTTCAGGATCACCAAAGCAAACCTTTCTTTGCCCCTCCTTTCTCAGCAAATTCACTTTCGCCACCCTCGCCTATTTCTTCTCCGGTGTCTTCAGACTCGACCTCGGAGACTGAGCATCCTCAAGATCATTCGAGGCTGAAAATTGCATGGGAGGCTATGCTCGCGACTCGCTTTCTTTCCCCGAATTTGCTTTCAGTTCTCCCGTTTTACCTGACATCGTCATCTTTTTCTACGGTGTCTACCTTGTCACAGTTATCCGTTCCTCTACCGCCCAACTCCGGTAAGGTTCCAAACGTCAAAGCATCCCATTCTGCGGGAAAATATCGCGACCAACGGACTCCACCGACTTTGGCTGACACCTTATTTGACTTCTCTGCGGGAACCACTTTTAACTCTAATACAAGTGAAAACTTCTCTTTCCAACAGCAAGTTGTCTCATTGCAACCCCCTCAAGCACCCGCTTGGGGCACCATGCACCTTGCAAAAACGCTTAATACTATTCAAGGATGTAAAGAGGCTATCTATGCCGAATACTACAAGCTCTATTTTCGTGATGCTCTTCATATCTTATCCAAAACAGCTCCAGCAGATGTCGACGATTACTCATTCCAGCCTCAAAAATTCATTATACGACAAGCTTTTGAGGTTGATTGGAAGAATTGGGAACTGTAAGTTGCATATCCATATTCTTCATCCGGATCTGATGACGATGTCTGAACTCGTTTTAGTGACATGATCGACCGCATTGGCATGCATAAGAATCTTCGTTTGCACGCTGCATGGACGCAATCATTCGCTGACTCCAGCCATGATCTTCCTGAATGGCGAACATGGAGAAACAGGCTTGAACGAAATTCTGTCGCTGATATGAACGATGAACACTTTGTTATAGGATATAATCCGACTGACTTGTGTTGTTCAATGCGCATTTTCACAGGGTTCAAATCCTGACCACACGATTTTCTACACACTCCCTATAATTATCGCTTCTTCAAAGCTGAATACCTCTTACGAATATTATTTTTTTTAATGCATGTAACTCTAGTAAATTGGCTACTATTAACTCCAGCAGTCTCACTAGATCGGATTCACCAGGTCCCTTCATTCCGGCCTAGACCAAGTGAACATTCCTAATTAGGAAACTCGAGACGACGATTGATGCCTGATCGTCAAGTAAAACGCTCCGTCCCTCTTTCTTCATTTTAAACTTTGAAATAACCCAATACACCGATAAACGACATGTCTGATACTGAGAAGCCAACAACCACGGAGGCACCCGCCAAAACTTCTCCCGGATTTGCTGAAGCCGACCTCACCAAGTATAAGGTTAGCGCAGAGATCTAGGGTTTCTGCCGCGATAAAAAATCTAATCGAGTGACAGACAGCCGCAGACATCGCTCACCAGGTCACCAAAAAACTCATCGAACTATGTGTGGAGGGAGCAAAAGTGATCGATCTTTGCCTCGAGGGAGACAAGCTCATCGAGCAGGGTACTGGGGCTGTCTACAACAAAAATGTTAAGGGCGTCAAGGTGCCCAAGGGTGCGTTTAAACGATATCTAAAACTTACTCCTTGTTTCTGATGTACATTTACCACTCAGGCATTGCGTTCCCAACTTCGATTTCCGTGAACAACACCGTCGCTCATTTTTCACCTCTTGCGTGAGTCGTTCTAATTTATTTATTTTGTTACGGAGTGACGTGAATCGATATTGGATGTTGATACTACAGATCGGATCCCGCTGCTGATCAAGTTCTTGCAAAAGACGACGTTGTTAAAATTCAGCTCGGTGCTCACATTGACGGATTTGCGGCCATCAGTGGTGAAACTATTGTAGTTGGCGCCAGCGCCGCTAACCCAGTCACCGGACGTCGTGCCGATGTCTTGAAAGCTGCATACGTTGCTGCTGAGGCTGCTATGCGCACAATCAAAGTCGGAAACAAGAACTGGGCCGTTACTGAGGTCGTTGCCCGTTCTGCTGCTCAGTTTGATTGCAAACCTGTCGAAGGTAGTTGAAGTTTCTTCTTTTGCAATATAAATATAAAACTAATGCAAATGATCGGTAGGCATGCTCTCATGCCAACAAACGCAAAATGTCATTGACGGAAAGAAGAGAATCATCCTGAACCCAAGCGAGGGCCAAAAACGCGATTTCGAGACCGCGACGTTTGCTGAGAACGAGGTTTACGGGATTGATATTTTGATTTCCTCAGGCGAGGATGGCAAGGTAACTTCTCAAGACCTCTTGGATAACTTTGTAAGCTTCAACTAATCTTGGGTGATTTTTAGGCCCGTTTAGAAGAGTCGCGTACGACAATTTTCCAGAGAGATCCTATCGTGACATATCAGCTCAAGGCGAAGAACTCTCGAGCTGTGTTCTCTGAGGTTCAGAAGAAAGCCGGATCCTTCCCCTTCAACATCCGCACCCTCGAAGATGAAAAGCGTGCTCGTATGGGTCTGCAAGAGGCCGTTCAACATAGTTTGGTGAAGCCTTACGAAGTCATGTATGTCTCTATTGTGTCTCTATCTTCGGTTTGCATTTACCAAGTTAATCATCCCAGCTACACACCTACCAACACCTTTGTCGCTGCTTTCCACTTCACCATCGTTCTTTTGCCCGGAGGCCCAACACTAATCACCAACCCACCTATATGGTACAAGCCTGAGCTCGTCAAGGCTGAGAAAGAGGTCGAGGACGAAGAGTTGAAGGCTCTCCTCGCCAGGAATTTACGAGAGAACAGGAAGAGCAAGAAGAAGGCCCAGAAAGCAGCTGGTGAAGAAGCGAAGGAGGAGTAAATTTGCTATCACTTGGAATAAAAAAACGCAAATGACGTTGAAAATCGCATAGATTCAATGGCGCCTTCGGGATACTTAATAAATTTGTTTTGCCGCTTGTACATATAAATAACACAAAGTCCTGTCGCTACCGAAGGTCAATCATGCTTGATTTTAAGATTCTGTGCCGAAAACCTCTATTGTACGAGCAACGAGATCGACATTTTCAAGGAAAGCGTTGAGTGTCAATCTGGCCAATCTAACTGTCAACGTCCGGAAAGTCCTGCAACGACAATGAATCACAAGTACAATGGATGCGAGTGATAATCTTCATACACAATAAGTTTGTCGTCATTTACTGACAACTCCCTTTTCACAGCATGCGGCTGTAGCTCAGCGTCCACTTCAATAGCTTGCTTGACTATCAAAGCGTGCTTATTTGAGGCGAAAGGTATTTCTACACGACTAAAGACTTTGTCAGAGAATTTTGCAAATAATTCAACTGTTTCCTACATTGTATGCCACTCGGAATCCAAGATCTCTGGAGGCGATTGCGACTTTTCAGCCATGGACGGACTGATCAAGAGGTAAATAAGGGCATCGAGGAGACTTTCAGATCAACTGATACCGCATCTTATCTAGTTGCCGTCACAGTGGTGTCTGCATATGATCTCATATGATCCGTTCAAGTTCTTTCCTTCCAGCCCCTCCTAACTTCATCTCACATATATTTGTATCCTTTACCCTTACCACTATATCGGTGCTTTCATTGTGATTGATCAATACTGTAACATGACAGACAAAGCCAGCGACATCGATCGCAATACCACACTATGTCTTGCCTGCTCATCTTCTTTGCCCCCGCTAAGAGACATTGGCAGCAAAATACACATCACAGACTGCTGTCAACGACCTATATGCCCTTCATGTATATCCTTCAACCCCCGTTTGTCTCGATATAATCCTTGCCTTGCATGTCTCGGTGGAGTAGACCTTATTGCCTTAGGGTCACGGACGCCATCCAGCGGTGACGGTTTTCTGTCACTAAAAGGTAAGGGGACGTCTTCACCAGCTACCTCTATAAGTCCAGCAAATGTCAATGGTTCGCTTAGAGACGAAGATACCTTCGTACTCGGGGACGACGAAGATGATGACCAGGATCTTCCACCGCCACCTTACTTGGACGTACCATCGAGCAGCCGGGGTAGCTTAGGTCCTATGTCTCCCGCTGAACCTGGCGTCCAAAGTTCGTCGTTGTCGGGGGTAAAAAACGACTCACGACAATTATCTTTAACTGCGGAGACCGACAGGACCGCGCCTTACAAATACTACCTTAACCGACAGGATACTCTACAAGGCATAGCCCTACGTTTTGGTGTAGATGTAGGTATCTTTCAACATAGCTCTCAGAGATACGAGCAGCTGACTAAAATGGTTACAATCCGTGAAGGTGTATGAGATCTATAAAATGAATAATCTTCCGCCCAGCGTGTTACGGACAACTCCTCATCTTCTGCATACACGCTCTTTTATCAAGCTTCCTCCCACTGCCAAACCCCACGAATCGTTGACCTTGAGTCCTGACGAGGAAGTGAAAAGGGAAGATAAATTAACGAGAGAACGCGTTGAAAAAAGGTTACAGACGCTTACTAAAGAGGAAGATTGGCGCGTCGCTAAAGCCTACGTAGCGCTCGCCGATGATACGTGTAAGCAAGATGTATTTGCTCTGAAAGCAAAGGAAACAGGAACTAGCCGAATTTCCGTGAAACAACCACACTCGGTATCTACTACTATTAATAATCAAGCGGCTTTGGAAAGCCTTGCATTAAATCAGTATCTAGAGGATGAAGAATGGGAACAAGCTGAACGCCGAGCGGGGCGGGGTGTCAACATCCCTAACTTTCCTATGTCTCAACGGAAGAATGGGAAAACTATGTGATTTATCAGCCATGCATTCCAGGCCTATTTGCTGTTAATAAATGTATATGTATAGACTTAGTCCGAAATATATTCTGTACTCGCCGGCTCAATGGTTCAATTTAGTACGTACACCTATCCAAGGTTACGACAGGATTTTTCAGACAAGTACATGCGTTCCTGCCGGTACTAAACGCATTAAACATGGTCGGACCATGGATTCCGCCACGATTCCCAGCTGTTCGATGATCCCTCTCGATATGTGTTGCGTGTGCTCGCAAGTCACGATCATTGCTTATCACAGTCACCCATGCAGTGCCGAAAGCGACAGATCACATTATCGAATTCATGTCAATTGCGAAAGGGAAGAAAAGTGGTGGCACTGCGTATCATTGATTACGCTGTGGAAGTGTCAGTAGTGTTCATACATAGATGTCTTTTTATAGGACACGGCCAAGATTTCTCTAATTACGGTTTTCATCGGGGCGACCGAGTTTTGAGACATTACTTACATAGGACCATGTGGAACAGTCAGCATGCCTTACAATCGTACCGGAAAGAAAGCCGGCGTGTCCATCTTCAATTTATAAACTGTTCTGTCCCCACCATGACACAGTTGTAACTCCCTCATCGCCATGTCCTCAAACTCGACTGTCGATACAGAGAAGGGCAGTCGCGATTCAATTGACAGTACCAAGAAAGAGCAAGTTACCCAAGATCTCCCAGCCCACTCTAGAACATGGTAAGCTCTATGATTCAACTACGTCATTTCTGCAAAAGATATCAAATAATTTGTATGTAGGTGGCAGCGCGTCCCGTTCACGACTAGCAAGGCACCTGCGCCGCCACTCAAGTCACTTGAAGAGTCCTCTCTGATACCTGAGGCTACAGCTCATTTCTTTGACCTCGTAACCTTTGGATGGATAACGCCACTGCTAAGTCTGGGATACGCTCGTCCATTGGAGGCACCCGATCTCTGGAAGCTTCAGCCTGAAAGAGGAGCAGCACACATCGCAGAGCTAATCACCAGCTCGTTTGAGCGACGTGTCAAAGAAGCAGAAGAGCACAATATCAGGCTAGCAAACGGCGAAATAAAACCAGGTCTGAAACGGATTTGGTGGTCAATCAGGGGGAAGAGGGCTGAAAAAGAGAAAGAATGGAGGGAGAATAGCGGGAAGGCGAAAGCGAGTTTAATTTGGGCTATGAATGATAGTGTCAAGTGGTGGTTTTGGTCGGCTGGTCTCCTCAAAGTTGTTGGGGATACTTCCCAAGTGACAAGTCCTCTTGTCGTGCGGGTATGTCTTATTTTTTTGAATGACCATGCCTCTATACTTATATGTGTCTAGGCTATCATTAATTTTGCTACAGAATCTTACGTCGGCCACAGGACTGGAGGAAACGTACCTCCCATTGGTAAAGGTATTGGATTGGCATTCGGTCTTATCTTAATGCAAATTGTTGCGTCCCTATGCACCCACCACTTCTTCTACCGCAGCACGTCGACTGGAGTTCTCATTCGAGGTGGCTTGATAACCGCTATCTACGACCGTTCTCTTAGGTTAACTTCTCGCGCACGGTCAACCCTTACGAATGGAAAATTAGTTAATCATATATCGACCGATGTTTCTCGCATAGATTTTTGCGCAGGTTTCTTTCATATGGTAAGTGCCTATTTGTTGTATTAAGTGGCCCATCGACTAATTGTGACTCAGGCGTGGACTGCACCAATACAAATGATAATCTGTCTGATTCTTCTTCTGACTACGTTAGGACCGTCCGCCCTTGCCGGCTTCGCATTTTTCGTTCTTGCGACCCCGGTACAAACGTTTGTCATGAAGAAACTTTTTGGTTTAAGAAGGAAGAGTATGGAATGGACAGACAAGCGCGCAAAGCTTCTCCAAGAATTACTGGGTGGCATGAAGGTCATCAAGTTTTTTGCTTGGGAGGTCCCTTTCCTTGAACGGATATCTACATACCGCAGGAACGAGATGGCGTGAGCTACCATTTATTTTAAATACTCATTCAGGGGTTAACGTTACCACCATAGCTATATCCGTTCATTGCTGCTCATCCGCTCTGCGAATAATGCCGTTGCGATGAGTATGCCAGTCCTGGCATCTGTTTTGGCATTCATCACCTATTCAGCAACGGGGCACACCCTTGAGCCAGCAGCTATTTTCACTTCTCTGACCTTGTTTACCTTGCTTCGCCTACCCCTTATGTTTTTACGTAGGTTTATCTCATCACTCCTACATTGCCAATCATACTAAACCAATTTCATTATAGCTGTCTCTTTTAGTGCGATTGCCGATGCTGCTAACGCCACAGGGCGTCTATATGGAGTCTTCGAGGCAGAATTGCTGGAGAAGACTCATACAGTTGATTCAAACATTGATTATGCTCTCGAAGTCAAAGGCGCTTCCTTTACCTGGGATTCGCCTCCCCCGGAAGAAGAGGGCAAGAAGGGCAAGAAACATGGCAGCCGACTGATGCAATCTTCTAAGGCCAAAGCCGAAGTCAAGGCGAAGGTCGCTGCTGACCAAAAGCAACGCACAGCCGACGCAGAGGAAAAGGCAAAAAACGAGGCGGACCGAGTTTTCAAGATGAAGGATATCACAATGACTATCCCTCGGGGTCAGCTTGTGGCTATCGTCGGCCCCGTTGGAAGCGGAAAGACAAGTTTACTCCAAGGTCTTATAGGAGAGATGAGGAAAACTTCTGGCAGCATCGTTTTTGGTGGATCGGTGGGCTATTGTCCTCAAGGTGCATGGATTCAGAATGCGACAATTAGAGAAAATATCTGCTTCGGACGCCCTTTTGAAGAAGACAGGTACTGGAACGCTATCCGTGATTCTTGTCTGGAAACCGACCTTGAAATGCTCCCCAATGGTGATATGACTGAAGTTGGAGAAAAGGGGATATCACTTTCCGGAGGTCAGAAGCAGAGAATTAATATTTGCAGAGCGATTTACTGTAACACGGAAATCCAGATTTTCGACGTTCGTCTGTTCATTTACTATTTCATCAAACTATTTATCTGACCTTATATGCTAGGATCCTCTTTCTGCACTTGACGCGCATGTGGGCAAGGCTGTTTTCCAAAATGTCTTACAGAACAATCTTTCTGGGAAGACAAGAATACTTGTTACCCACGCGCTCCACTTCCTCCCCCAAGTCGACTACATATATGCTATCTCAGATGGCAGTATTGCAGAACAGGGCACCTATAACGAGCTGATGTCTAAAGACGGCGCATTCTCTGCATTCATTAACGAGTTTGGTAGTGCGGAAGAGGAGGAAGAAAAGGAAGTGGAAGAAGAGGAGGACGCAATTCAAGACTCCCTAGAAGCCAAAGAAGGCAAGGCAGCAGCTGAAAGAGCCAAGATGGAAAAAATGAAGAAGGCCGTAGCTGGAGCAGCACTTATGCAACAAGAGGAAAGGAATACAGGTGCTATTGCTTGGGACGTATATAAGGACTACATGAAAGCGGGACATGGTGAAATCGTTGTTCCCCTCCTCCTAATGTCGCTTGCCCTCATGCAGGGTGCTACGGTCCTTTCATCTTACTGGTGCGCTTATAAGTTCGTACTTTGAGAATAAGATGCTAAAAAACCCTTAGGCTTGTTTGGTGGCAAGAACAGTATGTGATCACGCCTACATTTATCTCTATTCCACCGCTAAATTCTATGCTAGATCGTTCCATCAACCTCAAGGTTTCTACGTGAGATACATTCTTGTCATCAATAACAAATTAAATCCTGATTTCCTCTGCTCAGATGGGCATATATGCTGTTCTGGGAGTCTCGCAAGCCCTATTCTCATTTGTCATGGGAGCTTCTTTCGCACTACTAACTTACTTTGCATCGCAATCCTTACACAAGGTTAGTAGTTCTCTGTATAGGAGATATTTGACTTTTATTAACTCCTACTACAGTCTGCGATTCAAAGAGTTATGCATGCTCCCATGTCATTTTTCGAGACCACAGTAAGCCTACTACTTGCCCTCATATTCTATATTCATTAAATCGACTTTTGTAGCCACTTGGTCGTATTATGAATCGTTTCTCCAAAGGTACTGTTCTTTTCATAGTATCGCCAGCGATTTCCATGCTAAACGAGTCATCCCCAGACATCGACACTATCGATAATTTATTAGGAGGTTCGTCCAAATAGTTGGTTGCTTCCGACGTCTCCTCACTACTGCATATGGGGGAATTTAGATGCCCTTCGAATGTTCATGGCAACTTTTTCATCTATCCTTGGCGCTATCATCTTGATTTCCATCGTTTTACCATGGTTTCTAATCGGAGTCTTCGTCATTCTTATTGGATATGTGTATGCTGCAGCTTTCTATCGCGCAAGCGCCCGAGAATTGAAGGTCTGTCGTGAAAGTTCCTTTCAGGTACCGAGAAAAGGACTGACTTCCTCCTTTTTAGCGTCTTGGTAATCTTTTTCTCACATCTGTGATTTCCTCGGACGATATTAATACAATGCATTAGATGCCGTTTTGCGATCCTCACTATACTCTCATTTCTCAGAGAGTTTGTCCGGCCTGGCGACCATCCGTGCATATGGAGAAGCAAACCGGTTCCGACTCGATAATGAAACGCGGGTCGACGTCGAAAACCGGGCTTATTGGCTTACCGTTACAAATCAGGTATTATCTCCGTTACCAGACCGCCATTTAATTAGCTAACGTGATGGACAGCGTTGGCTCGGTATCCGACTAGACTTTTTGGGAGCACTACTAACCTTCATCGTCGCATTGTTGACAGTTGGAACACGGTTCACGATATCCCCGTCGCAGACCGGTTTGGTTCTCTCTTACATATTGAGCGTACAACAAGCGTATGTACACTCTACCCTGCATGCTTTCTTGCTTCATATCTCACTTTCTATAAAATACATAGGTTTGGTTGGATGGTTCGCCAGAGTGCTGAAGTGGAAAATGACATGAACTCGGTTGAGCGTGTTGTTTTCTACGCAAAGGGAATTGAACAAGAAGCGCCACACAATTTGTCTGAGAAGAAGCCCCCCACCTCATGGCCGGCTGAAGGTCAACTGGAGCTCAAGAATGTGGTCCTCAGCTACAGGCCTGAGCTCCCACCTGTGTTAAAAGGCATTTCAATGTCCGTAAAACCAGGAGAAAAGATAGGTATAGTCGGAAGGTAAATTATACTCCGTCCAGCTTTACTTTTACGTGGCGCTGAACATTTTTTAGAACCGGTGCAGGCAAGAGTTCAATTATGACAGGTGAATCGTTCAGTTTGGTTTTTACTATCTGAAAAACTAAGAAAATATTACTCAGCCCTTTATCGCCTTGTCGAGCTATCTTCTGGCTCCATTACATTGGACAATGTCGACATATCTACCATCGGTCTGACGGATCTAAGGAAGAGCCTTGCCATTATTCCTCAAGACCCGGTACGTATTCAAGGCATATTTTCACATTCTCTATTTATCTAAACCATCGTAATTATAGTTGCTTTGTGAGAAATCATGCTTTCGACAGTGTTGACTACTGCCCTAACCGATTCATGTTTTAGTCTCCGGCACATTGAGATCAAACCTCGACCCCTTCAATCTTCACGACGATGTAACCTTGTGGGATGCACTGAAGCGAGCTCATTTAGTGGAGGCGTCCAAGCACACTTCAATGATTACAAATGAGGATGAAGCTCCCAGCGGAACTCACACACCCACGAACCGGTTCACACTGGATACAGTGATCGAAGATGAAGGTGCAAATCTATCTGTCGGCCAGGTGAGTGAACCGAAAGGTCTTTTGTATAAACTTTTCATTGATTTTACCGTCTGCTGTAAAGCGGTCTCTTGTCTCTCTAGCCCGTGCTTTGGTCAAAAATGCCAAGGTTATCATTTTGGACGAAGCTACAGGTGCTTTTTTCTCTTTACTCATTTCATTGCTAGGCTCCTAACATAAGCTACTTAGCGTCCGTGGATTATGAAACAGATCGTAAGATCCAGGATACCATTTCGTACGAGTTCCAGGACCGCACCATTCTTTGCATAGCTCGTGAGTCAACCTTTTCTCGTTTACTCTATCTTTATCTTAAGTGAAACAAAAAAAAAGACCGCTTGCGCACAATTATATCATATGATCGCATATGCGTTCTGGATGCTGGACAAATCGCTGTGAGTGCTCTCGCAAATTGGGACCAAGTATGCCAGCACTAAAAATACACTTTGATGCTAGGAATTCGACACACCACTCAACCTATATGGAAAGGTTGATGGCATTTTCCGAGGGATGTGCGAACGCTCCTCGATAACGGCTGACGACATAAAATTGGCCGTGAAAGCCACGACCGCTGATGCTGAGGCATGATTGATGAGTGCATGACTGAAGTACTGACCAAACGACAAGATACAAAATTTACACGGGTTTTTTAATGTTCGCATATTTGGATATAGACGGAAATTGTATAATGATATAATAATAGGCCAAAAAAGTCGGAAGCAGAATAACTCTGAGAGATGCAGCGAGGGAGAGCAGGAGAATGAGGTTGTTACATTAATCGAATACAAGATGTCATGAAAGGTCATGTCGTAATACAAAACAACAAAACAGCATAAGATGAACGCAAAATATAGGGAAGCCCAGGGAGAATAACGAGCACTGGTAAAATGGTAGTGGATATCAATCTGGTAAAAACATCTTCCTGAGATATTCCGTAGCCACTTGCTTAAGGTTAGCATCAGTATTTGGATTGTTTATCAATTCCTGATAAATTTAGTATGGATAAGCATTACTAGATCCCTCTTCAAGCAATAAAGAGCACGCACAATGGCCTTCTCAGTTTTATTCTTGTTATTCAACTGTTCCTTTTTCGAGTTGATTTCATTAATTTCTCGAGCTTCTCTTCGCCGCAGGTATTCCAATTTTTCTTGAGCTACTTTGGTTTGCAGATTAAGATAATGCAAACAGGCAGCAATTACTTCCTGGGTAAGTGGGAGAGACATATTAGGTGTATCGGATGACACTGATGGCATGGATAGTGGTGGATGCAAAGAGGGTGGTTGAGGATGTGGCTGGCTTAGTGGCGTTGGCTGCTGAGGCTGAGGCTGCGCTTGCGCTTGGGTAGTGTGCGAAGGATGAGGCTGATGCGGGGGATGGGACGGATGGGACGGATGGGACGGATGTGAAGGATGCTGTATTGATCCTGGACGCAGACCCGCTGCAGAAGGTGCTTGGGAGATTGGTGGTGGGGGAGGGGGAGGTGGGTTATCTCGTAGATCCTGTGGATTGATATAAACATGCTGTTGTTGCTGTTGTTGCTGACGATCATGAGTAAGTCCATTCAGTCCGTTCATATGGGATGAATGATCGGTGAAATCCATAGTTGGGTCATCGTCATCTGCATCATCTGCACCGACCATACTACTGTTTCCCACTCCCGAGGTCCTACCCTGCACTGGTCTTGTGGTAGCCGGGTCGCCGTGCCACCTAAATATGATGCATTAGTTTAGGTAGATGTAACAAAGACTAAAAGAAATGAAATATCTACTACCTTCGATAGAACAGTTCGTACCATCCAACACGGTGCCAATGGTCAATCGTTCGAGCCGTTATATTCCCGACGTCGCTCCCTGCCTTACGGGCAATTTGCAAACGTCGCTCGTACTCTCGAAGACGATCAGCCTCACTAAGCTGCGCTATATTACTCGCTCCTCCCGTTTGACCATGGGCCGTTTCGAAGGCATATATCTGTTTAAACAGATTAAAATTACGCTCATAGCATCCCTTCAAAGCCTGGTATGTTTTTTTCCCACCAAATACTTCAGCTGCACACTAGATAAGATTATCGCCGTTAAGACATGAAATTGCAGTGCATGTGTATGTGGGCGATCTTACATCTCGTAAACATGAATTTTTTGTTGCACGCAAGGAATTCCAATGCTCTTCTTGACCGGGACCCATTAACCAGCTGAAAAGTTTGGATTTTTCCTCGTCTGTCCAGTGTTTAGCACCCTGAGCACCTCCGTCAAGATCATAGCCATCCCCTTCATCTCCGCCAGGGCCGCCAGTTTCCCGCCTGCGTTTTATTGTCTGGACATTCTGAGTACCATCGACCTGCTTGCGCTTCATCGCAGGGGATGTTACGGGTGCTTGGACTGCAAACGTAGAATGGGAGGAGGACGTGCCGGCATGGTTTGAGGAGCCTGGCTGGTTAAGAGTAGGTGGTGAAGTGGACGGATTGCGAAAATCGTTACGACTATAAGTAGGAGCATGACCGACACCCGCAGCAAGGTGGTTGCCCAAAGCTTGTCCGAGACCATTCTGGTGAAAAGAAGTCTGAAGGAGGGAAAGATGGTGAGTAAAATGGTTCATGAGTCGAATCAAGGGACACACCGAGCCACTGCCGTCAAGATTAGGGTCCCTGCGATCTTGGAGAGGGATATGGGCGTAACTCATGGTTGACTCGCTGCTAGCGCGGGGAGAAAAGAAAGAACATGGCAGTCATAAGGAAAGACAGGACATAGAGATTTGAGAAGAAGAAGAGGTGACTGACTTTTGTACCTGCGAGGCCATACACAAACGAGCCGCACGAATGGATTGGATCGATCCAGCAAATGGCTCGGATCGTTTCAACCCTTTTGTTTGTTATCAAAGATTTTGCCAAATAATATCAACTTGTTCACAAACAGCTAACTATACAACATCTCCATATCAGGTTCTCCCTCCGCGTCCTCGTCTTCACCTTCCGCGTCTTCATCGTGCCATGATTCCATGTCCACATATATTATATCACTCTTGTCTCCCACCAGCGTAGACCGCATGTCTGATTCTGCGTGCACAGCCCCATGATAATCTGTATATGTTTTCGTCATCTCGCTTGCATAAATCGTGTCGTCGCTTGGAAGGCTATGGCGGCTCGTTAGACTTGTCAGCGGTGTTCCTCCATCTTCCGTCTTCACCTCTTCTTTATAGAGCGCTTCTTGCGCCACAATTTCTTCTTCTACAGCAGAGGTCGTGCTGGGAGCAACAAGTGTCGCCGTCTCCGGCGTCTCAATTTCTACGGGCTGTACTTCTGCTTGATCTCCGTTAACCTGGTTTTCTGGCAATACTTCGTCAACGACCATAGCTAACAGGTCAACATCTTCCCCTGCATTAGGTTTCTCTGTCTGCGACACAGGTTGCTCCGGCGTAGGGGAGACTTCAATTTCTGGAGAAGATTCAATCCTTCTTCGTTTACGGATTGGAGGTGCCCGTGACATGACTGGTGATCTCTTGTTTTCGCTCAACGCTTCATTACGACCAGATCGGAGTGTGCGACCTGGTGTTAACTCTTCAACGGGCGACTTTACAGCGACGTTTTCCTCGTTTTCACCGCCATTCTTGCTGGACTTTCTGTTATTTTTCCGTCCCGCCCTCGTTGAGGCGGACGGTGTCATTACGCTTGGGAGCACACTCGGAGATGGAACGTTCAGATGGCTAGAACGTGTCCGCAAACTTCTCAGAGCTGATGTCGGAGGACTCGAAGGTGTCGGCACAGAGGTATCATGATTGGACCTCAATGGACGAGATACTTCCTCTTTGGCTGGCGTCTTTGTCGGTGATCTGCCAGATGATCTTGTCCTAGTCTTTGGTTCAGGAGGAATATCATCGACGACCATGGGCATCTCATCTCGGTCATCCTTTCCCTCCTCAATTACCATAGGCGAGTCTGCGGCCATCTTAGTAGATGCTTTAGGCGTTACGGGCACGAGTGGCTCTTCAAGAACACGAGACTCAATAATAGGGCTCGCGGGCGCAGGAACATTGTTTTGTGCCGGCAGGTCAACAGCAGCCTCTTGAGCCGTCCTCGTAAGAAGATATGGCGTCCACTGAAGTTTCTCAGGCTTCAAACGAAGGTACCCCTTGGCTTCCCATGCTCTGAGATAAGCCTCCACTTTCTGCCGGTCGAAATGGATCTCGTAGCGCTTAGGGGGAACGAATGGGGCTTTGTTGCCATCCGCATCCTTTGCTTGCGTTTGCATCCTTTGGAGATGTTTCCGCGCAACGCCATTCTTTCGGCCTTTGGGGAACTTGATGGTTTGACCGGGAGATGGCCGAATAAGAGGCGGTGTACTCTCCCTAATGAAGATCATGTTTTGTTGGATCAAGGTGTTACAAACATCTTCGACAGTCATTGATGTCGCCGAACTGATGTCTGTTCCCGAAGTGAATCAGTCTAAAGAGCAACAGCCAATAAAACACAAAAAAGGTTTATACCTTCTAGACGTATATTATCAGGAGCTTTCTCAAGAAATCGCATTACAGCGAGAGTCCAATAGTTTTTGTAACCTAGAGCGCCTAGACTCGACAGAGGTTTTTCCGGAGAACCGAGCCTCTGCTCGATCTTGGATAAAAGATAGCCTAGACAGACGGAATCAATCCGACAATTCCTGATGATAAGATTTGCCACGTACTGAAGTCAATAAGTAGATTACCCCATCCCTGTCGTTGTCGAACAGGTAGGGTCATAATACAACTAAGATTATAATCCTTCGGACATCGTTTCTCCTTGCTAAAATATCCGACAAAGCGGGCGCCAAAATCGTCCACCTGCGTGATTACATAAAACAAAAAAGGTTCAACATCATAAAATAGAGATTTGTGGTCCAGGAACATTTTAGAAAGAAGACAGAGGTTCTGGCAATAGATCTAAGAAGGATATCAAGATTCCTCTTGTTAGGATCAAAAATAGTGACCGCAGATAACTTGAATGACCTTGTTCCGCCGCCCATCGACTTCAAATATAGATATGTCGCCATCTCTGTATATCTCGTCACCGGGAGGATGCCGTACTTTGCATTTCATCTAGTCGTTGTAAAATAAGATAAAACTCCCAAAATCGAAAAATGATAAATATGATACCTGGTGTCGAATGGCCTTGAAACGGCTCTTCATATATTTTAAACAAAATTCGCATATCCACAATCTACCATCCGGTATAGAAGCATATTCTTCCGGGAAAGGAGCATCATACCAGGTCCTGATGTCATATGGCCCGAATCGGATAGATCGTATTCGAAGAACGCCGGGTTCAAATTTAGGTAGAGGTGTTATTCCTCCAGGCGTAGATGGTCCTGGAGAATTGGCAAGGTCAATAAGTTTCGAGGTAGGTAGGTGTTGGAGAGTGGCGGATCGTAGCGGTCTTGAGTGACTTGGGGTCAAGAAATCATTGCTGTCCACTGTTCTAGATGACGACGCTGTCGGTGGGGGATGTGCAGGAGGCGCCAACTTCTCCTACAAGGTCAAAATATTTATTATTCTATGCACAATTGAAAGAAAGCGTGGAGCAATACCGCCTTACCTCGGCTAATATTCGGCTACGCTCGAACAGCAGTTTATCGGTGTTGGATGGTGTCGTTTTGGAGGTGTCTCTATCCTCAACACCAAGGAAGTCGTCGAATAATCCATGAGGAGACAATTCTTCTTCTTCCCTTTCTTTGCCTTTGCCTTTCTGTGGTGGTATACGGAGTCGGACCATACGGGCGGAAAGTGTAGTAGGTGGCGGTGAAGATTCCCGAGGACGTTTTCGTCTAGGTGTTCGAATATGTTCATCAGGTTCAGCTTCAGAACTTGCGGTGGGCGCGCGTGGCTTCGGTCGAATGGTCCCCTTCGGTGGACGTCCCCGAGGTCTAGGAGCCATGGGTGTCTCAGGTTGTGGAACGTCGTGCTCAGACTCCTCAGCTGCCAAAGCATTCAATCGTGCTTTTACTTTCGCAGTGCTCTTCCTTATCCGTTTAGGCTTGGTAGAGGTGGGCTGGGCGGGTATAACTGATCGTGAGGTGGATGCTACAGAGGGTTCTCGTTGAAGTACAGTAGGGGAGAGCGGTGGGGGTGGAACATCTTCTGCATTTTGATATGTCGGTAGATATGGTATATTATCAGGTAGCACAGGTGGACATTCTGGGCAATGCCATTCGCCTTCAGGCGGGTCTTGAATAGGAGGCTGCACGCAGTCCATATGCCAACCTTCGACCGGAAAATTAGGTTTGTGTCCATCAATGAACGTAAATATAGCGCACCTCGATCACACCAGTCGCAGAACAAGATACGTTCCTGTTTCCGTTAGTACTTGCTTGTCGTTGAGATGGACAGTACTTACATCGTCACCCTTTTCTTGACAGACTTCGCAATTCTTGCATTCTATACACTTCCAAGCATAAGAACGGACGACATCACCGAGCTTCTCAAGTTCCATGCAACTTGGATGGCCTGTACACTGAAGCTGAGTAAGATTGGTGGTACACAACAACGATGACATACCACTTCGACCACACTCATGGCATGTAAGCATTCCTTCTGGTTCGCCCCGTTTGTTCTTAGTTTCGTTTCCTTGACAAAAGCTGCATTCCTCTTCACGGTAAACCTTGCGCTTTCGTTTGGGCTTTGATGGTTGAATCGGCTGCACTGGTTCAACAGGGAAGAATGGTATAGGGACTTGTGGGGCGAAAGGGTCTCCTTGAGGGCCTTGCAAATATTGCCGGATCTGATGATTGTCTGCCGGGGGCTGTTCTTGCTGAGATTCTTGATTTTCTTGTCGTGTCTATAGTAGTAGAGTTGATGTTAACAATTTGGGCGCATTTCGCATATTCACGACGCGTCGCGTTATACTCACCACTGGCGGCAAGTTCACCGTTACAAGACCCGTAATAGCGTCCTCAGTCATAAGGGCTGGATCGATAGGGGTTTCACTGAGCGCTGGGTCGATGGGTATTTCGTCGACATTGCTAATGGGTGTACCAAACTCATCATAAGAGGGTTCGCGATCAGCTGCAGCGTTCGGGGGAAAAGCAAGGCCCCTCATAGCGCATGTAGAATGCAATGGGGGTTTTATTCTACGAAAAAAAGGATAGAAAAGGTTGGAAGAGCAACAGCTCGTCGACAGAGACGGTGAACAAGGTTGTTTGAGTTTGTTTACACGAATTAGCTGGTTTGGCGCGGTCTGACCAATTCAAATATATGTTGCGCCTTTGATCGTGAACTAACAGAGCAATTCGGTTTGTTATGGTATCAGCCTGCAACAGTATAGTATTCATGAGCCCATGAACAATTTAGGGGACGTAAAAGGGATCACACATGGATCATGGACACGGGGCTGACCATAACGTTTCCAGTGAGTGACTCAAAACGACCGTGGTACCGATATTTAATTCAATTGATACATAATCGATTTGTGACTCCGGACTATTTTCTTGAGGAACCCGTGCCCGAAGTTGGCCCAGTACCGTAACCTATTTCGGGCCAGAGTGGCAGGCAGACTGACGGTGTCGGTTCTGCTGGCATCTCGAGAAATACCCATGTGAAAGGAGGGCAGCCAACTCGGGATTTGTTCGCGGATGTCGTCTCTTCTACTAACGACCATCAGGCATAAGACAGACAATTGGTTTCTTATATAATAACAGAGTCTTTCAGTTTCATCCGGGCACAGCACTTTGCAAGAAGGCACAGTTGTGGGAGACATGTCCGGCCGTATTGCCGCTACGACATTTTCCGCCCTAAATGGACGGAATTTAACTGCAAAAAAGTCTTTTTGTAGTCTGTTTTACAGCCTCGTGTCTTGGGAATCAGCTTAGGAGATACGAGATTTTTCTGGAAACGTGATGCAAGTGAAAAAAAAGGGAAAGAAAGGAGACATTTGCTTTGTGGCACTGCGAGCGCCAAATAGGAACCAACAATTGAGTGGAACCGCTTCCCGTTTGTGCTGACCTGTTAAGGATCCTTTTGGCTTTGCAAGCACACAGCTCTCTCTTTTTCCCCTTGACCATTATCCACCACGTCTTACACAGCGACGCAGACAATGGCGGCGGTCCATCCGCTGCCAACTCAGATTATTTCTCAGTATGCTCGCAGCGGCTTAAATACTGCTGGTCCCAGCGGTATCACTTCATCACCGGTGGCGACCAGGAAGCGTAAACGCGCCCATCAGTACACCGTCAGCTACAGCGAGGTCCAGGAAGTCGATAGTGACGGTCGCCTTAGAGAGGTCATCGTAATCGACGATACACCACCCCCACCTCCCACAATCTCACCATCAACTACCCATAACGGTGCTTACTCTGCGTCATACCAACCCCCATCTTATGGGGCTCCCATTCGGACTAGAGCACGGGCTGCTGCAGAAGCTCAAGCACTTTCAACGAGCTCTTCTTCAGTGATGACTGCCCCAGCACCAAAGAAGAGAAAACGAGACCATAATGAAGAGGTCCGTGCGCCGGCGGCCAAGAAGCCTGCGGCATCAAGCAGTCAACAGTCTCATGCCCTTGTAGCCAACAAGTCATGGGACAGTCGAAGTGCTCCTACTACTGACGATGTACGTTACTCGTGTATTTAAATAGTCTGCCTTTCTTTGACCATTCTAATTTTTTAGACATCCAAGGGTCCTGTATCCTGTGACGATAAAGAAGGCCATTATATTATCGTTCCTGATGATATGATCAACAGGCGATGTAGGTGACGTCCTTGAACATGGGAGACTGTTCTCATGTATATCTTTCTCCAGATCGAACGGTTCGATTATTGGGTCAAGGCACTTTTGGGAAGGTGGTCGAAGCTATTGACACTGAAACCAATACTAGGGTGGCCATCAAAATTATTCGTGCTATTCCCAAGTATCGTGATGCAAGTAAAATTGAGGTGCGCGTACTCCAAAAGCTAAGGGAACGTGATCCCGACAATCGAAAGTGAGATTTTGCTTCTTTTTTCAACCCTATTCATCATCTTATTAAAAATTCTAGCAACTGCATACATCTGCTGAGTTGGTTTGATCATCGAAATCACATATGTCTGGTTTCAGAGCTTTTAGGAATGTGTGTCTACGATTTTATCAAGGAGAATGATTTTGCTCCTTTTCCACGCCATCATATCCAAAGTTTTGCTCGACAATTGCTGGGCAGCGTCGCTTGTATGTTTCTACATTCATCGCATTGTTTCAGTTTATTCACCAGCATCTCGCTTCAGTTCTGCATGACCTCCGACTGATCCATACGGACCTCAAGCCAGAGAATATATTACTTGTACATAACGAATATCGAACAGCCCACATCGCTGTACCTGGCAAGGTTTGTATTAGCAGTTTACTGCTATTACGAACGTTGACTCATATTTTCGTCAGCGAAATGCCCCACCGAAGTCCAAAAAGATATTGGATTCTACAGAGATCCGTTTAATAGACTTCGGTTCGGCGACATTCGAACAGGAATATCATTCCTCTGTCGTCTCCACCCGCCATTACCGAGCACCAGAGATTATTCTCGGTATGTAGACTTTGCATACGTTGTCGAGTTTTTTCTCATGAAAACCATTTAGGCCTCGGCTGGTCGTTCCCCTGCGATGCTTATTCATTGGGCTGCATCCTCGTCGAGTTCTATACGGGACTCGCGCTCTATCAGACGCATGACAATCTAGAACATCTTGCTATGATGGAGATGGTGATGGGTAAAATGCCTGAACGATTTGCACGAGCAGGCGCTAGGTCGAAACCTGAATTCTTCAAAGACGGTGCCAAGCTTGACTGGCCTAAGCCAAAAGCTTCTCGACAAAGTAAAAAAGATGTTCGCGCAACACGTCCTCTATCGGTACGAAATTCAATCTATGCTACAGTGTGAACCCCGCTCAAATCCTCCTACAGGAAGTAATCCCGGAAACAGATCACATCAACGTACAATTTTTAGATCTCGTCAAGAAACTTCTTGCTTTCGATCCTGCTCAGCGAATCACTGTGCGGGAAGCTTTACAGCATCCTTACTTTTCGCTGCATATTCCGCCAGAGCTATGATGCATGATACCTTCTTCGTTTCCCTTATTATATCATCATTAGATCGGACGTCTTATTTGCTTCCTCATCTCCAGCCACATCTTTGTCTATGAAGCTCAATTGTACCACCACGCACCCCATCCTCATGTCTTTATATACAGCAACGCAACGTCGAAGGAATTATCCTGATCATCCAAATACTCCTTTTTACTATGGCGTGAACGTTTATCGTCAATATTGTCTCCCTGCCATGTATAGTCCAGGTCTCCTAATAGCCTTCTGGATAATCTGGACTAATTCGCAAGCTGTACATTCAAAACTTCCCGGCATGTACACTACCCAATCATCGATTCTTCATCAACATTACTACGATCGGGCTCCAACCTACTTGTGATTGTGCTTGAACATTTTTCGCATTCCTTTCTGTTACATTCATCTTAGCATGGGTTCCCCTCTCATTATTGTCTTACCTTTGTTTGTCCCTCTCTAGCAGAAGTTCAAAACGAGCCTAACATTTTCACATTCCTTCCTTTTCTCTTTTTTTGTGCCCCCAAGCCATTCTCCGCCAATGTTTATTTGTTTGTCGTTTCTTAATCGCCTACACAGGAAAGGTCGACAAAGTTATCTGTTACAATCTGTTTATCTTGTGTAACACTATTGAATACTAGATGCCTCAAATGCAAATACCGAGACCAGTATCGAAACTACTGGAAATTCTTACGTACGACAGCACAACAACGGGCCATTGCTGACCTTGCTGACCAGCTTTGTCAGCAATATCGATGCACCCGCGGGCTGACATTCAGTAGGCGACACAGCCAGTTACTTATCTGATGACCAAGTTAGAAGAAACAGACATTGTTCTCCTGATTTGTACGTTTCTTTTCGATGTTGGTATGATTTATTTCTGATTCTGATTTCACAGCGTGATGTCGGATCGTAGATGTGCACATCCTCGAACGTCCTGGTCTTTATTCCATGCATGCATGCCTTTTCATCATATAACTCCGATAACGGCAAAGCACTCCTCCATAAACATACAGCATACAATTTAGAAGGGAATAGGAGGGCAATATGCGTACATAACTTGACTCAAGGGGTCCGGTAAAAGGAAGATGCTGATATGCTGCGAACCTCCGGATATCGTGCTATTGTTATCTGTGCCATTGTGTCATTTGAGATCGACTATAACGAACTGTGCGTAAACCTCTGATATGTATTCAGTACAGTAGTTCACTGCCCATTTACAGGTTCCTTTCTTGGGAATTCTAGTTTTGCCATCTTCATGGTGGATGACATTTCTTTCGTCGGGCCTCACTGACTCGCACTCAGGGCTCCAATTGAACGTCAGTGGATTCGATGAAGCATCATACGCGTCTATACGAATATGTAACCATATTCCCACCAAGGAACGTGGGTAATTATATCTCTGATAACAGTGGTGGCGCTCGGTATTATGCGTCTTCTCTCAGAGCCTTACTATTATTTCTCATTCACACAGGATCTCACGCACATACATCTCGCGGCAAAGTCAACATCATCAATGGTATTATGGTTAAGCGGAGTAAATGTAATCTCGACCTCAGGCTATCCACGTACCAGGGTTGCCAGATGTTTCAAAAAGGCTGAAAAATAGTCAAGAAGGATGTAAAACAGTACCGTCACGAAAACCTGTTTTATTTTCTGACGTTCTTCATCTTCTAACATGTACATAGATGTTGCCAGGTAGGGGACTCCGGCGAAACTCCGCGTCATACGCCAGTGGTCTGTCTTCTCGTATTTGCTAATGTTGGTCTAAATAATCGGCAACGTAGAAACGTGCGCGATGCAATCTAAATTCCGCACTTCCAGGATACCTGTAAATATTGTGATCGACATAGTGCCAGCGACTGCATACAGATGAAAGTTTTGCAAGACATCATATGTCGCAAGAAATGGTTTCTCAAACAATTGTTGCTTTACTTACTGTCTGTTCACTACACCTGTAACTACGTAAACCTATGTAATCCTGATCATATTATTAGGAGGGTGTATCACACCGTGTGCCAATTATTCGAGCTCAGTATGACTGAATTCGTAGAAAGAGTTTGGCGAGTCAGAATAAGCCCTTCAAGCTCCGTACCCGGTACGGCGGTATATCGTGATCCGGTTCGTGGGATTAATCTGGCCGGCTCACGCTGGTCTTTACTCTTAGGAGATTCAAGCAAGACGGAACTTGGTCAGAATAGACCTGATACTTTAAACATATCGTACCCATCACTCTGGTCCAATTGCTCATAAAGATGTCCAATGCATATGTGTCGACTTCTCCAAGTCAGCTTACGACACCGGTGATGGGAACAATGAATCTCGCAAACCAACCCCATCTTGTGTCACTTGTGCTTCAATCAAAGAAAGCACTTCAACACGGCGAACATCTCTGTACAAAAGCGCATAGCGCGTCAAACGCGTCTGCACAAGCTTCCGTGAATGTCCTGGCTCTTGACGCCAAGGTTCGCTGGGTTGTTGAAGCGGTAGTCGAGCAGCTGCAGGTGCGGAAGTAACTTGGATAACTCGGATAAAATGTTCTTCGGTATGCTTATAAGCTTTCTAGCTCGCCGCGAACGTCGCAAAAACTATTGAAGAGAAGAGAGCTCATTTATTAAGACAGGTCAATGTAAGACGACCATGTTCCTAACACAGTGCACCGCTTACATATATATCAGGAGTGGGACATAGAACGCACTAAACAGGGGGACGCTCTAGACGATATTCTTGAGTCTCTAGGGGCGCAAGTTGTCCCCCCAGACTTCCATCAGCAATCATCGGACTCGTCCCTCTTTGGTAGCCAACACTCTGCTGATCTGGCGGCCGAATCAGGTATTGGTAGTAACCATAAAGTCACCAAAAGCCATCTTGTTAGTCCAGGAACGAGCCCAAATGGTCGTGGATATGGAGTGGAAAGTAGCGCTATGAAGAGTCCTCAATCCTCGACATCCCCTGTGTCCCCATCTGCTACTATTCGTAGGCATGGTTCTGTCCGACGGCACGGGGATCATGGAGGTCTCACTCACAGTCAAGCACAGATCAAAGGGAAAGGAAATTTAAGTCATTTGCATGGTGAAGGACAAAGAAATAAAAGGCAAGATAGGAAGCATTGGAAAACACTTCGTGATTTTGTGGATGATCAAGCCATTGAAAATGTTTTGGAGACTGTGGAGAATGACCGATCTGCGTTAGACGTAAGTCTATTGCGACGAGCGTTGATGGCATATAAACCAATTTACAGGATTTACTGGGAAAAACGGAGGACTATCCGGAAATTCTAAGTCATACTATACAGAAAATTCGTGCACAGCTACCCTTTCCGGATATGAATGACGTCGAAGCTCTCAAACGCATCCAGGATATTATCGCAGAGCAAGAAACCCTTGCTCACTCCATGGCCTCATTGCTAGAGAGCTTGGTAAGCCATTATGACGGGATGGAAAGTGCATTGAAAGACATCGAGAACGGCGAAACGTTTAGTGAAGAGGAACTGCAAAGTACGTCTAAGTTAAATATTATATATGGCCGAAAATTATTTATTAACACAATTGATCCAGCTATGAACAGAGATACAGAAGAACTCCACGCTATTATGAACGAAATGGAACAAAGCGCAGACACTATTGATAGATACCAGTGAGCACGCTTTCTGAATAAGAGATCTTGCCGTTATTGAAAAATACTTTCAGTGTGAAGTTGACGACTAGGAAGAAATTTTTAGAAACGAATCTCGAGCATCTTTCAAATATTTTGGATGACTTGGACGAACTTGCGGAAATCATGGCGGAAATGCTACAGACACAAGAATCAGTGGAGGTACAACACTGCTATTTTGTATTATTCAATTAATCATGGTCCTTCACGCTAGGTGCGAGTATCAGAGGAGCTTAGACACTTGTATGACCATTTAGAGGCACTCCAAAATACGTTTCACACTCCATACGTCAAGTATCGAACGGCGTTTACAAAGTTGCTACTTGAGATGGAGCGCAGGCGGAGATACAAAAAGTCTGCTGAAGACATCGTTCGCGGGATGATAAAACAGTTGAACTCAATGACCGAAGGTATAGATCTTTCTTATTTTGAACCTGTGATTAGTCTGAATCTCCCACTGCAGAGGAGAACCATGTTAGACATCGATTCAATGTGGAGTATGGCGATAGTCTGCCCTTGGATCTTTGCCTCTACGTTCCAAATTCTCCTACAAGATGGGAAATTGTGCCCTGCGATGGATCTTCACCGGAAGTTATACCTTCTATAGACAATGATCTTATTGCACAGGTGGGCAGCACTTGACAACAAAATTGGCTAACGGTTGACCCCTATAATTAGGCGAAGGAAAGAGTTGGATATGTTGATGGGCCACTTGGAGTGGAGAGCTTGTGATATTATTTTTAATAGAAGTTCATATCTCGAAATACGCCGAGTTTTACAATATATGTACAGTATAAGGTCAAAGGTTGGTCCAAGGACAAGTCTGAAGTGAATGAGAACAGGGCGAATGCCTGAAGTGGCTGTGTGATGCTGATTGGCTTTATGTCATGGGCCAAACACTGTACCCCCCTGATCGTAACTTGCACAGTCGACCTCCGTGAACGCAATCCACCGTATTGACCATGTCTGTCCTTGCCCCCATCATCTGCGATAACGGAACTGGCTACTCTAAAGTAGGGTACGTGACTCTATTATCATACAAAATAATTTCTCTTCACAAATATGGAATTAGCTTTGCAGGAAACTCTGATCCATCCTTGTGCGTGCCCGTCCTGACATAGACCCTATCTGCGTAATATGGGACTGACAACGGAAACTCTACTGGCTCAGCGTATTTCCAACTGCGATTGCGACGCGTGGATCTGCTTCACAAAACTCCAGGGCCCCCGCTGTTCCGACTAAACCAGGTCACCTTGCTTCCAAACGGGGGGTAGAAGATCTTGACTTCTTCATTGGCGATGAAGCTCTTGCAAACGCGAAAACCCCTGGATACGGTGTACATTATCCTATTAGGCATGGAATGATTGATAACTGGGATCATATGGAGCGTTATTGGGAGCAGACTATCTTCAAGTACTTGCGCGCGGAACCAGAGGACCATTACTTCCTTCTCGTGCGTAACATCTGTCGCGTTCAGCCACTTAAACTTACTACTCCCTGTAGACTGAACCACCTCTCAACCCTCCTGAGAACAGAGAACAAACCGCAGAAATCTTCTTCGAATCTTTCAACATCAAGGGCTTGTACATCGCTGTCCAGGCTGTCCTTGCACTCGCCGCCTCTTGGTCCTCCAATCGTGTCACGGACCGTACACTTACTGGAACTGTCATCGACTCTGGAGACGGTGTTACCCATGTCATTCCTTGTGCTGAAGGCTACGTCATCGGAAGTGCGATTAAACACATTCCCATCGCCGGTCGCGACATCTCGCAGTTCGTCCTCAACTTGATGCGTGAGCGAGGTGAAATGGCTGCTGTTCCCCCAGAAGATCAACTGAGGGTGGCAAGCAAAGTGAAAGAGAATTACAGCTACGTTTGCCAGGATATTGTTCGAGAGTTTAGGAAGTACGACGAAGAGCCTCTCAAGTATTTTGAACGATATGAGGGCGAGCACAGCGTCACCGGTAGAGTGAGTTCTCTTTCACTACTTTCCCGAGATTATGTTGAGCCTCGGTCTAGAAATACGGTGTTGACGTAGGTTATGAGCGTTTCCTTGCTCCTGAGATCTTCTTCAATCCTGAGATCTACTCCTCTGATTTCCTCACACCCCTCCCTCAAATCGTGGACGACGTAATCCAACAATCACCAATTGATGTTCGTCGTGGTTTGTACAAGGTAATACTATCTGTTATCTCATCCTCCATAAAGTTTCTTTTGCTAAATAACGATCAATCCAGAATATCGTTCTCTCCGGAGGATCCACCATGTTTCAGCATTTTGGTAACCGCCTCAAGAGGGATTTAAAGCAAATCGTCGACCAGAGATTGGACGCAAGCTCTGCTGCAAGTGGCAGCGCCCTCAGGGTCGGTTACCATTATTCCATTTATAAACTCGAGTTTTTGATGAACTGATCCGGTTCTCTTTCCAGTCGTCCGGTGTTGAAGTTGACGTCATTTCACACAAGCGCCAACGGTTCGTTTCCAATCCGTCCGAGTTTCAATTAACTGACCTGGTTCGCGAACGTTTCTCTCAGGTACGCTGTGTGGTTCGGTGGTTCTCTTCTAGCGTCTCTTGTGAGTAATGATTTCTACTCGTGCCTTACACCCGTTGACGTTTTTTCCTCACGCTGTAGCCCGACTTTTACACGTCCTGTCACACGAAAGCCCAATACGATGAAGTTGGTCCAAGTATTTGCAGACGTTATCAAATATTCGGAAGCTCTACCTAGACTTGCACGGTCGGATTCCTGTAAATGCTTCTTTAAAACTTACCCCAATGGAAATATTTTGCTATATAGAATCATTGAAACGGGGTTCGAATCATTATTTTTGAAATCGGAAAGATTTTGCGCAAAACCACTGTTGCATCAATATTGCATTAATACTTGACTTCTTTGGGTTAAAATCTGTTGAAATACTACATTGGATTTCTGGTTTTTGAACAATGCTTTAACTTGAGCAACTGCATTGGAATCCCAGCATCTTTATCTCGCCCAGGCTACAATATCTTCTTTCCTCCATATCCTCCTTTGTCAAATCGTCGTCGGAGTCATCGGAATCCTCTGCACCCCAAGGTTCATAAGGGTTGGACGCCATCTATTGCAAAAGAGCTAAGAATGACTGTGATCACGAAAAAGACACAAAAAAAAAACTCACATGCATGACTTTGGCTAGCACTCTCTTCCCGCTATCAGCATCCCGCTCAACTTTGGCGATGACCTCTTCCAGGACCCACTGTCGCAATACGAATCTCGGGTTGGCAAGTTTAGTTTCTCTCTCTCTTTCAGAATCGACATCGGTAACACCGCTCCATTCTGCTTTCTCATCCTCAATTCGCCTAGCATATGCCTCGAGCCACATTAACCATTCCGCAGTTGCTGCGGTGTGGTCCAATTTATCTGAATCTGGAGTAGCTGCGAGCAATTTCGACACGAGTTTTTGCAAGGCTCCCTCATCCCCGAGGACGGAAGGTCTAAACGAAGTCAAAGTCCTAAACGTCGAGTGGAAATCGAGTTTATGCCTCTCCATTAGCTCAAGAAGGGGTTTGAACAGCTGTGACTCGTCAGTGGGGTCCTGTTTCCTGAGACCGAGGCGCTTCCGCATAAGACGACTGTATTCGTCTGCTGTCGTCTGCTGCACAATTCGTTCGAGCTCCGGTTGAAGCTCAAGACCACGTTCTTTCCAATGGTTGAGTGTGTCGGCGGGGATGTCTTCTGCCCATCCTGCAGAAACAGCTTTCCCTCCTGATTCGACTTCAGCGCCAATCAAGGGGGCTAGGGAGTTGAGGAGGGCTCGGATGGCATAAATTCTATTTGTGGAGAAAAGTGTGGATTAGCCGGAAGAGTCTATGGATACCCAGGAGTGAATGAAGACTTGCATCATGTTAGGTTGAAATTTGTAGGCATATCTGCCACTTTCGTCTGTATGGTTACAGATATGCATAGGGTCGAAGACATCCATGAAGGCATATGGCCCATAGTCAATGGTGAGTCCCAAGACGGAGATACTGTTGAACGTGTTTGTTTTATTAATAGGATCATGACAAAGACCCAACGGGAGGCACGTACTTATCCGTGTTCATAACCCCGTGCATAAATCCATAGGCTTGCCAGCCAGCAACCATAATCGCGTTTCTTCTTGCTACTTCCTTGACCAACTTGGTTCCCCAGGCCTCGCCCGGTTCAGTGTTTAGTTCAAGAACCCGATTCGACACCCATTCGCCTAGAATCCTCAGACCGTCGTAGTCTGGTTTTTGCTGTCCACCACCGAAGAAGAACATGTTAGTAGGACCGTTGAACGCTTCAAAGTTCCCTATGCGGATAAATGAAGGCGCCATGCGCGTAAGTACACAAGCTGTCTCGACGCGTTCACGCTGTACAGGAAGAGCAGGAAGAGATATCAAAGTCAAGGAACGCGTAGTCGGTATATGTAGGGCTTGCATAGCTAGATTGATTTAGAATAATTATTTAAAAAATGTAGGAGGGAGAAGCTGGCTTTACAAACCTTCTGAACATAGGTATTCGCGGATGGAGGAACGAAGGACGGCCAAACCGTCCGCACTTCGAGAAAATGGGGTGCGTCCTGATCCCTTGAGCTGCAGCTCATAAGTGAGACTGGGGTTGGCAGGATGTGGAGTAACAACTAGACAAGTTTTAGCGTTAGTACGAAAAGGATAATTCTAGTCATACTTACGGATACTTATAGCACGTCCATCTCCAAGTTGGCCAGCCCAAGAACCGAATTGATGTCCACTGTATCGGAGTGACCACGGGGCAAATGGTACGTTTTCCCTATTTGAATCTTCCTCGGGACTCGACATGAGAGTATATTGACCGCTGAGGACATCGACGAGATCTTGTCGAGCAACTACAACGTCCTCAATATCGGATGGCTGTGGATCTCCCTCGTCGTCAAATTCATTGGAAAGACTAGGAGCTCCAAGGATGGCAAAGGCATCTCCAACGTCTAGATGTGGTACACAATCGCTCAAGCCAGTCTGAGAAATGCCAATAAGGTCGATCGGTTGGCTTCTATTCTTAGCTTCGTATTTCCTAAGTGGTGCATCAGGATATTTGTTAGAAAGAGGAAGGGGGTGTACAGCCTCCCGTTCTGCAAGCCATTTCTCTATATAGCTGACTTTGTCGTCGGAGGCCGCTGCAGGAACCAGTGGTTCTATATCGTACGGAAAGGGTACAGGAAAAGGAGAAACATGCGAGAAATGAGAGGGTCCGGGTAAAAGCTGATAAGGCAAGGCGTTAATATGTCTGTCTGTAGACAAAAGTTAAGCACACATACGCGAGCCCTGCGCTGCAAACTCGGCGATTCCACGAGGACTTTCGTTCTAAAATGGTCTGGGTCTGGTGTATGTGCATCCGGCGTTAAATGGTGGATAAGCAATCGGGATTTGCTGGCCAGTGGCAGGGTTGAGACTGGATATTTAGCATGGGTCATCGCGGGCTTGAAGACTCTCATTCGAGGAGATCATGGCGGTTAATAAATGGGATGACCAATTATTGGTAAGGACGTCATGCATGACCGTAACGTCACGCGTCTGCGTCGTTGTCGAGTTCAATATTTCGCTCTTTTATTTAACCAATTGCCTCCGACTCCTTGTATTTTCTTTTGTTGCAAGTTGATTTCTCTCCGAACACTAGTCTCGGGCATCAGATGCTTCTGCTTTCTCTGCTAGACGGACCTTAAAACTAGTTGCCTCCGCAATGCCGATATATGTTTTCTCGCGTAACGCACACACTTGAGGGGGGTTAAGTAATCCCCTTATCGGGACAATGTCGCACAGCCCGTCCTGCATGCTGCTTTCCCTCCCTCAGGAGATCTCTTTCTATTGTCGAGGCACAGTACCTGTAACCTCGTTTGCAGTGTCCCCAAGGTTCTTACTGAGCCTAGGCAAAAAAACAAAGGAAAGGGTCACCTGATACTGAGTTCTCTTGTAACAAGCGCGTTTGGACGAGATGATGATTCAATAAAGACTTCTTGCTGTCCATGACTCTTTCCCCGCTTTTAGCATAACCCTGCAGCTGCTGTCAACTTCTCATCAGACCTGTTGAACGAGAGGATTGACCCTCTTTTGAGTCATTTTCCGTCGTATTTGGGTCACGCCACTCGCGGTCACTCATTCTATAATCTGTTCCCAGGT
>Ga0247779_1000378_pt1 | contig 30260 bp, 32 predicted proteins | sample UWRJL221509R5_FD_179925 | JGI IMG/M metagenome (GOLD analysis project Ga0247779, IMG submission 179925) | Plant litter microbial communities from Arlington Agricultural Research Station in Wisconsin, United States - UWRJ-L221-509R-5 | ecosystem: Environmental > Terrestrial > Plant litter >...
TGGAAACATGGTTTACTATGTTCTTCTCGCCATAGCTTTAGTTGCGGTGCACTTCACGGCTTACCTTCCGAAGAGACCAAAATCCACACGGAAATCTCCTCAACGGAATTAGGCTGATCTTTCCACGGCAATGACAAGCCCACTCGCCGCTCACAAAATGAGTAGCAGTGCCACAAAAAATATAAGACGCTAAATTTTTGATGGCGTGCGTACGAAGAAACGAACCATCGAAATATGCAACACATAGAGGCTAATCTTGGCCATCATGATACTTCTTAGAATCATAAAACCTCAATGTAAATGTAAATGTAAATCATTGGGAAGAAGGAAATATATTTTAGCACGATTATAAAAATCATCATTGATTCTCTTTCGGAGCTGGCACAGTCTTCCCAAGCTGTCTTGGATCCGACGAGGATGATCCTGGCTTTGGTATGGAATATGACATTGCAGCATTGATATCCGAAGAAGTCATGGCTTTGTCGGTCCCGTTCAGTCCCTCTCCTCCTTTGCCTACGAACCAAGTATCGGTGCTTGTAAGAGGCATATTCTACATTATAAATGCTCACTGTATGGGGAAGACTGGCCCTCCTTCATTTTTGCATCCTTTCCAAACGCATACATGGCTCCCATAGCTGCTGCAATCGTGACACCACATGCCACCGCCTGGACAGAAGAGGATTAAAATCATGGTCAGCATTTCTTCCGTCCCGGGTTGGATTGACTCTCTTACCATAGTTGATCCTCGGCTTCCAATGTTTCTTGCCGGTGTCGACATAGTTATTATCTCAGAGTGAGTTTATGTTGTAGAAAAAGAGATCAGAGGAAGGGTTCTTTGCCTGGCACGCTCGCCTGTACCTATATATAGGTCGACCATAGATATGACGTCATACAGGAATAGGAAACTACATATGGGATGTACGCCACCGTAGTTATTTTGGATGCAATTTTATATTAGACATGGTGCCACGTTCATGCAAATTACAGTCCAAATTTTGGGAAGTATGTGTCAGAAGAGGTGCTAGACACCGAAATGGCGAGCTCAGTGTCGAAGAAAGAATGACAACTAATGAATTACCTAGACACCGAAATGGCGAGCTAGGGGAAAGAGACATGAATACACGCAGCAGTGATATGAAATGTCTAATATACATACCTCAGTGTCGAAGAAAGAATGACAACTGAGGTATAAGGAAAAGAAGCGTGGTTTGTATAGTGACATATAAACCACGTGGCTTCTCTCGACCTGATCATATCGTCTAACAGTATGGAATTAAATAAAAGGAATCAGAAGGTTTAAACACTAAACACTAACCAACATAGTATACTAACTTGAAGCTCAAGAAGTCAGACGTGGAGCTTGAGGGTGTAGGTACGTCGAAAGCCTCTCGTATGCTGGAGGCTCATTGTCCGGCATTGACTCGTCAGCCAAGTAGCCTGGATCCGTGCTGGGATTTGTGGCGAGGAAATCCTGAAGATGAGAGGTACTTTGAGATGATATCTGATGACTGGCGCTTGTAGTGGGGGAAGCAGTGGACTCGATAGCTATTGCATCAGATGTATGCATTCTTTCTCTTTTGAGGTCTGACGCTAATGTCGATGCACCGTGAAAGGAGTTTTGGTCAGCGGTGAATGGAGAAACGTTCTCTTCAGCCGTTGGTATCCCTCTACGCTGAGAGGGTCGTCCTAGTGGTGGTGCAGGAGGACGTATACCACTATTGCGCGTAGCTAGCAAGTACAAATATGAGGAAATATACGTGAGTTGAGTAGTGAAGCAAGCTAATAGATTAGCCACTAACCTGGAGCATGCGAGCCTCGGGAGGAAGAGCGGCGGTTGCGAACACGTCTTCGTAGATAGAGCAGAAAGAAGATGGTAATTAGCAAGAATGCTACACCACCAATAGAGCCTCCGATAATCCCAGTGAACCACTTCATTTCCGCCGGAGTATAAACTTGATGTATTGTTGGAGAAGCGGACATAGAGGCGGAAGTCGGAGAAAGACTGGTGGCAGTAGTTTGAGAACCAGTAGAGTCGGCTCCGGTGGTGAGATTTGGCATTGTTGAGAGGGATGAAAATGAGGGAGTGTATGTGATGAAGTCCAGGGCAAAGGTCAAATTTTCGCTCTGGGTAATGTTAATCACTAGCGTGTGGTCTCCTGCGGGTAGATTATCTTGAGAAAAGTAAACAAAATTAATGGCGTCCCCATCTTGCTTGACATGTTGTGGTGATGTCGAAGTAACAGAGTAGCTTTGTGGAACAGTATTGCCGTCAATCGTATATGTTATAGTTAGGAGCCCAAGATTCGTCCACGAAAATAACCCGTAAACAGAGGCTGATGTGCCTGAAATAATTTGCATATGCTTAGAAAACGATGCGCATTTGGACGTAATCAAGGTAATTGAAACGCACCGGAGAATTTGAACGTTGCCATATCCCCAGGCGTCGACGTGCGGTGTGTACTATTATGTAGGGGGAATCCGTCGGGAAGGGTGCCAGCATTGAAAGGATCATCATTTTCAGTCCAGCCAACACCAGAGAAGCGTATAGCTGCGTCCTTATTATCCACGACAACAGTCTTGCCAACAAGAGGCGTATTTTGACCAAGTTCGATTATAGCATAATCCACAGCTGTGCCTGCCAGGTGTCCTACCGTTATATTGTGTTTACCCTCTGGAAGAGCAGGTGATTGATACCACTGGACATACGAGGGCGGTGGTGCTGAGTATGTAATGCTGTAGGGTTTACCTCCGTCGATGCTGACGGTCGCCGACTGGGAAAAAGTGTTCGTTGGTGTGTTCCCGATAAATGCAATGGATATACCTGTATACCATCATCTCAACATGACCATAATTGAGGGCTTGAGCCATGGAGTCAAATACCTTCGAATTCCATAGTAAATGAACCGAACTGGGTGGAAGACGCGAAACCAGGAAAATTGGAGGTTTGGTTATACCACTGAATCAGGGTGCTAAGAGTCCATTCTCCTCCTGAGTATATAAAGTTGCCTGCGTCGTCGTCAACGATTTGCAGCAACTTGTTGGCCATGACGATCCAATGACAGAAAGGTAAAAGTTTTTAGGGGGGAATCTGGAAGACTATCGTTCCTGATAAAAGAAAGGACAATTTGACATTCCTACATATTGTCGGTGTCTGACGGAAGGCAGGTCCTAAGTAAAAGGGAGTTAACGTCAACGTTGTAATAAGTACAGTACTAGCAGTCAGTATCCCTCAAGTATTTTAAGCACGCGACATTGATTAGATTGAGTGTTCAGATCAAGGGATTAACCTGAGCTAAACCTGATTGGTCCCCGCTCCGCACCGGCGAAAATTAAGCAGTAATTGTCCAGACTCCCGGCTTATAGCACGTTTGAGACCTCTAAGTCTTACTTTCTAGTATTGGGAGGGGTCGATAGTGGGGTAAACATGAAGGTTATCCATTTATGCTCATCATCTCTTTAAGAAATTACAGATCCCTGAAACGGCAATGGTCTGCTTCGCATTTCAAAAATATATATTTACGTTAATTGTAACAAGGGATGGCTCGGGTCCCGGTGTGTATGACAGCAAGTTTCAGTCAGTTTACATTGAATTAGAGAACATAGAAATGCTGCTACGAGTGTTTCCGGAACCGTCGACGAGGAGATTGTCCTATTATGGAGGAACCAGTCAGATACACAGGCAAAAAATTCCGAATCAAAGGAAAGGCATAATTGACTTACAGAACAGCCTGATCCCAGGTTGGCGTTACCAATCCAGCCCGGTTCCCAGTAAACGATACCTAGACCATGACCTCCGGGCAATCCTGAGATAGTATCTCTGATATCAGCAACCCATTGAGATTGGCCCGCAGCGGAAATCGGGACTGATTTCTCGCTCATGGTAACACCTGAACATGAGACTGGCCAGTCGGTCTCGACGATCATGATGTCCTACAAAATTATCGTTATGCATTTCTTCAGCACAACAGACTGACAAACCTTGTTGTATTTGTTTATGATATTTGTCAAACTTGACTTAAGTGCGCTGAGTGTAGCTCCGGTATCGTAGAATGGGTAGAACGAGAAGGCCATGACGTCAACATCCGTGATAGCAAATTGACCAGGGATGAAAATTTGTTGATAGAACGAAGAAATAGCGGCGGAGTTCCATCCGTTGGCAAGATGGATCATGATTTTGGTGGAGGACGAAGCTGCGCGGACACCACTTGCAGCGGAATGAAGCAGCTGCGAAAGTGGAGAGTATCCCTTTGAAGAAATCTGGCCTGTGGGGAAAAGAATGCCGCTGTTGATCTCGTTACCGATCTGCGAAGTAGTCAGAATCTATCATCCGGTCTTCGATCATGGATACTGCATTACCTCGATGAAATTGACAGGCGTTCCTTGATTTGCAAATGCTTTGACGACGTTCATGGTGTATCTATACATATCAATATTAATGAACAATCCTTCTTTGGTTATAAAAATACCATACGTGTAAATCTGGGTGTTCAGGCCATCGAGAGTCGAAGGCCACCCACTAGGAGTAGCCTGTTTGCCGGGATCGGCCCCTAGAAAAAGTGTGATTTAAATGCCAACAACAGTCATTGCCAGCGCAGGCACTTACATGTATCGCTGTAATGAAGGTCAACAAAGATACCCATTCCAGCAGCAGCAGCACGCTTTGCTAGCGCCAGTCCATAGTTTAGATTGTAATCGGCATCGTTCGTGCTGGTCCAAACCCGGATACGAGCCAGATTGACCCCGTGGTTATGGAGAATTGTCTCGAATTTGGCAGTCTGGCCATTGTCCTTATAGGTCACACCGGCCTTTTCGACGTTTACCAACGAACTAAAATCAGCACCATGGTACTGAAGCGCCTGGATGAGCGGTATAAGGGCAAGGAGGAAAGGAATTGCAAATCGCATGTCGTCTGGAAGTCGTCATTCAGCTGTTCGTGTCGTTTTATATAAGTAGGCCAATGCCATGTCAAGGAGACACACGTAGACGCATAACGGGAAAACCTGGACCGTAGCGAAGAGCTCCAATACGCATGTGACAGTGATTTCGACGGAAAAAGTTACTTACTTCTCCCGTTCGGATTATTTTTGGCAACATAGATGCACCTCAGCACCTGGAAAACAAGAAAGATATATGACGAATTTCAAAGTCTGAAAGATTCGTGGAAATGAGGAGTGAAAAAAAGACACATTCCCCTCTGGATGTAGTTGCGCATTCATAGGTGTAGTTCCTCGAGAAATGTAAGGAGTGCCAATTCGTACTGTCGGTTTTTGATAAAGAGGAACATGCTGCGTAGTTGAAGAATAGAAGCGTATGGACAATCTACGGCCACGCCATGACGGAAATGGCAAGATCTTGTCTTTTCTACTGCATCTAAGTCATGAGACCAAAATGAATATCTTCTTCAACATGCGCCCATCGGATTAACATGAGTCTAGCCTAGAGAGCTTTCCATGATTCCTCTGTGTTATTAATTCTTCTGTGCCGGTAGCTTCTCTACGATCTGCTTCGTTGTTGTTCTTCATGAGTAAAGTGGTTGAGACGCGAAGTCGGAGGTCATTTGAGTCGCATTGAGGTAATTCATGGTGTAACATGTATTTATCCTCTATAATTCTTCTAAAATGGGCAAATTTCGGGTCGGCCGATCTTCAGCAGTAACGAAGGAGTTGAGGGAATAAAAAGGTAAGCTATGAAAGGCATGGTTGATCAGACCAAGTGTCCTCGGCACAGTCCGAGATCGTTGCGGTCATGTGATTCACGGTTAACTTGCTATAATGCTCACCTGCACCATTTATCCTGACTAGGACTGTTGACTGAACTTTCTGAACAACTAAACTGCTAAGCATTTTATTCTTGATCATGGCCCCGTGGCAGGGACCTCCTCAGAGGCGCCCAATTCCCACAGTCGACCCGGCTGATCAGTACGCATGCAGGCTAAGGCTAGGCATTGCAAGCCTCGAAGATAATAATCTTTATGCTGCCCGAAATTTACAATCGGACTCAATAACTCGCCGCATTTCAACGCCGACTTTTGTGCATATATCGATTACGACACCTTAGAAAATACTAATTTTCGCAAGGTCTCCCTCGAATGTCAATTCTACCGATGCTACCATTCTAAGTAATAATATGCTTTTTTCAGCGAAGTGCTTGCCTGCCTACATACTTAAGTTCTTCGGGAAACGATAGTCTCCGTCATACCCGCTGTCTCGGTCTTTCCAAAAGTGTTGGATTGCGTTCAGGAAGTACCATGCAATGGCTACCATCCCTAACATACGCATGGCTAACATTAAGAATGATGATAAACCTTTCCGGATAGCTCCTCTCAGGGATACATCAAGCCCTGGACGGACGAATTCCTCATACGACTGTGGGCTGCAGCTCCCGTGAGGCACATAAACGTGCCTTGATGAAGATGTTCCTCTACATCTCTTTCTCTCCTCCATCATCTCCCATATAACTCTTTGTCCGCATGTCGAATACATCTGACGATAGAAACAGAGAAGTACGTATTTCTGTGCGGACTCTCTTTGCAAACAATCCTTGACCATCCACAGAACCGAGTAGACACAAAGTGTCCTTTACCAAAGGAACCGGCAGGCTACAACCATGAAGATAATAGGTTTGTCTTAGAAAGACTTAAACATACCATAGTCGCATCCATTCACTCCTGATCGTGTACAGTGACCGGATGTACAACCAGAGCAACGCTAACTTACAGGAAATCGAAACATCGGGCCAAATCGATGATGGCGTAGGTCATAATTACACCACGTTGAAGGCAGAAACATCTCTATCGTACGTGGTTCCTATAAACTCTGGAATGGCAACTCACATAACAACACATATGCATCTAGCCTGTGCGTACATGCATATTCAGAATCGAGAAACCATTGATTTATATACTCATTTTGCAGGCCGCCACCACCAAGACCAAGAAGAAATTTTTCTGAAATGTTAGTAATTGAGTATCTCCTGAGGAGACCTTGACATGGAGCCACAAAATTAGATTAATGAAACAGCCACTTGAAGAAGAACCAATCTTCGTACTTCAACCTAGTTTCAGAAAAAAGCATACAAGAACAGATACCTTCGGCAATCCGATTGGAGAAGGTAGAGTCTATTATTGATCAAAGATATTTTGTTGGATGCTGATCACCAGTAAATAATAGACAGGACAGATATTAAAATTAGGCAAAATTTAACGACAAAAAATAACGCAATAACCCAGGACAAGACTCGGGGTGAAATACATAGCTAGACCAGATGTGTTGTAGACTTTGAGAACATGTATAGCATTGAGGCATCTGTAAGGTCACAGGTGAGAACCACATCCGACGTGAGCCTTTCCAAAAAGAAAACCAGAAAGTGGACAAAAAGACGGAAAGTTGACGAAATTACCATGAGGAGTCAAGACGAAGGAAAACCAGAGACCCAGAATGTGCGAAGTTATCGAGATTATTGAGACACTCTGGAAGGAAAAAGGCATCTATCCGCGGATGTTCAGTTGCTAGGGATGTTCCAAGACAAAAACAAGCCGCATCCGTCACAAATTCATAAAGTTTTTCGAATGCAAAGCAAGGGTCGATAAGAACGTGAGGACAGCCTATGAAAGTTGGTAACTTGATATCGAGATCACACGGAGCTTAACAATGTGTCGGGAGGTATCAATCCAAATTATTTGGGATAAACGGAGGTGGATGCATGATTAAGATTTAGATGGCAGTTCCACGGGGCTCACCATAAGGTTGACAGTGCAACTTGTTTCGTCATTAGAAGATTTGAAGTTCAAGGCAGGACCGTCTGCACGAGTCTGCTGACACAGCGGCGAGCACTGAAGGTCTGAGCACTAGAAGTCTCTGGACACATTTCATCAATGATTCTGACGATATGCATCGTACCTTCAATTCGACGAAAGACCGTGAATTGTGAGTCTTGACGCCAAACGCTGGCGCCCAGTGGCGTGGCCGCATTGGGCCTTGGCAAACAAGAACGTTGTTTGGCAATAGCTTGAAGACCAATCAACGCTCGGGGTGAACGTATTGTTGTACATTGGAACCCGAGCCACACACTATTAGTATTCCTATACTACTCCTTTTCTTTTACAATGGCGCGTTTTGCTGCTGATTACAGCGACTCTAGCAGCAGCGATGAAGAAGAGATGGTGTCCTACGTTGAAGCTCCTGTCAAAGTGTCCAATGGAACAGCAAAACCAACAGAAGACTCAAATTCGGAATCAGACAGCGACGACGATTCTACTAGCTCAAGCTCTTCAAACATGAAAGAGGATGATCTTTTATCTTCCCCTCCACGAAATCAAAAATCAACAAGGCCGAGGGGTAAGAATGCTTTGGTAGAAGATGAAAACGGAGACGTCCAATACGCCCATGAAGTCGAACTTCGCGTTTCCAGAGGTTCTTCCTCATCACTTTCACCGCCAGCCAAAACGCGCTTCAACCCTGGCGGCGATCCGACAATTATACCGTGGGCTCAACGTGTTGGTGTGGACGCGCAGACTATGCATGTAATGCAAACATCGTTATTCCGCGTCCCGGAAGAGGCTGCTGCGTTGAAAGCTATGAACGAAGAAAACCAGATTTCTCGTAACCGATTAGGTGTCAACAGCAGAAATCAACTAAACAGAAAACATAGCCGCGACTCTGATGGCGATGGCCTGAAACATGACTTGCGCGAGGTATTTTTCTAGCGAATTATCACAGATGAACAGGATTTTGATGTTGCGTTATTCAGCGAGGATCTTTTGAACAAGACCTTGAGCCACATATATTCCGGCCCACTAGAAAATACGCTCGTGTTTCGATAGCTTCCTCGATTGCCAATGGAAACGAAGGAAGTTATGTTGATGCCGGTTTGTCTATAGGTCGGTCATTTAGAGTGGGTTGGGGTCCTGGTGGTCAACTAGTGCACCTTGGGAGCATATGCAGCCCAAATTCTTCATCGTGAGTTTCACCAGTCATAAAAAACATTTCACTTCAGCTTATCATTCTTAGTCATGCTTCCGCTAACTCATCCACGATTACCCTTACCAAAACACTTCCGTCTCTATCAAAATCTCGGCATGAAAGCAGTGGGCCTTTAGCTCCAACCCTTACTCCTCCTAATCTTGCAGCTAAATTATTGCAACATCATTTAAGCTATACGACAATATCACCGGATGAATCTGGTATCCCACTTGCCACCCCTACCTCATCTGCCTCAATCGCTTCGACATCAACAAGGAGTCGTACCCACGCTCCTGCAAAATCTCCCGACCCCTTGAATTTTTCCTCCTTCATGTCATTATTTCCATCTACCGAGACTTCGACGCCTGCTCCAATATTTAGGCTGGGAAGTGCTCTGTTTGACCCTATAGATCTACATCTCGGTCGTTCTAATCAAAATAGTAGCATAACCGGGACGACAATCACACCAGACATCAGGAACCGCGTAAACTTGCTCAGAAGAAAAATAGCACTGAGCAAATGGTTAGAAGATTTGGTGAAACCAAGTGTTGACGGTGATTTGCGCATGCAGTCAAATGGATCAGGTGGTAAGTACGTTTTGTTCACAAAATGATTTTTTTTACTGACGTACATATTCACAGTAACATATACAGCGGCCGATGCTGCCTTTACTCATCTAACTGGCCATCAGGTTGCTCAGGCCTGCACAGTTGCCAGTGATGGTGGATACATCAAGCTTTCAACTCTTATCAGTCAAGCTGGCGGCGACGACCTTTTTAAAGAAGATATTTGTTCACAGCTCGAGATCTGGAAAACAGATAAACTTGCTCCTGGATCAAACATTAATCTCTCAAATACTCACAATGGACTTGTGGGTCGAGATGTTTGGAGATTGTACTGTCTTCTTGGTGGCCTAATTCATCAAGAAGATCCCGATGATCGCACGGGCGTCGAGGTCTGTAGCGGTTTAGATTGGAAACGAGTTTTTGGTCTATATTTGTGGTACGGGACAAAAGTTGACTCCTCCATATCCGACGTCGTCAAAGTATACGAGAGTGTCTTGCTGCGAAACTCGCCAACGCCTTCAACTGAAGTCGCAAGACCCATCCCAAAATGGATCACAACTCAAAGTAACCACGGGAAGACATTTTCACGCCTAGGGTTATATGCAGGGACATCGCCTCCCCAGGAGCCCGACGATCCTTTATACGCACTCATCAAGATATATGCAGATCCTACATTGTCACTATCGAAAGCCCTCAACCCACTGTCTTTTGCACCTTCAGGATTGGACTGGGGTGTTGCGATGTGCTGGCATCTCTACATTATCCTTTCCCGAGTAATGAGAGTAAGAGATTTTGCGGATCGTAGCGATCCCGCTGTACGACCGAACAAACGCAAGCCCAAAGGAAGCCTTGTTAATGGTTTTGGAGGCAGTAGCCACGGCGGGCGCAGTGAGGATGGCTTAAATGATGATGAAGACGATAATGCACCAATAGAAGGCCATAGTCCGTCCGCGAACTTGTTGACAAGCAGCTATGCCTTTGAATTGGAGAGCTGGGGTATGATTCAAGAAGCTGTGTTTGTTCTAATGCATTTGGAAGATAGCGCTGGGTATGTCTTTGCGTCTGTGCCTTTTCGTGTCTAACATATTTTGCAGCCGAGAAAAGGCTATAAAGGACCTGCTTGCACGATCTGGCTCAAAGCTCGATGACTGGATGACGCGTGGCTTAGTTGGTAGTCTAAAATTGCCCATGTCATGGGTTGATGAAGCCAAAGTGAGTTGATCGTGTAGTAATCATGACATGTGTTTAATGCCTAACTTCCCAGGCGATGCATGAACTGGATAGTGGGCGTTATTTCTCTGCCTACGACCTGTATATCTCAGCTGGCCTGTACAACGCGGCTCACACCCTTGCTCTCTACGAGTTGGCGCCTGATGCCATCATTCGCAAGGACTTGGAGCTCTTGCGTACTCTCTTCTCTCGATTTGATACTGAAGGCCGAAGAGAGAAGATTGACGGCTGGTTTGTGAAAGGGAAGGTACGTATTTTTATATGCTGTATCTTGGCTCCCTCTTCACGACAGACCTTTTTAGATTTTCTTGGATTATGTTGAGATCATGACCAAGCTTCCTAAACTGTTGGACGACGTCGCAGCAGACAATGAAGAACGTCCAACTGTCCTCGATGCTACTCAACAATCGCAGATCGACGATTATACCAAACGAGCCCCTAAGATCATTGCTATGCTGCCAGACATACTTCATCGTAGTCGCACAACAGACGTACGCCATGTGGCTGCGCTAGAAGAAATGTCTAAAGATCTTTTGCGATTGGTTGAAAGAGCTCGGCCTTTGCTTCTGGTAAGATTCCTTTTTTGTTCCTTTATGCAAAACATTCTTATACTAGTTGATCTAGTCACGTATTCAAACTTCGACTTTGAACATTTTTGATGGGCCCACAAAAATTAAACTTGTTCGAGGAATAGGCTATGCGCGATTTTTGCAAAGCATCGAAGCATGATTAAAATTATTGTTGTTATATCTCTTTTACCTTTGGGAAACCTGCGTGGTATTTTACTTCTACCTATTTTTGCTTTGCCATATGTTATCGCTTTTGTTTTTTTCGTTTATTCCGCTCCGCAATCATGTAAAGCCCGTAGCCTCACAGTGCATTATGTTCTGTATCGTGTCTTGCTTAATCCAGCTTATGGTCGGAGAGGATGGAAGGTGTCATCAATCGAATGTTGTGCATCACATCTTTTATCTCTATCAATCGGTAGAATTGCGGGATCACATCTGTCATTGTGGGATTGACTCGGTGCTAGTTCGCAATTATCCTTCAGAAAACACCAGTAGTGTGCTATTCAATACATAGTGCAATCTATACCCTCGTCTTTATTATCATGGGTCGGCAGAAGCAAAGGTCAGAAGGGCATATACATTTTATGCAAACAACACAAATGATTTAATGATACAAAACTTGTTACAGAGGACGCAGACAAAACCGACTGACAGAAGACCGCAAAAGATGAATAATAGTACAGAATGTAACTTGTAAGTATCTTGGCTAGGCACCTGGCCGCCTTGAAATATAATCGAATAACTTCGATTAAGTAGGAGCATTTACTGATATATCTTGAGGGATGCAAAGTCGAAATATGCATTCTTGAATGCGGATGGGTTGTTGTTTACGTAGTCTAGCGAAATTCATTATCAGCTCGCGGATAGTTGCCTTGTATAGTAGTGGACAAGTGGAACTAACCAACACAAGTCGATGGACAACCTGAGGCCGCATATACACTGGAAGACCCGGCCCAATCGCCGCCTATTATATCAGAGGAGATTAGTTTCACGATATATGTAGTGTCATAGGGCGATTCAAACGTACAAAAGGTCACTGAGTAAGTTCCAGGTCAATGGCCAACGCGAGCCGAATATCCAAATTTAGCACTTACAGTCAAAGACGATATTATGCGGGCCAAATTTAGAAGAGATAGGACAGCTGGTACTCGGGAAGTAGGCCCGTGGTGTGCCCTGAATGATGCATGAAAAGTAAAAGTTACTGAGCACTGATAGTTTGCATATGTAATCCGTGGGCTTACCCAATTATCAGTGTTAACGGAGCTTGCTCCACCGCTCACATCTGACGGTACACCCGATGCTGACCGGGACCAAAACCAAACTTTGATGAATGAGTTGGTTCGCTCGAGAGCATACCTATGACGATAATCAAAACCGGACAATGTCAGAGTCAGAGTATCGATCGAGAGGCTTACCATCCTCCGCCATTTGAATTAAAGCTAGGTCCGTAACTATTATCGGCGTTGACCTTGACCCCGCAGCCTGCATTGTTTGTGGCGGCAGAGTCACAGTTGTTTCCAACAGCGGTCCTGGATAGAAAAAATCAGAATGATTCAGTAAACAAAATAAAACAGGAAATAAGCACCCTGTTTCGGAGCGCGATGCGGGCATAGTACAGCCTATTACTCGGTGAGATATTTTGATATTGCATGTAAGTCCGAGATGCTTTACCTGACGATGTATGGAGAGTAACTTGGTTAGGTCCTTGGTCGTTAACTCCTTCCAAGATATCTATTTCGCCCTGATGTAACACGACAGTTTTAGAACATTAAATTCCAGAGGTGCAGCAAATCACGAGACATACCTGGTTAGGCCAGTCAGCACCAACCGTCCATACAGCGGGCCATGTCCTGCTATGATTTAGCAACATCATAAAAAAAGAAAATGACTAGAAACGTGCCCACAACCCTGTGGCATGTGTCGAATATTGAACCTAGTGCGGCCAACAATCAACAACGTCGGCTTGACAAAAGACGAGAAAGAAAACTTACACCATGACGGCAGTGGTATATTGCTTATTTGACTGCATTCTAACAGAATTTCTTCCAGCTCCACTGGAACTCAATGTGCTTTTGTAGTCAGCACGCATTACAAAAGTGTTGCCGGACGCATATGTGAGATTCTGGCTCTTCGCAGTTGATGCGCTGACATAGTTTCTACACAGAGAGTCAGAAAAATGACCATAGGATAAAAAGAGTTCAGATACATACACACGACCATGGGTAGGATCAGATATGGCTTCGACAGTGAATTCACTAAGGAATTTGCTGCCGGTTATGCTATCTGTTTGCGAATACTTTGCGGCCATAGTTAAGACTGAAAGGTACGCCAAAGCAGCGAAAGAGGTGAAGGAGAGAACCATGGCTGAAACAAGCTGAAGGGATCACAAATTGTGAGCTCGTGTCGTTCTTCAGTGATGTATCCTTAGGAACCCAAGAAAATATTGGCCTTTGGCAGTCCTTTTATACTTTCATGAAAATAAGACAGAAAATACAGTCCAACCATTGAGTTTTTTTTTCTCTTCCGCTCATATCCACAAGTTCCATTGACAGAATGTCGAGTCAGCCTTACAATCCATGTGGGGGTATACCAGAAAGATCCTCTCTGAGGCTGTCATCTGACGGTATTATTGCATCGAATTTAAAAATTTGAACTCATCAGAAGAGAAAGTAATTTGAGAAAGACGAAAGACCACGTTGTGCCAGGCCGAGAAGACGGCGAAGGTGAGAGATCAGGAACCAGGATTGCTGCAGTATCTAGCGGGCGTTATGCTACCGAGATAGCCAAATGCAAGACTCTCATGATTACCAAAATAGTACCGCAAAATGCATTGATATGTCAAGGACATAATACGGCAATCAGTTGGAGACTTTGCCCACTATATCCAGTTTTAAGCCACCTTTTCAGAAGAGGTAACCTTGAGTTATTCCTTCGCAAAAAGTTATCGGCAGGACAGCCGTGATGTCGATACAGACTAAGCCTATCACTGTCGTCTGGGTTATCCCAGCGGCTCCGTGAAGATAAAAATAAGGATCTGAATGCCATGTGTTATAGTCACGTCCGCCGATTCAATTCATTTTGAATGAAGAACTTCGGTGCGGCACATAAATACAGAAACCATTCAGTGGCTCCTGGCAGAGTATTTTCCAAGGTCCAAGCTGGTTCGCACCAAGAGCCGGTATCGTGATAGTGAAGTACGCGTCCCGTGAACGCGTACCATAAGAGGGAGCCAAAGCAAAACTGATAGTATCGGAGCTGATTGTATTATCTGGTATGATCTGTATGTCATCTGTTGTGCATTTCTGTCATTATCATAGGCAAAGGATGACGGAGACAGTACCACTGCTGAGAAACCTGATACTGCACATCTTCCAGAAAAATATGTTAATCTGGTTTGATTCGTTCTCGTGGCGAATCACAAGACATGAGTTTGCATGTCGAAGAAATCACCAAAGCTTGAAAATGCAGTCAATGGAGCCAGGTATTATCTCCTTTTAATGAGAGATTGGAGCCCGCTGCATCTTGGAAAAATTTGGCCACAGTAAATGGTTATGGTCATCGGTTATGAAGGGTTATGGAAGAAGGTATTAGGGAAGCCAGTAAGGAAGACTGAAGTTGTTGGCAGGGTTTGTGTTGTTCATATTTCTTCCCACGGCCGAAGTGCCGATTCGGCCAGATCCGGTAAAATTGGGAGAGTAATGATGAATTGGAGTAGATCTCTATGATTCTATACTGTAGCCACAGAATGTATGAAAATTCTATGTAGATATAAATATGCAGCGATTGTGAGAGTAGTCATGAATGAAAAATGCTAATGATAAATACGAAATAATTGTGCGTAATCTACTCTATAGATGGTGGCAGGATCATGATCAAGTCCAAAATGTAGTGAGAATAAGGATACAAATGTGTTGAGATGTAGTAGAAATGTTCTGCGAGAGGCAGGTCTAAGTATAAATAATAATAATAATTTAATGATGGATGCAGCAAGATGGAGAATTGGGAAGCGGGATGCCTTTATGTTACAAGTGACAGCACAAAAATGGCTCGAGGATTGGCACGAAAGCATCAGTCGATATTTCGACCGCATTGAAGAAGGAGGGCAGCGGCGATGACAGAGTCTAACAAGCCTAATTGCAAAGCATCGGCAGTCATGTCGAGAGTGATTGCTCCGTTCCCCCTGGTGATGCGTGCCATTAAAGTAGGGCTTCTCGGTCCCCCAGCATATAACTGGAAAATCCGAAAATCAGCGGTAATCTTAAAAAAGAGGCACAGATTCAACAGCTTACGTTTATGTGTTTATCCCGCGGAGCCCATACATACTGCATTCCTCTAACGGTCATCATTCTTGAGCTAGAAAATCATGAACAGTTGTGTCAACGCGAGATCTCCATACGCATAAGCAAAGAAAATAGCGCACCTTCTGTCTTGCGTCAAGCCGAGCCATGACTTGACATGTTGTTTTGTCAACAGACCGCGAATCTCTATCATCGGATGAGCTTGCCACTCGATGAGTGAGACGTTTTTGCCTTCCGCATTTTTTATTACTGTGTAGCCTGGCATGTGGTTATCTGTCACTATTCTGTGAGAGACTTGGGCCTGAGGACCGACGATGGTGCAGTTAAGCACGTTCGGATTGAATGACGTAAAATAGAAAGTCGTAAAATTGGACGCTTCCGAAGGGTAAGGTAGGGCGCCATAAACAGGTGATCCGCTCCAGGATTGGCCTTGGCTTTGCTCGCCCCAGCTGCCGAAAGGGTGGTTAAGATGCATCGTTGATAATGGGATAACGCAAAGGTCGAAGATAGCGAAGCGAGCAAGAGACGAGGGACTGGAGTGCACAATTAATGAGAGTTGGTGGTCGGACGCGTCCGTTTATATGCGTTTGCCAGAATCATAGGGAAAAGAATTGACTTAGTCATCATGAAAGAGCATTTCGAATTATGGGCATCAAGGTGTTCCGCCCCAGGTTTGGATAGCTGTGACCCAGACGGCTTGAGAAAGCAAAAATCACGACTAGAGACGAGATGGGTGATTAAACAATTTCCCAAACGTGGAACGGTAAGTTTTACAACACTTGTGACCATTAATGCAAGTGTTGTGAAGGTGTAAGGTCCTGCATAGATGGAAATGGCTGTGTCCATGATGGTTTCAGGGCAAAGCCAAGATCTCAGCATGTATTTCTGACAGTGTGATGGGATGATCGAGATAAGTTATACAGACGGAGATTAGCCTGGATTAGCGCTAAACAAGATCCCGCGCGTCCGAGTCAGATATCAGCAAAGAGCAAATCGTTAACCGGGAAGAATGACGCACAATTTGCACGGATGCTATTTTTCCAAACATAACTAGGCCTCTGTACCCCGTACGTATTGGAAAGACGGTCAAATTTGGCCAAATCCTTTGATGTTCCTGCGTCAGAGTGCGCATCCGAGGTGACTCAGTACAATTAGTTACCGCAAAATTCGTTTTTCTTTCTTACTTGATGATAGGCAATATAGAGAACAGTGTAGAGAGACAGGATCTCGTTCAACGTAAAGCTATAACGCTATAATTTATCATTCACGTGAGTACATCGCGTCTCTCGGGGCCGGTTCTTTAGAGCGCCCGTCTGAGTCTCCGTTCGGTGACTCAAAGAATATGCAAAAGCACTTACACTCGTCAAAATGCAAAAAAGCCGACAGAACGTGGGTTCAAGAGTGTTGGATCAAAGTAGTTTCATCTCAGCCTTTTTTTTTTTTTGCAAGGGAGTCGGCTTGACTCTAAGCATACAGAAAAAAAAGTGTCGTTTCTTTCTTAGAACTTATGGCCACAATCCCTTGACGCCGGAAGTCAAAGGTTATTTGTGTCGTCCCAAAATATAGAGGCGAGTCTCACACGCACAGGGGCTCGAATCTTCTTATCACCATGGTAAGGCCGTCCCTGAGCAAGTTGCGTGATTGAGCCATACACTTCAATGAGGCGGCGCGATTGCGATAAAATGCTATTGGGGTACCCTATGTTATGAAAGCAAAGCGAAAATATTGTTGTACGGCCAAAAGACATGATGTGATATGTTTATAAAGTACAGTAGCCCGATCTAGACACCTTGTTCTCCAAGTGCAAAGACAGCTTTACGTTCAAAGAGAAATATCATTACATGGCATACCTGAAGAGAAAAGGTTATTTCTATTTCTGATGCGACAAGTTTACGGAAAGCACTCACTTCCTCGTCCACTCCCGAGCTGTAGCCTCATAACGAGTGCGGTCAGTCTTGTACAAATGCGCGATATCAGGCACCAACGGGTCGTCGGGGTTGGGATCTGTCAGCATTGAACAGATGGAGAGAAGAACTTAGCAAGGCAGGGTGAGTATATGTGTATTATTAATAATACTATTGATGGAAAACACATACCTTTCGAAATCGTAAGGGCCGGCGACCATTGGTCTCGTAGAATGTCCAAGCAAATGGAACCGTTGGCATTAATGTTAGGATGGTAGATCTTGGTGGTGAAGCTGACTTTGGGAGGCTTGAATGGGTAATCTGTAGGGAAGGTAATAGAAAGGAAGAAAACACCGCCGGCGTAAGGTGAGTCACCCTTAGTCACAAACAAACGCGGTGTAAGCGGATGTACGGAAATAAGACTCGTTCAGAAACGTACGGGGCCCATAATTGTTGCCTGCCACTGGAACATGTTATCGCCAGTAGGTCCTGCGCTGCATGATGAGGGTGGGTCGCGCCCGAGATCAATCAATTCCTGTAAGATACAAGTCAGTCAGCCTCTTATCAAGCGCCGTGGCAGCCATCTCCAGGCGCCCAGAGCGGTCAGGAATGTTCACCTTGTTAATGCGCTTGAGGGCCATTTGTGTTCAAAAGCAGAACAATTGAGCAACCTATTGGACGATGAAGGATCGCACGAGATCAAGAAAATGATTTAAAGGCGACGGGTAAGCAAGGAAAGACAAGAAAAGAAGCCGATTTCAGAGCGATAATGAAAGTAGGAGTAACAAATTAGGCAGAATGCTTTTGGTAAGGAAATAAAGGACTTACGAGTCGGGCGGATAGGGTAGCTGAACGATGGAGACCAGTTGGTGGTGGTCAAGGGATAAGCTGCAGTGCCCTTGTTTGGTCTCTATTTTGTCGAGATACACACGCTTGCTTAGTCAGCACCGCCTTTCATTTCCATCCATCCCACACAGCCCTTCCACTTCTGGCAGCTTCTAATTGACATTTTACACACTATCGCCCATAGCAGAATAAATGCCAGGTTCCTTGTATGTTTTGCAAATTTCATTATGCTGACTTCTTCACAGTATTTTTTCATGCAGTTTAGATTCATATCACTGCGAAGCTGGCTCAGACCACATCCTGGGGACTCCTAGAATATATTATCAGGATCAAGAGGCGCGCCATCATCCTCATATGATTCAATCACGTTAGAGCAGAGAGCCAGCACAGCCCTTTCGTAACTGACGAACTTGAAGTCAACAATAAACGGCCAACGGCCAACCCTTCTTCCCACACATCCGGGCATGTTTATCCTGTGTTGGACACATTCGTTGTCTGAATGTCGCTACTCCATGTCAATTACGTGTATCAGGCCCTTGAACGCACCGCATATCCATGCCTGCTGGAATGACGATGCAAATTATTCCCGGTTTTATATAAATTGTCTGGTAATTTGACCATCGTATGTGTGGCTGCTGATTAGAGGGGGGTATTGGGGTGATATCATACAGTTTTCATCAAGGGGCACAAATTCCAACACCTCTCATTTATTGCCAATCCCTGCAATCAAAATTGTTCTGGCGATACTTGCCGCGGGGGTATATTGGACTTTGCATCATCTTTCAACTTGATTTCCAAGAATGCACCGATGGACGGTCACTCAGGATTATCGACCGTTGAATTTTCAGTTGTAACATTCAGAAGCATATGCAATGCAGAAATCCGGATATGAAAACCCGCTGTATCATTATATCTCAAGAACGCAGTGATATAAGTGTTGATTCTTGGTTGATTCCATTATAACCTCTTGATCGGTTTCTCGCTTGTAATTCGCGGACTTTCAGGAAGACGGAAAATGGTCGCTCCGTCATTAATCCTTTAGATATAGTTTACGAGTCTGGAAAGAAAATAACACCTGTATATACAATCGAACATCCAAGACATTGGTATTATTAATTCAAACGATGGAATGAACAGGGCAGTTCTTAGCTTCAACGCGCGTCTCGAACGCTGGATGTGGATCCACAAAAACTCTCACACGGATCTGTTTTTCGCAAGGTAGCGACATTTTACCCGACTGCAGTTAAGATACGATCTGATATGATATGATGGCTTTGACGAGTCGAAATGTTTCATTCATGAAAAATAAGCTACATATAGCGCAAGAACATATAGTATGGGGTACTACTACCGATGCAAACCGACCGCTACGCAACGCAACGGCATGGCGTAACATGTCTGCGAGCAATGATCGGCCGTCCAAACGAAAGGAGAAGGGGCAGAAAATAGGGACGTGGGTGGAGAAAAAAGCAACATGTGAAGCGACGTGCAGCAAGGGATAAACAGGGTGAAGTGGGATTGCCGTTCCATGTCTCGAATACTTACATCAGAGGATCATACAATGCAATCCACGCGCCCAGGAAGATCTGCTATGATAAAACAAAAGATTGAGTGTAACCTATGGATCTGAGAAAGTCAGAAATAATCACCTCAAACGGGCCAGGAAAAGGCTTTCTAAAGCAATCCTCCCTGAATCCAAGTTTTAAGAAAGAAGAGGCCAGAAATGCACAAGGAAAAACATTACACATTTTACTTCCTGTTACAAAACCTAGAAAATGATAATAAAAAAGCGGACCAAGATATATAATCACTTTCTGGAGCAAGGGGTACATTTGCTAAATCATTACTACATACCTGAATAGGTCAAGGCGGATCAATAAAGTCGGTGATAAGGAACTGAGCCTTTCCGTCAGGTTTGAAGTGGCTTCTCAATCTTCGTCCTCTTCAAAGTCGTCGTCGTCGCTCAAGATCAAAACACCAGCATCTAGCTGACTGACAGGCCAACGAGGAAGACAAACTTGTTGGGTTGGCATGGCCGATTGAGTCTTCTGCGTCACTGAGCTGGACGCATAGTTTGTACTATGTGTCGAGATCGATGATGTTGATGAATTTGATGATGTTGATGGTGTAGGCAACAAAGTTACTGCTTTCGTATCTTCTTCGTACCGCCTGAAATGGAAAAGAAAGTGGGATTGCAAAAAAAGAACATCCCATAACAATATTTAGTGCTAAGTCCTTAATCACCCATAAAAGGTTAAAAATATTATAAAACCGAGGGGAAAAAGAGATTCGAAGCAGTAAAAAAGAGTGATGACGCACCGCGTGTGTTCCCGCATAATCTTCAGCATTTCATCTTTTTCTGACTTCGTAGTACATTTGGCGAATTTAACCATGAGAGATTTGCTCTCAGCAATGTGCTGTTCAAGCCGTTTTTGCTTTGCAGCAAGTTGATCTTTAACGCTAGACTGTCCTTGCTGCAATTGAGGTGCAGGCTTAGGCGGAGGCGGGGCTGACACTGGTTGCGATTTAATGGTGTCTATGGTTTGAGTAATAAAAGAAACGGCCAAATCTTCCAACGAAATGCTGTTAGAAGACGCCGAGAAGGATGAGGAAGACGTCGTAGTCGTTTCTTCCTCAGGAACGAAGGGAGAAGGGATTGTGGCTGTAGGGATTGGTCCTGGTTGACTTTTAGGTTCATCAACCTTAGATATTCCCTTAGAGTTTCTGCTTTGTAAAACCAGCTTTCGTAGCCTATCTTCCATCGCTTGTTTTTCTCCAAGGTCGATTGCAGGTTTTGCAGAAACATCCGACACAGGCGCTGGTGGGGTTGAGGTAGCAGGCAATGTTTCCCTCTTAGATAAAGAACTGTTTGCGAGCTCCGTTTTGGATTTCGCAATCCTTTCCTCCAGCTCTTTTTGTCGCGCTAAAAGAGACCTCTTCGTATAGCTTGGTTCGGTAGGCGCATTCTTCATAGCCTTCGGTTCTGAGGGGACGGATGACTCGGAACATGCCACCGCCATAGGCAGCGAGGCGATAGATGATATATTAGACATCGATGCTTGTGATGAAGTAGTGGTTGACTGAGGCTTAGCCTGCGCGACATGCTGTGTTTGGATCGGATTGTTGTTCGGAGGTTTATTCGGAGGTGTATTTGAGGTAACTTGTGATCTCATCTGATGTTGGGAAGCATGGGCCTGATTTTTGGGAACAAATGAAGGTGCCAACACCGATGATTGAGACAGAGGCATGTGCACGTGTTTTTGATTGCTGAATGACGTCGTTAGAGGTGTCGGGCGAGGGGGAAGAGAACTGTGTAATGGCGGCCTCGAAGGAACCGACAATGGCACTGGAGGAGGGGCGACAACAGGAGGCGGCGGTGGAGGAATACGAACAAGGGGTGGTGGCGGTGGTGGCAGAGCAACCGTAACAGAAGGAGGGATAACCACCTCATCGTCCAAGTCGACATCCATGTCAACTTCCTCATAGTCATCTTCATCGTCCCGGCTAGCAGTACGTACAACTGTACCGGTGTTTTCTTGATTATATGCACGCTGAGGTGGGGGCGAAGGAGACCGAGCAGCCGATGAAGCGATTGATTCGTCATCGTCGTGCGTGGATGGATCTAGTCGATAGATCGAAGAACCGTAAGCTGTTTTATTCAAAGGATGATTGACCGGTGCATGATGTTGTTGGACTACCCAACTTGACGGATGAGGAGGGAGATGTCGCTGGTTTGCTTGAGATTGCAAAGACAGTACATGATTGGTTAGAGGTATTTGTCTCGAAACAGCAATAGATGAAGGTGGTGGAATAGACGTAGAGGGAGGGGGCTTCGAAGGGACGACAGGAGGGTTTTCAAGCGGCATTTGCAATTGGGATGCCGTTCCCAAAGGTTGTTCTTGAGCTGCTCGTTCTTTCATTACTTTGTTTTCCAATTCGCGTGCCTTATTTTTAATTGCACGTTCCTTTGCGAGTCTTGCTTTCCGCTCCTTCTTGGTCTCTTTCGGAGGAGCGGACAAGGCTTCGGTCTCTTTGTCCCCGTAATCGCCTTCGATTTCTCCTTCCTCAATTTCTCCAACACCCGAGTTAGCACCTACACCATCTACACGATACCACCACACTTTGATTAAATCTTCGCGTGGTTTGCCTTTCAGTTGATGAGGCTTTAGACCAGAGTATTGACTACCAAGCTTTGGGCTGGCCCATGCCTTCCTGGCTAATTCTGCAGTCGCAAATTCAATCAAGGCTTTCCCAATGGACCCATCAATGAAGATGTGTACTGGAAGAGAGCCACATGCAGAGCGGCTCCATTTATTGATGAAGTCGGCATTTCGATGGGTCTTAGGCAACTGCTCCATGACCAGAGTGCGAGCCGGATTGGGAATATACTGGGAAATCTTGTACTTGACGTCGCTGCCTGCATCCTTCATAGTTTCGGTGATGTGAAATATGCCATGCTTACTATTGGGATCCGGATCTGGTTTCACGCCTATGGAAGGTATTACTTGAGAAGGCGGAGGTTTCGCAGGAAGGGCGTGATGTTCGACATGTTTTGGTGTCGAAATATTGGTAGACCGTGTTGCATTATTAACGGGCGGAGGCTGGGTTGGCGGTAGCATTGTTTGAGGAGATAAAGGAGACCAACGCGATAATTGTTCCTGAATGACATTGATGTGAACAGAACTCTCTGCGGCCATCGCCATGGAAGAGACCCAGTCCGAAGTTAAAGATGGCCTCTCTGGAGCTGTGGGTAAATAATGTTGATGATACATTGAAGAAGGATCGTAGCTGTCGATGATACCCTGGTCGTCTTGAAACATCGGATAAGCTCGGGGTGGGACATCGTTTATGACCATCGATGAGGAAGAGGAAGCAGAAGAATAAGGCAAATATGAAGGCTCAGAGTAGTGTGGAGCGTGCAACTCAGGAGACCAACCACTACCAGAAGCAGTTGGATAAGCAGATGGTAAAGCAAACTGATGCGCATTATTGAGCCAGTTAATGTTCCGTAAACGCGCTTCTTCTTGCGCCTGGCGCTCAAGTTTGCGTCTACGCTTTCTGGCCTTTTTGCTTTCGGGCTGAGATAAGCGAGTGACTAGGCTTGCATGGGTTCTCGGAGGAAGTGCACGGTGATTGGCCGGGTCTTGACTGCTAAAACTATGTTCTCTTTTGCGCTTCTTTTCTGGAAAAGCAGGCCGCTCTGTATATTTTTCGTATGCGTGAGTTCAAGGTGTTTTGTCATTTGGAAACATCACGCACGTTCAGGATGATTGTTTTGATATGATGTTTCTGCAGGAGCATGAATGTCTCCTTGGTGAGACGGGAATTGTTCCGTTGGAGACAACGACCCTCCATACAGTTCTTGGAGAACTTCATCTTCAGAATCATCCAGGGCGATAGGTGATTCTTGAGTTCCAGTTCCTATATAACGCATTGTTGATGTGGTGGAGAAAGAGAAAAAAGGTATGTACGCCGGGTGTGACTGCGTCACTCGAACATACATCTGACGTACGAGTCGCGGTCGCGGACGACAAATTTCCATTTGCCAAAATATGGCTACAACCTTTGCCCTAGGCATACTAGGTTTATCTGTTGTCTTGGGCTCGCTTTATCAACCTTTGGAGTCAAATCCCGTATTTTCTACACAGAAACCCGCAGAATGGCCTGTCTCATCCCGTAATTTACTTTTGGTGACAGCCCACCCTGATGATGAATCACTTTTCTTCGCCCCGACTATACTGGCTTTGGCAAATAAACCTGCTGTGAACTTGTTTCATCTCTGCTTGACAAATGGCAACGCTGAAGGCCTTGGTTCCATCAGGAAAACAGAGTTAGAGCGCAGCCTTGACGTTCTTGGATTACCCAAAACAAAGCGATGGCTTGTTGAACATGGGTATGCTTCTTCGCTTATTTTGTGAACTATAGCTTACTTTTTTTTCTTCTCAGAGATTTGCAAGACAACCAGACTGCCTTCTGGGATGCTGGTGTAATCTCGACTGTGCTGAAGCCATATGTTCTCAATCTCAAAATTGATACCGTAAGCCTCTTTTTGGCGGTACAAACATCCGTTAAACTCTGTTTTCTAGATCTTAACTTTTGATGAGAGTGGAATATCCTCACACCCAAACCATATATCGATACTCGCTGGTGCTACGGCGCTTATCAAAGATCTAGAAACCCCTATCCGCCTATTCACGCTGGTTTCATCCTCCTTGTTGGTGAAATACGCGAGCATACTGACGGTACCCTTCCACAAACTACAAATATACTCCTTCCGTGCCTTGCAACTATACGAAACCAAACTCATCGAGGTTCTCACCATCTTATTTCCCGATACCTTCACTGGTACAATCCCTCGCCTTCCCGAAGCAAATGCGATGCCAACTTTTATTTCTGGTTATCTTCAATATCAGCAAGCTCTTGCTTCAATGCAAGCGCATCAGAGTCAACTCGTCTGGTTCCGATACCTCAATGTAGCATTTTCAAAGTATATGTGGGTCAATAGTTACTCCAAAGTAACTCTATAAATTACTATATCACAAAGTCGATGAAACATCCTAGTAATAATACGTCGTGCCCGGTGCTTGATTTCTATCGTACACCGCTATTGGGCCTGTCTATTTGTTCATGAAAATTTGTGTATCATGCATGATAAAATCACTGGATTGCTGGATGTATGTTACTCGCTACTCTTCGATGATTACCCATATTTGATTTGCTAGTTGATGTAACACCGGATTTACGACCTAAGCCACCACATTCACCGAAGAGAAGCTCCAATGTGTAAGTTGAAACTGCCAGATATGGCTACGGAATTACTGCCATGCGGGAAGGTATATTGAAGCCGTCTTGCATGTTTTAGGCGGGTACGCATCGATGGTCTTCTGAATCGCGGCTTGAGTTGTTAATATAGGCCCCAGTGTTCAGGTGGGACTGCGTGCGTTCCCGAGACCTGGATAATCCCTAAGACCTTCCTGTGTTACTCAATCCGATATTCTTTGCCCAACTGCGGAGCCAGGAAACGGCTGAACCTTCCTTCGTCGGTAATTTCTTGTGCACAAAAGTTCCCATACGCGACCCGAGTTCTGCGGAAAAAGGCCTCACATAGTAACTTGCTAGAGCCCTTCAATTCATAGTTACGTCAATCCATGGCATCCAACGAGTAGCCTGGGTATATATGCTCACCATAAAGCACCCTGCAATAATGGACTGATGACCTGATCGCGCATCGTGACCCAGAGAATCTTTTTCCATTGCACAGTAATGATTTCTGATGGACCTGGAGCGCTGGGGTTTACTACTTTGACGTCTCCTTCCGCAAATCCTTCTTCCTTCTCTTTCCCTGGTATTCCAAGCGTAGCATCAAGGGTCTCAAACCCCTCAGCTAGAAACGCCCGATCAAGCAACTCCGCATGAGTTGGTTCAGCCTGGCTCCCGTTTCTTTCTACGTGGACGTATGGTTGTATGCTGCGCAGATAACTATACTCAAACCGTAAATCCGGAATCGCAGGCAGTCTTCCAACTGGACTGCCTCCATGACTAGAGTGGCTAGCCTCTGGACGAGCGTGTTTTGGTTGGTGGAATGTTACAGGTAGTGCAGACATGGAGATTCAGACCAGAGTACGAACTCCGTCGCGAAAGTTGGAACGTCACAAACTCGGAGCCCGGCCCCAGTAAGCTTTCAGCCGATCATTCACAGGACAAGTCAGTCGCCGCTTCGGCCATCACAAGATCACTGATTAACTATTTACTTCGAGAGCCCGTTGCGATAAGATAATAGCAAATTAATCCCATGGGACCGGTTACTGCCGGATTCTAGAACACCTTGCAGTTTGTGGATACGGGCCTAATGATACTGAGCACTTGGTGTTCATAGTAAAAATCTCATCTCCCTGGTGAACTGATGTTCCTGGATAACCTTATGATGGCGTTTAGTGATTGGTTTGTGTCCACTTAAATGCAAACCTAGTGGTTCATGTGATATACTACTTAAAAGTATTTAACTTGGGCAAATATTTTTGAACGTGCAAGCTGCGACAGGGAAACCGAGACCGCCCAGCACCTGAGGCCGATAGAATGCTTGATCTACATATAACTATACTGAGAAATTTGTGAACATTAGATATTTCTATTTCTTCGTCGAGTCATTGTGCTCCCATCGATTTTTTCCTGGCTGTGCACTCTGATCCTAACAAAATTCGCTATACACATCTATATGCCCATATAATATAGATCTCTTCGTTGCGCGTTCCACCACATGGGTCTGTCAAGAATTATCTCAAACTCTAATTGTCCCTGCTAGAGTAGTACAGTTATAGATAGATTCATTGCGAGTTATTGACGTTTCATTTTCGCAGTTAGGCGATTACAGTAATTATAGGTCTCAAGCCCGGAAAGTTGCAATCCTCGAGCTCTGATTAATCATAGCTAATGTGTGTGGTTGTCTCTCATCGATATAGATCAAGAATAAAAGAAGAAATGTATCGACGCGCTGGACGTTGAGTAAGAAGATTACCTTAGAGACATGCTGATGATACATTAACATATACGCGTTGTAATAAGAACCATATACATATGCCATTTTGAAATCTTAAAAGCAGTAGCTCCATTTCTTTACCGACAATTCGGTGCATTCAATTTGCATACTGTCAGGCTAACCATTGCATTAACAAAAAAACAACTTGGTGACCAACAAAACGTCTCAAGCGTTCTCGGGCTCCTGCCTTCGAAGTGAGTCGAAGGTGAGATGAAGTATTGCCCTAGCGCGCAGATGCTAGATCACTTTAGTAAATCCATGCGGAGCAGGTGAGTTAGAAGACATATTACCATTTCGATGCAGTAGCTGGGAGTTCAGGTTTGACGGCAAAATGTTGACATATACGGTTTTGCCCCGGGTAATTCCGGTAAACCTGCTCGAGAGCGAATAATGATCTCACTTCCTTGATGATCAAAGTCAGTTCATGAAAAATTGGAATGGGAATTTAGCACGTATTTATTCTTCCCTCATGGGTGTTTGAGATTTTTGACGCATGCATAGTTGCTTATGTCGCTTCAAAACACAGGAAAATCGTTCCCAAGCTCGGAATCAATGATTCGCCGATACTGCATCTTTTCTCTTCAACCACGGCTATCATAGACCTATAATTGATTCAAGATAGCCGCCCTACCCTTCCTACCCATGTTCACGAATCGTTTAATTAATACATTTTTTCACTGCAGTACTGTACTTCTTGAGAAGGTTTGATTTACGAGAAGACGGGTGACTGTCAGACAATCATCAGGGTTTCATTGGTTGGCGCTCTGCTCACTGCCTGGATAATTCGAAATGCTGCTCGATATAACTCGACCGTTACCTCAAACGAATACATAATATAAGATGGATATAAAGGCGACACGGTAGTTGGTTCCGGCCGCAGCATAAGACTCATCTAGCCTTAAGTGACTATCGCATGGCAGCATCGTACATTGGGCGCCTAATAGGTCGGCTAGCTTCCGCGTCATCCTGTTCACTGTGCTTGAACTTCTGATATATCCAAGCCCTGCTACAAGTATGACGTGACAGCCCTGGCAGGTAAGCCGAGCGCGGATATTGAATATCCGTGGTCTGTGGTGGGAGATCGTTTGCAAGGAGACGTGAAGACAGACTAAAATGTCGGAATTGCTCATGTTGCATAGCCTGACCATATTGATGCATTCTTCGGCGGCTTAATGGGCGCACGATGCATGGCAGCAATGACCTATGATGAATGGACCTAGCAATTGTCTGTCTGTAGGTGGTATCCGGTCTATCGTGACTCTGCTCATTCGTGCAGTTGAATTAGGCATATTCCGGGTCAGGAACCGAGCCTTCCCACTGCCGTCATGCTTTTCACACAATTTGTTTTTTTTATACTTTAGCACGTTGTAGTATATAGCAAGGTGTATGAGGCTTTCTTGGATTCTGCGCCTCTCTCCAAGGCTAATATAAATGTCATGATGGACAAAGTATTGGAAACTCTGCGATAGATGGGCCTCAAACTTGTATGCGCTTTGCATGCCGCTTGCCGGAAAAGCCAGGACTAATGAAAGCCTGAAATCAAGTCAAACTTTGGGACATATCCTACTAGTAAGTGGTTATGGACATAAGGTTTTGTCTATTCCATCTTGAGGCCTTTAGCTCCGAAAAGCACAAGATATTCCATTTTCAAATTCAACAAGTTGGCCCGGAGACAAAATAGTTGTAAGACATCAAAAACAGGAAGAGTCTCACAAGGCACAGAAGAAAGAGAGAGAGAGAGAGAGAGAGAAAAGAGAATGTTAAAATGCATCATCATCTTCCTCTGCCGGTGGGGAGATAAAATTCCTCCACACGGTGTACGGAGACGCTTTGCCCAGGAGTGGTGAGTTTTCCGGAAAGTATAAATCTGGTATGTGAAGCAAGTAAAACACCTTATTGAAAGTAAGTGCATACGGCGGCTGAAGCGCTGACAAGTTATCTTGGATCGAAATTTTCGGGATCCGCTGCAGTCTGATTCCAGTGCCGGAGGGCCTGACCTCGGCGCATCACGGCACAGCATCAAATGATAGAAGTTATTGGACAAAGATAACACTGTATAATTCGGCAAATATAACAGGATTTCTTCCTTTTCACAATCCTCAGCTCGTGGGGCTGTCCGTAGACAGAATGAAGACCGGAGAGAACTCAGCTGAACCTCGCATCATCTGACACCTTCCGCTGAATATGCTATTTAAGAGAGGTTGCTGGTTAACATGAGGGAGGTCCAATAAAAAATTGAGCCTTTGTATCTATGCAGCAGGTAATACACTGGTGGTAACCAGTACAGCCTAACTTTCAAGCCGGATGATGATGATGATGCTCAGGGTCGAGATCATTATTTATTCAAGGTCCGATTAACACTGCCGTCAGGGCAAGCCAAGCAAGCGCAAACAGGGCGCTCACTGGGCAATGGGGCCTGGGCAGTGAATGACATTGTCGTGCACACTGCAGTGTATCGCTTGTCGTCGTTGCTACCCTCCGTGCCCATTGCCCAATCTTCCTTGCTGCTCCCTTCGGATAGTGCATTGGATGACTTGTGACCGAAAACCAAGGATATTAAACAAGTCCTCATTCAACAAATCTGGCAGAATTAGTGAAATCCAAATTCAGCCAAATTCACGGCGGGCACCTGCGATGTCAAGATCAATGTTCGGTGCATATGCATGTGCTCAACTTCATTCGGATTGAAACGACATCTCAGTCTGACGCTCTCTGGGCTGCGGATGAGTGTACAATGTAATAGACATGATGAATTCCAGTCATAGGCATTCTAGCTGTCAGGTATGTCCATAGATGTTCCTCGCAGTGAGTAACGTTTACAATTACAAGATCATTGTTCATTCTTCTAGAACTTCTCTTTGTGGTGCATTATACGCACATTATCTCGTTGCGAAAAGCACACGTTTTCTGTTCAAGGCGAATTAACTAAGCGTCGGGCTGGAGGCGGTGCAACCATACATATGCTAGGCCTGTGTATGTCTGTCGCGTCGGTGTTGTGAGGCGCTTCGCCTTTGCGTCATAACCCTTGCCCTACTTCAAACTCCATAAAATGTATACGCTCTTAAGTGCTGGACCCTTCCTCTACCTTGTTCTACATCGGTACAAATTCACTTCATACGACAGCAATCCGCTGCGGACCCAGTTTATTCGACGGACACCAACCACATAGCATACTCCGTGTTTATAGCATCATCCAATTAAAGGTTACAAGATAGTTCCTGGATATCAAAGTCCAGTTTGGCATTCGAGCAAACTTATTATCTACCGGTATAAATATCCCTTTCAGCTGGTGCTTCCGTTCCTCATCTTGATCCTCCTCCCTAGAACACCATGGACACCTTTGACATTCAT
>Ga0247779_1000379_pt1 | contig 30246 bp, 20 predicted proteins | sample UWRJL221509R5_FD_179925 | JGI IMG/M metagenome (GOLD analysis project Ga0247779, IMG submission 179925) | Plant litter microbial communities from Arlington Agricultural Research Station in Wisconsin, United States - UWRJ-L221-509R-5 | ecosystem: Environmental > Terrestrial > Plant litter >...
GTTGGGCTCGAGAAGTCACGCTGACGACCCAAAAGGGTAATATTCATGACAAATTCACAGTAATTACAAACAGTACCCGAGAAGAAAAAAAAAACCTAACTGACAAGGTTTTCCGAATTAGCTGTAAAACGATGATGCGTATTTGTGATTTACTACTCACAGGAGAAGGTCCAGTAATGCCCGCGCCTGAGCAGTCATCAATATTCCTTTCTGATACAACGTCCAATAGAATTGGGCAACGTACATGTTTCATCAAGATGAATGTATGATTCTCCAGCCTGAGAGATGGGTTTTCCGACAACCAGTGGCAGGGCAACCAAAGCGACTATGCAGACAAGTTTATGCATGATCATGAAAGAGGAAATTTAAAATAGGATGGGGTGGACGCAGTTGAAGGGAACTCGATGGAACACGTTGATTTATATTACGATAGTTTAGGAGATGAAGCTAGAATTTTCGAGAGAATTGAATAAAAGCGCTATAGACACGCTAGGACTTGCTAAGACCTATGCAAATAGCTGGTTTCTATCATGCATGACCATATAAAGGCACGCGTCAGACGCTATCAAATGGGAGCCAAGAGAACGTGGATTAGAGACCTAGTACACCATGCAGAAACTGAACTCAGCATCACGGATGAGAGGCACTTGCACCTTCCAGCGTATATCCTGGACAGTAAAGCGCAAGAGCGAAGATAGAAAGCCCAAGGTTAATCAATACAGCGGCTGGTCCATAGTAGTCAATTTTCGTCATGGGTTTGAGCCACAGGCTAATATTGATCGATCGTAGTACCGAGTGCATACACTCTTAGGTTTACCATCACAGCGTCCAGTCCGCTCATGGTTCCACAGACCCAGAGCTCCGCAGTGTAGGCTATACCATCCTGTGCAACGAAACGCCGTGACATCAACTATATTATTCCTGTCATCCACGGTGTGCTTTTAATTCTGTGATAAGCCCGCATTTCCGATCTGTTGGATTTGTCGTCATGCGTAGAAAATATGGCATGAACTTGAAGATATGTAAGCATACAGTGAGTTAGGAGGGTGTAGTGTGAGTCATGCGCCTGGGTATGTGAATAATTGCAGGATAAAAGGTGGTTTAAAGAACCCGAGGCGAATTTTCTTCAAGCGTGGGTATTTTATGCCATTTCCGGGCGCTTACCGCCGGTTGCTGTTTGAAGTTTCAGCTGTCCTTGTTTCCCGACGGTTGTGCCACCCCCTTTTGTTCTTCATTTTACTTCCTCGGGAAAATGACCTCTTCCGTACCTTCAAGGAAATCGCTCAATCATCGAAAAACTACTCGGTATACTTACTGTCTCCTGCGTTTGCTTCAAAACTGTGTTATGTTGCGTACAGCCTGAACCTTATGAAATGAAGTTCACGTTTTGCTTCGCGTTTATCAATCGATGGCTCCGATATAGGCTTTGCTTCAAAGTATACTCCTTGATAATGATAATTGCTTGAACAGCCCAGTGTGGCATGAGGTTCTCTCCATTACGACGACATGTCAGCGCTTTCATAACGGCCACACGCACCGTTATACCTCGATACGGCACATGCGAGTTTTCATAAAAACTCCAAGAATCGATCCTACTAAAGCATTCGGTCGGTCAATCTGGACTCTGGAGTGCCTGATTTTCTTTTGACTTCAACCTTGTATGATTGTCTATGCTAGCTGTAGCTTGCCCAAATGACATGCCGCCAATAACCTGCCCTTGACGTCTAAACCTTGCGATCTTGGTTTATTTCGTCTAGCGTGATTGTTGCTTACAGCGGAGGCTCACCCGGACTCCGTCGTGCGATGACGTCGGGTAATGCCGTTTTTTTACAGCGTTCACAGGACAGCAAAATCTATTTTTGTTTCGTTGCTGAATGTTGCTTGAGAACTGAGCAATGCATATATAACCTCGGCCCTTTCTGGTGGGGCTTTTTTTCCTCGACACTGTACTCTATTCATTCTTTCCCCGTAATGTCTGAAAAACAGGTCGCAGTAACTCTCGCCCCTGACTCGAGAAATACTTTATCTCCAGTCAACTCTATTGCTAATGAGGAACAGAAGAAACCACAGCAGGGTGCATCTGAAGTCACGATAGCTCAGACGAAAGACGAGGGCACAAAGTCAGAGATCAAGAAGGTGAACAGCGACGACGAGGAGTGGGAGGTAGATCCAGATAACCCTAGGAATTGGTCAGCGGTGAAGAAATGGACGGCTATGATCATTGTGAGTTCTGCCGCCCTTTGGCATCATGCATAAGACTGAGCTCAGCGCAGGTCTCCTTCTACACCTTGATTCCACCGCTTGCGAGTTCTATGATGGCCCCTGGGCTCCCAGATGTCGCTACAAAGTATAACATCACCAGTGTAACAATATCGGGTATGACTTTGAGCATATTCTTGGTTTCGTTCGCTATTGGAGTGAGTACACATCAACTTGTTGAAGGGGACGACATCGGAACTGATTGCTCTCAGCCTCTTTTCCTGGCACCTCTGTCAGAAATGTATGGCAGGACATGGGTACGACAATTCTTTTTGACATTCTTCAACTACTCCTTACAAAGCTAAACCAGATATTACATATTGCGAACATATTCTCGATCGGCTTTAACCTAGGGTGTGCGTTCTCCCCAGATGTTGGGTCTTTGATAGGTTTCCGATTCTTAGGTCAGTCTTTAAATACGCCCTCTGTTCCTGGACACATAGTTTAACGTTTGACGTATATTACCAGCCGGATTCTCCGGTAGTGCGCCTATCGCCATTGGAGGAGGGTCAGTGAGTGACCTGTTTGCTCCACGAGATCGAGCGACAGCGATGGCGCTGTATAGCTTGGGGCCTCTACTAGGTATGTGTCTTGGGAATACAGTACATGTGCATAGTCATATATGCGTGAAAGTTAATGGGCATTTTTAATAGGTCCGGCAATCGGTCCTGTGGCTGGAGGGTTTATTACCCAGGGCGTAGGGGTTAAATGGGTCTTTATCGTTATTGCCAGTAAGTTCTTGAATTTATCCACGTTCGCGTTCCCGGGATGTCATTCCCTAAATATATGCGCTTATAATTGACTTTTATTTATTTATTTATTTTAGTTGTCAGTGGAGTAGCCAGCGCAATAGGCATCCCCTTCCTCCGCGAAACCTACGCTCCTGTCCTTCGAATGCGAAATGCGCGTAAAGCAGGTGACCTCGAAGCTGCTGAACGGGTGCACCCAATGCTGGTCGAAGCAAAAGCGAATCTCGCGAATATGCTTTGGGTGAATCTTACGCGTCCTATCGTCCTGCTGTTCAGAAGTTTCATTTGCTTTATCCTCAGTCTATTCATGGCATTGTGAGTAGTTTAATCCCCATTGTCGATTAGCTCGGAGATACTAAATTATATACTTCGCCATACAGCTTATATGGTGGGTGTGGTTTTACTGTCTCTACCTACACCTTTTCGCAACTTTTTTTTTTGACTGACCATGATTCATTAGGCATTTACTACCTAATGTTCTCTACCTTCCCTGGTACGTCAAACCAAACATTTTACTAATGAGCATTGAAATCGATTTATCATTATTCAGTGCTCTTTAGTGAGAAGTATGGCTTTGACACAGGTATCGGTGGACTTGCATACCTTGGCCTAGGTGTCGGCTTTATGTTCGCCACTCTCTTCGGTGCAAAATCTGCAGATCAGATTTACAAATATGTATGTCGTTTGTACATGGTTTAAACGCATCCAATTATACTTGCTTACTGTATAACTTTGACTCTTAGCTCGCCGATAAGAATGGCGGAAAAGGAAAACCGGAGATGCGAATGCCAGCCATGCTGGTCGGCGCCATATTCGTGCCAGTTGGATTATTGTGAGTCACTGCTGTGAAAAACCGTTTACTGCAGCACCGTTTGAACTCAATGTCCTTATTGTAGTTGGTACGGATGGTCAGCGCAAGCTGGAATTCATTGGATTATGCCTATCATTGGAACGTCCATATTTGCATTTGGTGAGAAAGCGCCCATGGACGACTCTGCGTTTTAGTCCTAGTACTTTTTTACTGACAATTTCCCCTTGGTGCCGTTTCCATAGCGATGATGACTACCTAGTGAGTGACCAAATGCTTTATCCCGAGTACGAATTTTTCGGGGCTGATTGATTGTTGTTGGATGACCAGCTTGCCGATCACTCTATACTTGGTTGATTCATTTACATATGCTGCCAGTGCGGTGGCGGCCGCTTCTGTATGTATCATATTTTTACCGATCTGTTGCGGCTTCGTGCTAAACATATCATATTAAACCTGCACCTGACACTGTGCTATAAAGGTCTTCAGATCCCTGCTTGGATTCGCGTTCCCGTTATTTGGCCAACAGATGTTTGCGAAATTGGGAGAGGGAGGCGGTAATTCGGTTCGTATCTTCTCTCCCGACTCGATTGCTCTGCTTAGCAAGAAAAATCGCTCATTATATAATGTTTAGCTGCTCGCTGGTGTTGCAATCGTACTGGGTGTACCATTCCCAATTTGGATATACTATAAGGGAGAAGCCATCCGGGCGCGGAACCCGCTTACGAAATCGACATGATGCACTTGAAAAAGAGGAACACGACGAAACAAAACATCTGATCCAAAAACACAGAGTGACTGTGGTTCAACGGGCAAGGCCATAAGACTTGAAGGCGAAATGAAGACCCGTCAAGAATAAGAGTATCCGTTTCCTTTTTTTCCGCAACATCACCATCACCATCAGCTCGAAACCTCTTATCCTAATGAAAAATGGCAGGCATAGTGTATTCAAATATTCTGAGTTACGACCGCCCACATCATCGCAATTCTCATCGGTATTACCTATTGAGCTATATATCATTATCACCCTACTACCCAACGACTTACTCACTTTACATACATCATCTCATCATACACGAGTCCACAGCTGTTTAACGACGATAGACATTCATGATATTGTATTTTCTGGCCTTTTTGTAGTATTACCGTTTATTTTATTTCTTTCAAATAGCTGGTCTCACTTGGAGGAGGCACTGTATTGACAATGCGAAGGAAGGTAAAATATTTGAGGACTTTACGTGCGCTCTGCCTATATTTTTCTATATCAATTACCAATCACCCGTCAGTGATTCTTTACTGTGATATTTGTATCAATCATCCCGTTCCCTTGAAAGTATTCGGTGCACTTAGGAGGATGGATCCACAAGTTATCAATAGATCCGTTCTCTCACTATTTTGCCCTCGTGCATATCTTCGTGATTTACTTATTCAGTATCGACTCAGTGGAAGAAGTTGGAAGGATTCAGAAGAGTGAAAATCCGTAGATAATTATCAGAAATATTCAAATTAAAGAAGACCACAAGTTAGCGGCGTCTATGGCAAGTAAACTCTAAGTAGATTATTATGATTTCTTTCCGTCAAACGATATCAAAGGGGCTGTTCAGTGATTCTTCCTAGACAGTAGACTCTAGTTAGCCGCTTAGGTAACTTTTGGGCTAGCAGAGTAAAGAGGAAAAGAAGATCAAATCGTGTATTAGGACTGTATACACTCTGTTTGACTTGCATATAAATGCGGAACGATATCTTGTGAGCTGGTCTTGCTCTCCAATACAGACTTCATACGAAGTAGCTCGTCTTTGAAGTTTTGGGAGGGTCGCTGCTGAGGCATGCCGCTTGACGCAGGTCTGCCGTTATTGCGAGTACAAGCAACTACCATTCCCTAAAGCTTTGAATATTATCGTGAGAATACATGATATCAGGTCGTCAAACTTCAAGCAAGTCGAGTAGAAGTCACCGAAAGCTGTGCTTGAGAATTCGATGGAAAGGAAATATTCAGAACTGAGAAGGCTTCGTTTTGAGGGAGGGTGTGTTCGCCGAACCTTGTACCGCGAGGCGTAGACATTTATAGAGCAAAGGACCACGAAAACCCTCTTTTCTTTGATTTCTTTATTAGGCAAACATTTGGACTGTGACTTACAATGTATTGTATTAGCAGTAGTGGTATACATGGGGTAGTAATTCTAGTAACGTCCGTCGTCACTCGGTTGACGTTCGGGCCCGGCCGAGTGTCAGTTTCTGATTAGATTAGATTACTAACTCTTAGTACGGATCCTTTGACTGCAACCACCGAGTCGTACGCGCATGCTCTGTGCCATGAGGACCTGAGGTCTCATTATTCGCAGGTAATTTGGTGCCCAAGTGCGGCAATATGTATTAAAAAATCATACGAAGAAGAAAAAGTGGTTTTTTTGGACAATCAGCAGCACATATCCAATGTTCGTTCGATGGATAAGAGGTGAGTCAAACCCCAAGATATGAAACATGACTCCCAAGGATAAATTGATGTTATACATCTCCACCCCACTCCACCACCGTCGCATTCTTAATACTAGGGTCGAATTCTTCTGCATATTTTTTGACTTCAATCAGCCTCTTGGCAGCGTCGAAAGGTGACGTAATCTCAGGTATAGTGCTACCGCTGAAAATATTTCTGAAGGTGAGGTACCAATCTGAATTTCAATTTCAAATTGAGCTTCTAAGTACACGGGACATGATTTACAAGTATATGTAGAATCAATCTCGACCGTGAGGCGGCGGCCAGTAAGGCACCTCAGCGACAAGCCTAACCCACAAACCTCTCCGGGGGGGGGGAACTTTACAAGTTCTTACCATTCCTTGAACATCCTCGTGATTACTTTTTGACGCGGTAAGGATCTGGACCACAGTCAGTGTTACAGCATCTTATGGCTTACCCTACCGCTCAGCTCGGAGTTTTATGCTGGAGGAATTCACCAAGGGCCTGTACATGAGATTTATGTCAAGCAGCCTCAGTATATAAGGGAGTCGGGAAAGAAACCTAGGATGTACGCATACTTCAGTTCAGCTCAGTACTCTTCATTCATTACAAACGAAAACCATCCCAGGCATCATTTATCGAATATGTTCAAGCTCACTTTCACCATTGTTCTCGCAGCTTTGTTCGCTGAGCAAGCGCTCGTATTTGGGCAAACCATTCCTGTCGGAGGATTCTGTACGTCGCGCTTCCTTTTCCACTATTGGTGCATGTTTGACCTGTACCACACATTTTTCTTTGACGTATCACAGGCGCCGGTATTGGTGGTCCAGTCGTACGTTTTATTCAGCTTTTAGGAAACTAAAGGTGAAATCTTCAACTCAGTTTTCTTTCTCATATTAATAGGGAACATGTAAGGCTTCGTTCTTTATTTTACTGCGTTCGTATGCTGACAATTTGCCAGGCGCAACTGGGTCCAAGTGCTGTTACGTCAGTCCTGATCAGGGGTTGTGAGTAAACCACGAAAATTGTCGTAGTCTTGATGCCTATTTGACTGAATTTCTGTAACGCATAGGTGTGCAGCTGTTTCTACCTGCCCATCTCAATTCCTTCCCGTAGGCGGATCTTGTAAGTAGTTAATAATCTCATAAGTATTCATTCTAACGTTGTCCTCTAATAACAGGCATCACAATTGCTGGACCGAGTTCCGTAAGTAATTTCTTTTTAATTCCAGAATGGGCTCTATTTCTTACTGATTGCCTTCTTCCCTAGTTCCCATGTACTTAATATTGCCTTATGGAATTATCCTCTACATCCTGACACTATTATAACAGGCTTCCCCGGAACTCAGTGCTGCACCCTTGGTCCTGACCGCGGCGTGTAAGTACCCAGATCTATAGCAACCTGAACAATATATATATACTGATACCCTCTCACAGTTGCCAAGCTTCATGCTGAAGTATTTTCGAACTTGAGGCCAAGCATCCCAAAAAGTCGGCTTCGGCGCCTTCCTTGTGTGTGTAGTATACATGCCTTTGTATACAATCTAGGCGCAGATAATCTAAATAAAGCACACCTGTTAAATACTCTAATATTATACAAAAAATTGCCATCTGTGTACATACATAATATCATAAGCCACAAGCGCCCAAACCAAGTTCTACTGATGGTACCACTAAATCTCCATTTAGTAAATATTTCCTTTTATGCACCTTTTACGGCCCGGGAAGCGTCCATCTGACATAGTCTAACCAGTTCTGTGCCATAGGAGCAGGGTTATCTACGCTACTTAGAATGCTGTCCAGCTTTTTCATAAGGGAAATTACGTATCTATAGTTGGTTTGTTGAAACCAACTCTCGTAAAACCCATCATATGCAACGTGCCGGATTCCCGGGTTGAAGCATAGACCAAGACGTTCCTTCGGCGTCAGCTTGCCAGGAACAGAAAGCCACATTTCCAAAGAGTGAAAAAGCTCAAACGTTAAATCAAGCCTTGATTGCGGTGCATTCCAATTATTCCGACTCGGAGTTGTCAATAGATGGAGGATTTCCCAGGTGCTCTCTATGTCGCCTGGCGAAGCCAAATCAGACTTGATGAGTTCATTTAATGAATATAGTAGCTGAAGTTGGGTATCTAGAGGAACTGTTAGACGTTTCCCTACGTCAACCTCTCCGGGTTCAGATAAATGCTGTACAGCCTACCTAGTGGTAACTTGTTGATCGGTAAGTCTTCGGCTGTCCAATCCACGAGGGAACGAGGAATAGACCTTGTATTCATCAGCCTTATTTGTGATTCCCAGTATACCTTCAAGAGAAGGGGATTAGATTTATGATAGCACCTCAGAAATGCTATATTGATGATATCTTGATGGACGTCTTCAGGAATCGCCGCATGGCCTTTGGCTAAGGTGTTCTCTAAGATATCAGAGGATTGTTTTGGAAGCCGAGAAGATATTTTGCGGATAATCTTGACCGATGCGCTTACTGGCAGCTGTTGGATGCACCATAAGACTGATAAGACGTTCTGTGCGCTGTGGTTATACGTCGACGACAACCAATCCAAGGCTCCAACAATGTCGGGAGAGTCGAACGGGACGTCAGGCCAAGATATGGTTTGTCCATCGCGAGCTTCGCGCCATTTCAAATCAATTCCAGCCCATGGGCAGTGATAATCAGTAATCATAAGCCTGGCAATCGTTGGGAAACGGAAGGCTTTGTTGCTTAACCAGCGTCCTGGAAGCGCTATCTGTAAGGCTATCAAAATGATGCGCAGAAATCCTAAAGACTGTGGTGATTTAAAAGCACATTGAGGTATCTTTAAAAATGCCTCGCCTGGATAAGCATATTGGATTGCCGGAAGTATGACAGTGAGACCCAAGAATATGAGTGTCAATCCCACCAGGACAGATACTGGGATGGCGACTCTATTGTCGAGCATCCAGAGGAGCTCCAGCATGCCGATCATGAACAGGACAAATCCAGCTTGTAGAAGTAAAGGAAGATATGCGATGATCCTAGGTACCTGCCAGAATATCAGTCCTTCGTAGCGCATATGACGCAATGCAAGTCTGTCTTTTGGTGAAAGAGACACATTGCGTTCGTATTCTCGTATCCACTGCGCCACCACAATTCCAATGAGGACTGTAGCAAGCCCTAGTGTGAGACTGAGGAACCAACAGATGTTGATTCGAAGAACGGGTCCATCTGGAAACGCGTCCGAAATAGAGGCGATTTCCTGTGTGCCGGATGTTGGGTTGAGCTGCTCGTAAATGAGGGCTAATACCCTAGCTTCATAGGCTTCCGAATCAGATTGAAGCCACTTATATGATTCGATAGTGAAAGCGGTAGCTGTAGCAGAGAATAAGCCCGCCTAAACAACATAACAATCAGTCATAATAGCAGCGCAGTACATACTCCATGAGCGCTCACAAATATCAGCAAGTAATCGAGTTCGCTTTTCCAGCCCTTGCACATCTCTGAATCATAGTCTTCAGTCAATTTCCGACAATTCTCCCATGGGTCCGGTTTGGAAGACAGATAGAAGTGGGAGTCGCCTGGCAGCCATGGTTTGAACTCTGCCTGGGACAATTAGGCGCCTGTTTTAGCTTATAGCCTTGGATATATGACTCACATTCTCGCATCCCCAAGGAAAGTGACCATGAGGACGTGGGAGACTTGTGTTGTCGAGATTCTCAATCCCATCTTTCTCCTTCAAATGCAGATTTGTCAAATTGTTAACTTGGGAAGTTTTCTTCTTGATTGCGCTAGTGTCACCTTCATCCTGTCTTCAGCTTCGTCCTTCGATGCAGTCTATTTAATACAGATAATAGTGATGTCAAATGTTGCAGAATCTGTATAATTTATATCGAGAACTAACCTCCATTGAAGCAGCAGAGGTGGCGTAGATCCTCGTTCTCGTATGTGACCCCATCTTTTGATACGAAGTTGTTGAGTTTGCATTTGAACCGTCGTATGAAGTCATTGTGCTATAGGGCTTCAACTGTTCCATAGCAGTCGAGGTTTAGTATGTGACGTGGGCATGTACGCAGCAAAGAAATTGCTTCGAGCCATGCGTTAAACACGCCTTACTCGCTCAGTGGCGCACTTCAAGCAGTGCACAATTCCGTTCTGCACGGAAATTCAAAAAGCGTGATTGAGTGGCCGAAAGCTGATTTCTCACGGGGACTCTGCGTGCCAGTTACCATGATATCCGACAGTACCTCCAGGAGATAGGATAAGGACAGGCAAAATCACTGCAGAATCATATAATCTGAGAGCACGATGTGACAAAGTAGGTAAGCAACGTACAGAAAAATATTTTTTTCCGATGTATCAAAGCTCGGTTGAAGAAGTGAATTTATATTTGAATACGAGAGGGGATACTTGACGATAAAGATTTAAGAGAACCTCGACAAATAGACGCAGCGTTGCTGTGGATTTCGTGTTCTCAGGCCGTAAAAATCTTTGGCGTCATCAGGGATAGTCCTAGGCCGAAACTCTGCATAGTTTATGGTCGTGTGGAACTCACAGCAAGAACCATAAGAGCAAATAAATAATAGAATTATGTCATGTACATAGTGGTTATTTTGAGTTGGAAAGATAGTGATATGAATATAATGCAAGTTTTACAAATGAGTGGTGGATGTCATATTAAATTTGTCTGGTAGCGATCCATAATCAATTTGAATGCGATAGAATCAGGAGGAGGCAGTAGGGTTTGATGGTTCACGAGGTGGTTCGGCCGTTCGCTGATCTTCCACTTTGCTACGTTGTTCTGCGAGTCTCTGAAATTTAAACATAAAATCATTAGTCTGCCCAAGCTACTCAAAAGAACATGAACATACCGCTTTCAAAGACTCGACAGTTCGAAGAACGGACTCAAGGGTGGCTTCCATCTTTTAAAAGTAAGACGTTTCAGTTAGAAAGAAGAGGAAAGGAATATTTTACTTACTGCATCAGCAGCTTGCTTTGACAGCTGTTCTTGTGTAGGCCGTTGCTCCCAAACTAATCACGAAAGTCTGTTAGTATGATAATAAGTAAATTGAAAATCGCGGTCCATACCTCTTGACCAAGGGGCAGGAGGATATGGCTGAGCATTCTCCTGAGACGTAGGAGGTGGTGGAGGGGGAAGCTGATGCCTATGAGCACCCCACATGTATCGCTCGGAGTCCCTTCCATACTTCGCGTGATGATACCATGTAGCTGCTGCTGCACCGAAGACGAAAAAGAGAATGCGCGATGGACCACGGCACCAAGGAGCTGAATGGAAATGGTAATTGTAAGGATGCATGATTTCTAAGAGTTGAAAGTTTTGTAGGTAGATCCTAAAGGGTTGACTTCGAACTTGTTGGAGTTGGAAACTGGGGAGGAATGTAGTGTTGGGTGGAAAATGCTGAGGTTGAGCCACTAGCTTTTATATCGAAGGCTCAATGCCGTTAGCCGTATAAACGCGTTAGCGCCTCTGTTTTGAACGATTGCATCTTGCGTAAAATGATCGACCGGAAAAAACAATTCCTTCGTACGATTGACGCGCGTTTGCACTGCATCTACGGCAGCAACATGTAGGCATGCCGTTGTGTTTGCCGAGTTCGTGTTCGGCCGGCGGCATTATTGCAAATGTTGGTGCGAAGTAAATATATTTTTGTCTCGCAGCTCAAGGAGGCCTCAAACTTCAGTGAGTGAATTTTTGATATGCCGCGCAGAGATTGTCGTTGGATGCGGCGACTGCGGTTTCGGGGTGACCGGTGACTGGTCAACGCCTTGACGCTTAAGCTTCAACTAGCATAGGCATATGGGGGAAACAAATGGTTTGAATTATGTCTTCGGTTCCCTATGGTTTAATCCGGAATCTGAATACTAAGCGTAGCCTCGAAGGATCCCCTGGTATAGTTTAATGGTCAATAATTACAAAAAACGACGAATCCTTGGACGTGGTCATATCCCTATCGACTCTGGTCGATTGCAGACACTTCCACCTGGAACTCAAAACGATAATCGTCTACCACATCCGAAAACCACATCTGAAGAAGTTGTCGCACTTGATTTTTAGTCGCTTGCGCATTTCCCTTGAACATAGCCGACTGAAATTGAAAGATAACGTGGAAATTTACTTTGATCTTCCTAGTTGCAGAAAAGCGAGGAAGGGCCAGAGTATCGGCAAGTATAAACCATTTTTCGTCCTCGCCCATGAAAAGCCGATTCTGGTGTTGCTGCCACCAGCAATTATGTAGGGTGACATCGATTTGAAGAGTTCCAAAGTTTGGTGGGAGATCGCAGACTTCCAGAAATGATATCATGCCTCCAAATTTTCCCGTATCAGTAGGCTCAAAGCACGATATGTTGAGGTTAAAGCGAAGTGTGTCCAACTGTTGCATGTTGCGTAAATCAAATTTCTGGGTAGCCACCTCCATCGTATTCCAGTCTCGGCAGTCTGCATAGTCATTGAGTAAAATTATGTATATAGTACGTATAAGCGTATGAAATACTTACGTGTAAAGCCTAATCGAACGATCTGCAGGCTTTCCAGCGTTCTAGATGCTAGCGAAAGCAGTTCGAACACCACTTCGAGATCAGCTAGGTAGAATGAAGTAGCAATTCGTTTGATGCCGACTAAATTTCTGGGATCTTTGACTTGGTCCCAATCATACGGGTAGAAGGCAGTATGACTCGAAAAGTCCATGACCAGTAAGGGGGAACCTTTGGGATCTGGTGGACTAAGTATCGTGTCCTCGACGGTAGGGCTTTCGCGAAAGTCAATCCAAAGGTCGTCGAGCGAGATTCCATAGAAGAAAGATGAGGGCATTCTTGTAATACCTCCTATCTTGAGCGTTCTAAGATGCTCAGAATGGCATAACGCGTGTAATGATTCCCGGAAGCCCTCGCTCAATTGCTGCCATTCCCTCCCATTTACTTCCACATCCAGCTCCGACAAGCCACTCTTTGAGTGAGCTAGCATCTTCATCACATCGGACAGATCTTCGTCCACCTGTGTCCACAAGGGTTGTGCCATTACGATCTTGACTTGAAACGATTTGATGTACGAGCAGAGCCGTGGAAAGGGGCCAGACACGTGTCCGTCGTTTAGAACATCGCGAAGACGCGCAACAGTGCTTAGACTGCGTGCACTTGACTTCAGGCAGTCGCGATTCTCAATGCAAATGGTGCTGAAGAGGTGGCTACGAGCCTGGTGATTCCATTCGCGGCATACGAGCAAGCACGTTCGTAGTGCTTGCTGACGGTCTGCCTCAGGCAGGAAGTCGCATAGAGTATCGAAACAGGCGTCCCTGAGCTCCTGAGGAAGTTTATCGAGTACCCCTACTGTCATGGGTGGTAGCAGGTAAGAAAGGTGTTGCCCAGCGTAAGCCGTCCGTCATGGTGCATGGGATGAAGCAGGTCATTGGACCGAAGAGTAACCGACGATGGCGTAAAGACCCCGTGATGATAAGATATGTGTTAACACATCGGCGTCCCCCGAGCCATAAGGTTGCATTTGAAATTCTCGAAATAACATTTTGGCGAAATTGCGGTAAGTAATGGTAGGTAGTGTCCTGGTATGCCCACTAAGAATTAGTATAGAAAATGACAGCCTACAAGGAAGGAAGAGAGGGCAGCCCCCAAATCTCAGAAATTGACATTTGCTTGTCGCCGAACGAAGACTGAATGGCTTCGCGAATAAGCGCCTTGTCAACCTCAGTTTTATTGCACTGAGAAAAGATGTATTAGTTACGCTTTCTGCGAGAAGTCGACACGTTGAGTATGCATTGCCCAATTTCGTAGGCAAGTAGCAACATTGTTTGAATTGCTGAAATCGGTAGCGAAGCCCCGTCGGAAGCACCTCTCAATCGTCAAGTTGGGCTGACCACCCAGACTGATGGTCCACACGAACATCACGCCTATGAATCGGACGTCGCGTCTTTATGAATCTCGGAACTGGCAGTTCTTCCAATGGAAACACCAATTCGGATGGACGTCCTGTACCACAGGTATACGTATACTCCTTTGCCTCTCGACTCGAATTGTCTACCCATTTCACGACCAGGCCATTGAGTTCTTCGAGCTCGCGTAAATCAATGGGTTCCTTGATATCGGGGGTCACTTTCATTTTACAGATGTCCAAGGTAGTTATTTGCACTCCTTCATCCACGTAAAGTTTGAAAAAGAGATAAATGGTTTGTAGTTCGTCCTGAACAAGTTCCGGATTGTCAAGCGTATGCTCGATTTTTAGCGTTTGCAGTTGAGGGAATAAGAGTGAATGCCTTTGGTCCCAATGATTTTGATGTATAACCAGCGTATCAATATTTGCTGTAAGCATTGTAACCGAAGGGAAGGGGAGAAAACTATGCCATACAGGTGTCTTGACCATACGTGATGTGAAAAGATGAGATTCGCGGATAGATCCTGAATGACAGGAGGTCAATAGCGCTCCAATGAGTGAATAGTCTGACTTGTCAGTAGAGGTCATAAAGACGTCAAATTTAGGGCCATCCTGTGAGATGCACAAATCTTGTAATGCGAGTAGACTCCGATTATACGATAGGCTGATCATTGTTGTTCGGTGATATTTGAAATAAGACTCAGCATACTTCTTGATAGTTAGATATGCTTGCACAGCCCAATCATCTGGCAAGGGATACAACGGGTCATGGTTCATAATGGAAGAAGGTAGGAGGAGAGAACAGCCTTCAGATGGTACAATTAGGCTCAGCAAAGAAATGGCTAAAGGGAACCTCCACTTCAATAGACATAGTTTCCGAAGGTTGGGAAGTAAAACCTTTGGGAGGCTGCCGTCTTCCGGAAGTTGCTTGGAAGTGTAAAAGTTATCAATTTCCAGTTCTTCGAGAAGTGGGATTGACTGGAGCACCCCCGCAATTTGAACAACTGTTGATTCGTCTTTCATTATGAGGATACGAATCTGGTGAAGCCACGATTTCGGCATGTGTATGCTGATTGCAAATCTATCGATCAAAACGCTGCGTCTGGCACACCTGTATACAGAAAAGGACTTGAGGCGAGGAAACTCGTTGTTGAAAAGAGGTGAAGGAAAAAAGCACGATTTGGCCGTTGGTATGTATAAATTGAAATGAAATCTCTCGAGATTTGGGGCTGACCGTTGGAATAATGCCATCCAAAATTGCTTTCTAATGTCACTTTCCAACCTGTCGGTGAGGTGGAACATTTGGATTCTTTCCCAATGATGGCTAAGAAAGGGAAGCAAGAACTGCCCTATGCGAGGAGAAAATTGGCTCCAGGGACGGCTGTCCTGTACCCAGAGCATGGCACATCCTGTCCTGGTAGTAACCTCTTGCCTCCACTCATTGTTTGAAAGTTCGTCCCAATAGATTAATCTACCCCATAGTGTCGAAGACCGTAAAATAATGGAGCGCCATTGCCTGCATACTTGGGAACTATGGCGGGCTATGGTCAATGGACGGGAATCCGGGGATACAAGAGTGTTCTCCATGAATATTCTCCAGAGAATATCTTCGTACAGACGTGATATACCCGGCCGTTCGAGGAGGGAGGATAATCCGCCTATTATTTATACTTCTGTCAGTGACGCTACAAAGAAGGTACAATGATTTTCAATACTCACCTTTCATTTCGTTCAATATTGGAAAAGATTGAGAAATAACTACCGCAGCCATTCTTGAGGGGAAATGCTTGCTTTCTGATTACGACTACTCTAAGTTGCACTGTAGGGCTCAGCTCTGGCAGAACTGTTGTCAGGGAATCTTTCCCACGACAAGGGCCAGATTTGGTTTTCTTAAAGATAGTTCTGTGTGTGATTCGACATCCAAATTGTCGGACAAGGTTATGGGTAACGCAAACGGTCCACTGGGTTATGCTCCCAGTTCCAGTATTCCAGCCGCGGCGGAACCTGGCAGAGCGTCCAAACATCAAACCCAGTACAGCCATGGAACAGATCCAAGTAATTGCAAAAAAAAAATTCCACAAGTAAGAGCGCAGAAGTACCAAGCTGGAGGAGGCCATTCAAATCCACAGTGATGATGTTGGATTTAAGGACATGTCGAACAGGATTGAATTTGCGAGGCAAGGAGGGACACCAAAGCAGTAAAAAATTAGAATCCAATGAGAATAAAAAGATCACATGACCGCGTTCCAAACGGCCAATGGCCATGCCCATCCATGCGTGCCCTTCCCCTCACTTTTTGCAAGGCTTCACCTCATGCATGCAATACCTCAATACGTATCGAGTTCTTTTGTCTATTCTCTTCCAGGAAATTCTCATTTTACGATGCCACATATCGCATGATTCCCTTCAATCTCGTTCAACTTCAAATGGACGGCGTCCGTCTTTTCTTTATTCTCGGCCAGTCCTTAAAACCATGCGCATGAGGTGATGATCTGAAGTGGATCGAAGGTACCAGACAAGGTTGACCAAGTGACAAACCCCGCATCAACTTCTGCTGGTTACGAATCACGATCGTGATGCTCCAGCAGGCCGCTCCGATATATACCAAAGCTTTATCACTTCGCTGCATCTCTCCAGGAGCCTCTACTCCCATGTATTTGGGTGCCATAGCCAAGTAAGCACAGGATGATAACATTTTTTTCTTTTTACTAATGACGTCGCAGCCTGCATCATAATACACCGTCCAACTGGCAGCCATGATATACTTCTCGTGTGGGATTTTGGACCTTGCCCATTACCGTAAAAATAATATTGCTTGGTTTTGTGGGATAAAAAAAAAGACTGTTGAAGGCAAGTTGGAGGATGAATGCTTACTTGGTGCGAGTTTTCCCTATTCTGTGGATCCCAGAGCTTAATCTCGAAATAGCTTGAGGGCCATGCCGATTCGATTTGGACGAATTATCTCGCGAAAGAATCGGTTATCCCAATGAAAGAAAATACTTGTGTTCTTTTCCATTTAGCGTTTCCCTTCATCAAAAAGGCGGCTCCAACTAGCTATGTACCATGTGGCGGCTTACTTTGAACCAGTCCAGCCTTAGAAAAGGGAACATGAAGTACTGTCCCTAGGTTGTGTGACGTCACCGTTTTTCTGTCCTGCTCTCTCAGATCTCAACATTGAACACTGCAATTAAAAACGATTGCTTTTTGAAACTCTCGCCTACTTTCACCTGCCTTTAACTGCCTTTGCATTCATTTACGCGCAATATTCTCAACGACAACCAGAAATATCGTCAATTATGATGCCTCCAGAACTTGGAAGTTGGATTGGCGATGTAAATTCTGTACTGGGACTAATGTCAGTGCCGATTTCATGTTGGGCCTAGGTGGATACATGTGGAATATCATAAATCTATCAACGCCGCCGGTGGACTCTCATGATATGTCTTCAAGAATCAACCTCCACCTCACGGCAGCAGTATCGGCCAATATGCAGTTGTTATAAACAACTAGCCTTTACTGCGACTTTCATCAAAAGAAAATGCGCAGATGACTGATGAAGAAGGGAGCGCGAGAATTAGCGGGCTCCAGTTCAGTATGCCTTTGTTCATCAATCTCACGGCATTTGTACATTTCGTACAACCTGGCACATATAAAAGGTTCCTCGAATCAGCTAGTTATCTACGCCATATTTTCGATGCATTTGCTCCAGGGTTTGATAACCTTTCTAGCTTGCGCTCAGGCATTTGCCTTCGACCCTATCCGGGATACCACTAGCTCACCAGGATTTGTCTCTGGACAATGGACTCTGTCGCAAGAAGGGTAAGGACTGTCCTACAGTACCTCTCGTTCTTGTCCGTTCTTGTCAATGTACATATGCTGATGTTTTGGTTGTTTTAGCACGACAGGTGTAAGCGCTATGCAGCTTGCAGTTGTCTCCGAGACGACAGTAATCATATTCGATAAAGTGTGCGTCGATGGCACTTTGAATTTATTGATATACGTTTATCCTAAAATATAAACACGTCATCGCAGTGAACACAACCCTATAAGCGTTGACGGCCATCCTGCGTGGTCTGTCGAGTTAAACCTCGTCACAAAAACGTTTAGGCCGCTGAATCCGTTAAGCAATACATGGTGCGCCACTGGAAGCTTCCTTGGAAATGGAACTATTATCAGCACTGGCGGCAACCCAGTGGTAATCACCGGTAAGGCGTTCATTATCTCAGCTTGGGACTGGTCTATGTTCAACGACTGAATTGTTCGATTTACATAGGCAAGGATGGCTTGCAAGGAATTCGTTTGTTTACACCCTGCAATGATGGCAGTTGCGATATTTTTGAAGACCAAACCACTGTCCGCTTGACCTCGGACAGGTGGTACGCTGCATCTGTAAGCATTCAGACGACTTGAAAATCAAAATAAAGGTGCTTAAATTGCGGCCCGTGCAGGTGCGAATTGAAGACGGGTCTGTTCTCATCTTTGGGTTAGTACGATGTCATTTATTTTGTGATCGTTGATTTGATTGCCATGATAGAGGGTCGGTGGTCGGTGGGTAAGCTTATATCACTGTATTTTTCGAAATTCATGGTAGTGATTAAATTGGCAGATTTATCAATAATGCTACCATAAACAATCCGACATATGAGTTCTATCCACCAAAAAATATCCACGGTACGATATAACGATTAGATGATGGAATTAATCTATTCACATCTCTTTACCAGGCTTCAACGGCCTTCAAATTCCTAGCAAATTCCTCGTGGATACATTGAACGGCAATCAATTCCCCAATCTTGCATATCTTCCAGACGGCAATATTTTTATTTCTGCAAATCAGCAAGCAATGATCTTCGACTGGCGCACTAACACGGAAACAAGGCTTCCTAGGATTCCCAATGGTGTTCGAGTTAGGTAAATAAATCGAATATTCATGGTTGAATAAACTGAACCGTGTCGATAGTTCTCCATTCTCTGCAAGCGCGATCCTTTTGCCATTGACCCCCGAGAATAACTATACGCCTGAAATCATGATATGCGGTGGATCACAAGTGGCAGATGACCTTCCGCCCACCAGCTATAGCGTCTTTACGCCGACATCTGCCCAGTGCTCCCGTTTAGTTCTTACTACAGCTGGGATCGCCGCAGGATGGAAAGTTGAATTCATGCCTACACCACGTATAATGGTTGAACTCATACAACTTCCCGATATGCGGATCCTCATGGTCAATGGAGCACATACCGGTACCGCAGGTTATGGATTTGTGAGCTCTTTTTTTTTTGTCTGAATATTACAACGCGGCACCTGAATTTTTTTTCTCCGTATTTTTCAGGCTTTCGACAAGGTCGGTAATAGCAGCGCAACGAATCCCGCCTTCCTTCCTGTTCTATACGACCCGTTTGCCCCCGAAGGTAACCGGTTCTCGTCTGCTGGTATTCCAGCATCTACGATAGCAAGAATGTATCATTCCACTGCATCTCTTACGCCGAATGGGACAGTTATGGTCGGTAAGAACCTTTTCTTTGAAATTATTGAGAATATATATATACGCTCATGATTTTTCAGCTGGATCAAATCCCAATGATGATGTGAGGACAGTGAAGTATGCTACAGAATACCGGTACGTCTGGGAGCACTTTTATTCTTTGAGACCAACCTGAGTCTCTTTGCCTTAGATTTGAATTTTTTTCGCCGCCTTATCTGTCTCATCCTCGCCCAACGTACACAGGGCTTCCAAATACCGTTAACTACAACGAAAAATTTGAGCTGGAGGTTGATCTGCCCGCAGGGGTTACTTCTATCAGCGGTAAGTCGTCCCATTCACTTTAATGATAAGGATCGGGGTTAAGTATATCAATGCCAGTGAATATAATGGATCTTGGATTCGCGACACATGGCGTGCACATGGACCAGCGTCTTGTAAAACTTGCATCAACTCTCTCGTCGGATAGACGTACGCTCACCGTCACAGGGCCGCCTTCTGCAAGACACTTCCCTCCTGGACCCGCCTTCGTTTTCATCGTCACGAACGCTGGTGTTCCAAGTTTCGGACACAAGACGCTGATTGGAACTGGAGTTTCTCCTCCTGTAGATTTAGGGGCCATTGCAAAGTAAGTGCAGAACCTTTCTGGCACGATTTATCTTGTTGACGGTGTTGCAGCTTGCTCAATAAGACATCGTCCAACTGGTAGTCCCGATACTACCCCTCAAAGGAGGGGCTCATTCATGAAGGACAGCGAACATCGGGACGTTGATTAATATTTCTTCACTTGACTGAATTGAAGAAAAATATGAATTATCTTGTTTTCACTTTTTCCTATGTACTACTACTAGCTGTAAATAAGGGAGAGAATAATTCACAGTGCTTGTGCTATTTCTTTGCAACGGCTCTGGTCGTGTTGATACTGAAAGAAATATTCGGGTCTTTTGAAGCATGGGGGAAGAAGGTGGGTACAAGCGGCGGAATTTCGTCAATAGGAATTTCTTCTGTGTCGACCATCCCCAGGCACTATTGCGGAGACGGAACATAACGACAGGTTCACAGATAACTCTGGAATCCCATGGAATTCCTCTTGTTTTAACATATTTTCTATCGCGCTCCATATCTTCTTCTAACGACTGTGCATGTAGCGAAGAATAGATGTCATTTCCCTTTTCTTTTGTGCACTGATTTTGTCTTCCAATCCTAACTCAAGGTAAAGAGACTTGACGTAGGAGGGAATAGCGGGAAGAGATGCCACTTTATATGATGATTTTATAATGTCTAAAAAGTATGTTGTTTGCTTTCCGCTGGTTCAGTAGCCTCCTCGGGTTTATTGAACTTGATTTCGTCTTTCAGAACTATCTCCCGATAGAATCGTTTCCTGGCATGTAGGCACCAGTCGCGTGAGACAAGGAAGCAAGTTGCGAGTGCTTTTGCTCGTTGATGATCAGGTATCGCATCAAAACATTCATCTTGAATCTCTCGAGGCAGACTTTGAAAGAGTATGGGCGGCATCTGGTGGGTGGATAGTGCGGTATCAAGAAATAAACCTGCAAGTAGTAGTATTAGTACTTGTAACATTGACCTTGGTTCGATTTCGTGCGTGTAAGGCCATCACATGACCTCGAGTAACTTCACCCCGGCGCCTGACGGCTAACTCTGCCTAATGCTCAAACTTTCACTGCGACCCCACAGTTGATGCAGACAAAACTTTCTCAACATTTAATGTGCGCATAATTTCGAATCCTGCTGTCTATACAAAAACTGCAGGTTACTCTGCACCCCAGTGAACGTTTGAACTTTCACCAGCGGTACTCTTGTTTCAAACCGACATGCGTCTTTTGGTTACTTCAGGGTATACGTATGAACAAACGTCCATTGCATCTGGATTCTGATTATTTTCACTTACAAATCACTTCAATTTTGTTGGTCCTTCAACTTGAAAAGCTCTGGGAAACCAGCTGAGGATGTCATCAACGTTGGTATGTGCATTTATATGGGCCAATGGTGCTGGAAGCTTTGACCGATTGCACTGCACACAGTCGTTACCAACAGTACCACTTGAGCTCGTACACGAAATAACTACCTATGCCTCTCCTTGTGTATTGACATCTCTCGCACAGACGTGCATGGCATACTGCGTCGAGGCAGAGAGATTGCTCTACCACACAATAAGCAGTGATGTTTGTTTGACCACGTTGGTCTCCAACGAACACAAAGCCATGCTCGTTCGATGTCTCGACCTTCAGACCAACCTTGATTCCAGCGAAATTGATATATTACTCAGAGCTCTAACCAAAACGAAATCTTTGAATACGTTGCGCATCGGGTTACGAAAATATACCATCTATGACGACAATTGGCGTTCGGCCACTACAGATCTGGAAAATGTTCTATGGTGAGAAAGTATTCTCTCCCTGCCTAGATAATTCTTATACTATTTATCAGTTGTGGAACCTTTGACAACCTCTTCGAATTGCACTTCTACAACATCACAGGCTTCGATGTGCCTAAAATTCTTCACAACCTACCAGCATTGGAATATTTTTCCGCGCGACATCTTCCAGAATCGGCAAAGACTACGAAGTGTTTTAGAGAATCTCTTCCGATACTGTACGCCATCGACAATTCAGCATCCAGTCTCCAATTGTTTCCCGAGTTCTACTCCCCAGAACGGCTATCGAGCATACCTCAAGTGTTCCAGCAAATGGTGAAGAATAGGCACCCAAATTTTTCCCAACCAATAGTTGAACTCACCTTCTGGCTCGAGGGTATCTATCCACGAATCCAGGAATTCGTGAAGAACATATCCGCGGTATTCAAACATGTGCAATTCTTAACCTTCATTTACGAGGATAACTTCAATATGGTACGTTTAACTCCCCGACCGGGGTATTGCGATCTCGTAGAAGTATCTAATTCTATCTCAAAAGTCCATGACGGAAGTCAAATCTCTCCTCTCTGAGTACCCGACCTCGAAAATATTGTACTTCCTCAGCGTCTCCAAAGAAAAGCACTGGTCAATTGGAGATGCTACAAATGAGTGTACAACGGATGTGAAAGTTTCCGTGCTCCAGCAACTTGAAACTGTGTGCCCAAAGCTCATCGAGGTCTCCTTTCCGGACGATGAGAGTCTCTGTCGATTTCATGTTCAGGACGATGGGATCTTGGGACCTTGGACTTCTGATTGATTTATCGTCGGAAGTCCACTTCATACTGGAGTAGCGCATACGTTGTCTACCTGATATTCTTGATGATGATCTCTAAAGACTTTCTGCTCCGTGTTTCGATATATTGCAGTTTTATTTCATAACCGTATGCCTCCTGTGATGTTCATCTCAGATGTTCTTCGCAGGCAAGGTGAATTAGTACGGCACATATGATCCCTGACATTCCGAGAAATGAGTTATCATGAACGTGCAGAATAGGAACTGGGAATGGATTAGCACAGTTATGCACTTCATCCCTCTAAAGCCTTTCTATTTATGTGCTCTCAATATCCATGTGTACAATATGTGTAACGGAACAATTGATATTTACACTTACTATTGCTGAATCCCTATGATTGGAAAGGCCACGCGCAGATTCTTTCTGCAACTGGGTATGAAGTTCGCAGGCAGTGAAACACGTCCCATCTCTTGAGACTATGATATACAGTCTCCAGTATTCTGTGAGTGGGCTACCGCGGCCTTCAGCACGAACGGGAATCAACAAACACGTACTTTGCCCTATCGCCCTTCTCTCCTTCATTCAACTCTTGACACCTGATCCTACCTGATCCCCTCTACACGATCCAGGTCTTTAATAATCCGACAATAAAAACCAACCGACAGTGGAAAAACAAAAAACAAAACCCCAAGTTCTAAACCAACACATCTTTTCAATTAATCCTTCCCTAAACCACTCACTCACACCACTCAATAAAATCACACAATAGCACGACGAAAAAACAATATTTTTTGTTAACGATACGATACGACACGATACTGTAGGGGGCCAGTACGTATATACGTATCTACGGAACTAGACGAAAGTAGTAGTAGTAGGTACTAGCTAGTATCTGTAGTTTGTTGTTGTAGGTTGTAGGTGTAGTAGTAGTAATATTGATCGAGAAAAAACTACCTATCGATGCCGACAAATACTGACAATGGCGATGTGGACGAGGACGAGGATGACGGAGAGGGAGGGATGCGTGGAAAGAAAATGAAAAAAGGATAGGAAGCGGAGGTGAACACGCGTTTGGACGCGAAGGCAGGAAAAGATTTAAAAAATCGATAACATTTTTTTGTACAAGAAAGAGGAAAATAAGAAGAAAAAAGAAAAAAAAGGGAATGGAAGAAAGAGAGTAGGGATAGGGAGGTAGGGCGCAAGGTACATACATACATATGTACATATGCATGTAGGTTGATAACGTGAATTGGGGAATTGAATGGATAAAGAAAAAGAAATTATAATAAAAAGAAATATAATATAAAAACAAGAACCAGAAAAAAAAGACAAAAACGATAGTATGGCCGGTCGATACAACAATCGCCGCGTGGGTGTGAGTGTGAAATAGTGTGTTGTGTGCGTGGACGTTGATAATGGCCACGTCATACAAAGCGAGCAGGGATGAAGAGTCGGAGAGGAGGGTTGTGACAGTTGCGGATCAGAGAGAGAGTTTGTGTGATAGATACAGGTGCTGAGGAGTGGTGGGATAAGATGAAGCGCATACGAAGTGAACGTCCACGAAACCGAGGAAGTTGATTGAGAAGCTGATGATTGAAGATTGATCGACCGGCCAACCACGAGGGTAAGAAAAGTGTAGCACTGGTAGGAGAGGACGCAGCAGTGAACAGAAAAAGCCCGCAATCAAAACCAATCAAAAACTAAATCAATCAAAAAAGTCCAATCGCGCTAGGTGTCTTAGGGATGAAATAACACTTGAATAAAGACCATAACCCGATAAAAACATATAGTCGTACAATAGGTTTGGGTAGGTAGAGAGGGGAAAGGAATATGGAGGGTAAAGTAGGGGAAGATGAGTGACGGAGGAGGAGAATATGACACTAATGATAAGCGACATAAGAGCATGTCGAGGAAGACCACAACATGCCACATGGACACAAAAAAGAGACACTTGAAATAATACACCGATAACGCCCAATGAAAGATGGAGAAGATCAAGAATGCAAAAGGGAAGAAGAAAAGAAAAAAGAAAAAGAAAGAAATAAAAATGCTTTTTGAAGGCTTTTGCATGCGTTATACAAATTGTTCGTTTCGTTTGGAAAATTGTAATGAATGAATGATTGAATTAATCGGGACTTGCTTTGGAAGGAAATAGGAATGTAGGGCCGGCGTGTGCGTTCGTCGTCAATGCTGATGATGAATGATTTATGCTGGATGATATTGCTGATGATAGGTGAGTGAGGAAAAAAAACCGTCGTAAGTCGTATACAGATGCAGAGGTAGAAGCCACCGTCAAAGCCCCTCAAGCAAAAAAGGTGTTGTTGAGAAAGAGGAGGGGGGATACACAAGAGCCGGAGCGTCGGTCGGTTGGAATAATGGACAACGATAGATTAATACAAAGAAGCATAGCAAATCGAAAGAGAAAGCCGCCCGTCCGCCTCTCCGCGCACGCATGCCTGCAAAAGGGGAAAAATATAAACTTTTGCTTCGTAGGCCGGGCGAGTTGGATTATGGAGAAGGGAGGGTCAGGCGCAATATTCCAATATGCCGACGTCGGATTATGTAAGTGGATGGCGATGATGGGCGACAATGACGGGTGTCGAAAGCACAAATGGAATTTGACTGCGAGTTTATGTTGGTATCCCGAGTACCGGAAGCCGATCATCCATCCCGAACCAGACCACGCGAATATGTCCCGAAACCACCCGGAAGGAGAAGAATAACAACGACGACGACAGCGAAGAACGAAAATTGAAGGGCGGAACGGAAAAAATAACGGTCGCCACAAGAAAAAAAAGTGTACATGTTTGATGGAACGATTAGTCACAAAATAACGATAATGCTTGATTATGTTGATACACTTGATGAGATTGCGGGGAATCAATGCAAAGTGGTATAGTTGTTGTTGTTGTGTGCGTGTTGGTTAAGTTCTTCCGGGTGAGACGAGGTGGTGGCGGTTGCGGTTGATGGAAAAAAGACAGTTTGGGAGAAGGAGCAAACTAGCAAGCAAGACTAATGTGCCGTGACGAGCAACGATAGACGATGGAGGGTGGTTTATGCAGCGGATGGTGTGGTGATGGATGACAAAAAAGACATTCTAAAAACAATATTCCCAAGAGCTGGGAGAAAAATGAGTATTCGGCCATTCAAAGAGAGGAAAAGCTCACTTCTAAATCTTCTCTAAAAATCACTAGTGTTACAAGAAGGCAAAAAATGAATAATGATACTCCTCAGAGGAGGAGAGGGTCCGGAAGTTCCTCCGGACTGGGCGAGTTTTGGAACATGGAGCTCGCATAATAGCCAGCCTTTTCCAACGCCTCTCGCTCAAGTTCCTGCTCCCTTGAAAGTTGACCGAAAGGAGGCGGGCCTGAGCTGCGGACAGGCGTAGTGATGGTGACACGGGCGGGTGTAGGAGTTGAGGGAAGCGAAGAGCGCTTGTTGTAGCCCGAGTTGACGAGGCCAAAGAGGGCCTGTACGTTTGGATTGAGGATGACACCACCTGCGCCGGTGGAGACATCTTCATCGGAAGACATGCCAAACATACCCTCGCTGGGGACGCGCTGATGCTTCCTTGTACCTCTTTTCATGGTTGGAGGCGTAGCAGAGTCGAATGGGAAACCAGCCGACGGAATAGCGGAAAGGGGGGCTGTGTGAGGGCCGACAAAGTTGGTTGTGGGTCGACGAGGAGGGGTAGAAGGTGGTTGTGCTGAAACCTTTGTCGACTTTTCATTCATATCGTCACAAATAGGGAAATCCTGGAAAGTTGAAGAACGCTTAGGAACAGGACGAGGACGTATATTGGAAGGAAGGGGGTCAGAGCGGGCGATGTGGCTGGTTGGAACTGCCCGCTGGGTGTTTGATTGGGGAACAGGAATAGCCTTTGAGACTGCAGGTGGCGATGGAGATGCAGATCGTTGCTGTTGCTGTCTACGACGGGCCAGTTTACCGGTTGGTTTGGACAAAGTTGGAGAAGGCGGTGGCGAAGCATTGTTATCATCTGAAAAAGGGTCGAAAAGGTTTGCTGATTGAATAGGAAAAACAGTGGGGGCCTCTGCCTGCGAGGAAACGGTGGTAATTGGGGGAGAAGGTTGGCGCCCATGCTTGGCCCGGAGAAGAGATTGCGAAGAACTCCTGATAAGAGTCAGTCCCATCCAATCAAAACATCAAACACTAAAAAAGTGCTACCTGTGCTTGTCCTTCGCGCCCTGCTTTGCTTGAGACCTTCCGCGAGCAGCAGGAGAAGGTGTCTCTGGGCCAACACCAACCTCAGCCGCCGGGGCCAACACCTGAGAACGACTCTTGGTGACGGACTTTGGAAACGGCTTGCGCTGCTGAGAAGGCAGCTGTCGCTGAGGAGTGGGCCTTTGCTGCACCGGAGGCTTGGAAAGAGAAAGGAGGCCTGGGGTACGAGTTGGCTGCACGACGACGGGGGCGGACGGGTGTCGACGATGGGAATAAGCAGCTGGGGCAGCGAGGAGGATGTTCTGTGGCTTCTGTACGAGCATCATGGCGGAAAGAGGATGAAAAGAGGAGAGGAGAGGATGAGGAGAGGAGAAAAAAAGGCGAGGAAGGCAGGCAGAGATATAATAATTGAGATGGATGGAGGTGAACAAGTGAAAACGAGGCGATTGGCGGCCGTGGGAATCTTCTTATTATCCAGGGCCCACCCAGCCCCACTGTTTGTTAGACTTTGTCTCGGGTGGCGCGTCTGTTATTTCCATTTTTAGATTTCTCTCCATTGTTCACATGGTCCATCACAAAATGCTCGGCAATCGCTTGTCCGATCCTCCGATCCCACACTCATGGGAGCCCCTCTGTCCATCGTCCACTACGACGACCGACAATGTCTTTTCTTTATTATCCTTATCCTATCCTTAATGTATCTTCGAAACCAGCGGAAGAATTGCCCGTCTGAAGAAAGTTTGTGGCTATGTAAACCATCATTTTACCTGGCTCCATCATTCACGAGGTCAAGATCTTTCCCAATCCAAATAGGCTACCACAACGTGTTCACCCCAATTTACCATAAAAGGCTTCCTCAAGCAAGGACACTCATTAGTCTTATGCGGTAATCCTTCCAGATAAGAATAGTGCGAAGATGATGTTGATGGATGGTCAATCTGTCTATGGAGAAGAAGAAGGAAAGAGCCGTTAAAACGTCCATGTAACCACAGAGCTCGAAACATGGAACAGCACTACGCCGTCTCACGCATTTCCCACCATCATCTCTCTTCTCTAGTATCCTTAATACCCCCGCGTTAATGTACGAACATAGTAACATACCTAATCCAGCCGCATAACAAAAATGCATAACAAATTCCTTCTATAACAAATTCTCCGTCGACAACCACACACGTATGTATTAAGCATAGTAAACACGCATCATCCACGTTGATTTAACAATTTTGTACACCGGTGCCGGTATGGCATGGACTAACGAAGTACTGTATATCTAGGCGAACAATTCCTTGAACCCAGACGAACGGACTATGACGCGTAGTATGTCCCTACATACACACCATACCACCAACATCTAGCTCGCCTGTAGCCTAACGCGTTGAAACAGCCTGTAGCTCATATCCACGCGCGATTCAAGATCCTAGTACTATTAGCAGGTGTATTAGCAGTGGTACACCAATACATAGTTCCGATCATCGATCGCTCAAGTGGAAAAACTACTTCAATGTGCCAGCGTCAGCGTCAAAACAGTAATATCATCCCAAAAACCCGCAGTGCTGCGTACATGCATGCGCGTGTCCATGTCAATATTATACAGTCTTGAACACGACTCGGACTCAAAATCGCACACCAACCTCAAAATCAACGCCAACTAATCAACGTCAACAACGATCAATGAAATCATCACCTTCCCTTGTCCGAATCCTACGCTATCCATCTATCATACTACCGTCGTGGTATTGTAACAAGTACAGTTAAGCACATCATTATCGTCATCATATCATATCGAACCCACAATTCCTAGAAGGCTCAGAGATTAGTATGACATACAAAGATCACTAATTGATCAATTGAGCTCGCATAGCAGCTTCTGTAGCCCATCTCCATCCATAAATCCTCACCTTGGTATTATCCTAAGATAACCAAATACAAATTCTAAATAAAAGAAAAAGAAATTCCAATCTGCATGTTCGCCTGACCAGCCACACGCACACGACCTCTGCGCCTTCGCATCATGGCAACCTTCTTCTTCTCATTCAATGATGATCAGGGGGGAAAACAAAGTAGACAAAGAACCCGCATAGGAACCAAAACAACATAAGATAGTAGCCGTAAATCGAAGTACGTACAGACGGATTGAATCAACGCATCACCATCACCATCGCGGGCAACAGCGGGATCGAAATAGATTCAGACACAGACACAGACATAGAGGCATACGGCAAGTACTTAGGTATACTTCCAGGCTTGCAGTAGCCAAAAAGCCACAGCCCTGTCAAAACTTGAAGCCGATCATCGACGTGGCTAGCACTACACAAGTAATAATAAAGTCCCCCTCTATAATTATACCAAAAAATTCAATTGAAAGAACTCGAAGGGAGGGGGGGGGAGGGGGGAGAATGGCCGCCGAATCCAAATCCAAATCTAATCTAATCATAGGTCGATAAAATCCTCACCTAGCACTGCCCAGCACGGCAGCAGTGCAAATTTACTCACCTTACCTTACCTTACCTTTACTTACTTACTTAGTTGCATACATACACACTACGGTAAAAAGGCTGCGCAAATACCACCGTTCCTTCCATCCTTCAAGCTTCACCCTCGGACACGCAAGTCAAAACATACATCCTTCGATATGTTCAATCCATTCTAAATATAGCTTCTCGCCCAGCACCAGCCATGCGCGCGTGAACGTAATGAACTCGAACGACAAGAAGAAAAAACATTAAAAACACAGAACTTAAACAAGTTGTTCTTCTTCCTCCTCCGCGATTCCCTCGTTGTTTTGAAATAACATCATCCCTCCTTCCTTCCTTCCTTCTTTAAGCTTTATGTACAGTATGTACGGACTTATCTGATCCCTCATCCCACGAGCTCTATAAATAACCTTCGAGCCCTGGCACATGGACAGAGGCGAAGCCAAAGGCGGAGAACTGTTGATTAGTAGGCCTTTCGGGCGCCGATGAGTGAGTGAGTGAGTAGGTAGGTAAGTAAGTATAGACTCCGATATGGAGGAAGTTCACGTTCAAGAAAACTTGTCGAAGGAAGTTCATAAATTTTCCTTCAGCCTGCATGACAAGCTCGTCCGTCCAATCCGTCTCCGTCTCCCTCTTCTTCTTCCTCTCCGACATCGCACTTTCCCTGCTGTCGCGGGAGAGTCGGAATGAGAGAGAGAGAGAGAGAGATGTCCATGTTATCCACGGCGCCGATCCTGATTAAATTCACATTGAAATCACAATTTGTCTTTCAATGCTAAAATAAACCCTGAGGTCTATACG